>Ga0209207_1000684_pt1 | contig 19018 bp, 17 predicted proteins | sample SaghotsprinmetaG_FD_184140 | JGI IMG/M metagenome (GOLD analysis project Ga0209207, IMG submission 184140) | Hot spring microbial communities from South Africa to study Microbial Dark Matter (Phase II) - Sagole hot spring metaG (SPAdes) (version 3) | ecosystem: Environmental > Aquatic > Thermal...
AACCTGCGCAACCAGGCCGCGCAGGATATGGGCCGCAACGCCCCGATGAACTTCGCCGCCCTGGACCTGCTGCGCCGGGTAGAAAGCGGGCAGAACCCCGCCCCGGAAGCCTTCAAGGTGGGCGAGCGCTGGCTGGTGTATAGCGCCGCGCCACTGCGCACCAGCGATGCCGCGCCGATCCAGGGCACCCTGCTGCTGGCGGTCGACCTACAGCGCCTGCTGGCCAGCCTGCCCGCGCTGCCCGGCGATATCGGCCAGATCCAGTTGCGCCAGCAGTTCGCCAATGCCCCGGCACAGTTGTTGCTGCAGCGCGGCCAGGCAGGTGGCGAGGCGCAGAGCTTTCCCAGCGGCAACCCCAACTGGAGCTTCAGCTTCAGCCCGGGCAGCGCCCTGACCAGCCCGCTGCTGGCACCGGCGTGGCTGGCCCTGGCCGGCCTGCTGGCGTTGCTGGGTGGCCTGCTCGGCCTGCTGCTGCTGCACACCGACCTGCACAAGCGCCTGCACGCCGATGTGCTGCAGCTGGCGCAACTGGTGCAGGAGCTGGCCGCCGGCAAGGCGGTCAAGGCCTTCAGTCTGCGCCTGCCGCCGCTGGACAGCCTGGCCCAGACCCTGGCCCGCCTGCCGCGTCGCGCCGCACCCGCTGCCGCTGCCGCTGCCACCAGCAACGAAGCCAGCCCCCAGGCCAGTGCGACTCCGGCGGCCCCGGCCGCCAGCGAGCCCCTGGTCGAGCCGCTGTTTCAGGACACCGACATTCTCGATATCGACATTCTCGACGAGGATGCCGACCTGCTCGGCCTCGACGAGACACCCGCCGCGCCAGCCCCGGCCCTGCCGCCGAAGCTGCCCGAGGAGATCTTTCGCGCCTATGACATCCGTGGCGTGGTCGGCGCCAGCCTGAGCGCGGAGACCGCCTACTGGCTGGGCCGCGCCATCGGCTCGCAAAGCCTGGCCCAGGGCGAGGCGAATGTGGCGGTGGGCCGCGATGGCCGCCTGTCCGGCCCGGAGCTGGCCCAGCAGCTGATCCAGGGCCTGCTCGATTGCGGCTGCAACGTCAGCGACGTTGGCATGGTGCCGACCCCAGTGGTCTATTACGCCGCCAATATCCTCGCCGGCAAATCCGCGGTGATGCTCACCGGCAGCCACAACCCGCCGGAGTACAACGGCTTCAAGATAGTGATTGCCGGCGATACCCTGGCCGGCGAGCAGATCCAGGCGCTGAAGACGCGCCTGGACAACAATGACCTGGCCAGCGGCGTCGGCCGTGCCGAGCAGGTCGATGTACTGGAGCGCTACTTCAAGCAGATCCGCGACGATATCGCCCTGGCCCGCGCCCTGAAAGTGGTGGTGGACTGCGGCAATGGCGCCGCCGGGGTGATCGCCCCGCAACTGATCGAGGCCCTGGGCTGCACGGTGATCCCGCTGTACTGCGAGGTGGACGGCCGCTTCCCCAACCACCACCCCGATCCGGGCAAGCCGGAAAACCTGGTCGATCTGATCGCCAAGGTGAAAAGCGAGAATGCCGATCTGGGCCTGGCCTTCGATGGCGATGGCGATCGCGTCGGTGTGGTCACCAATACCGGCACCATCATCTACCCGGATCGCCTGCTGATGCTGTTCGCCAAGGACGTGGTGTCACGCAACCCCGGCGCCGACATCATCTTCGACGTCAAGTGCACCCGCCGCCTGACCCCGCTGATCAGCGGCTACGGCGGCCGTCCGGTGATGTGGAAGACCGGTCACTCGCTGATCAAGAAGAAGATGAAGGAAACCGGCGCCCTGCTGGCCGGGGAAATGAGCGGGCATATCTTCTTCAAGGAGCGCTGGTTCGGCTTCGATGACGGCCTGTATGCCGCCGCCCGTCTGCTGGAAATCCTCAGCCAGGACCGACGCACCGCCGAACAGGTGTTCAGCGCCTTCCCCAACGATATCGCCACCCCGGAAATCAATATCCAGGTCAGCGAAAAGAGCAAGTTCAGCATCATCGAGCGCCTGCAGCGCGATGGCCATTGGGGCGACGGCAACGTGACCAGCCTCGATGGCGTGCGCGTCGACTATCCCAAGGGCTGGGGCCTGGTGCGCGCCTCCAACACCACACCGGTGCTGGTGCTGCGTTTCGAAGCGGAAAACCAGGAGGAACTCGAGCGCATCAAGGAAGTCTTCCGCGCCCAGCTGTACAGCGCCGTGCCCGACCTCGATCTGACCTTTTGATTGCTACCCGTCCTTTTTCTGGAGCCCTGCATGACCCTCGAACGCGATGCCGCCAGCCATGTCGCCAAGGTACTGTCCGAAGCCCTGCCCTATATCCGCCGCTTCGTCGGCAAGACCCTGGTCATCAAGTACGGCGGCAACGCCATGGAAAGCGAAGAGCTGAAAGAAGGCTTCGCCCGCGACATCGTGCTGATGAAGGCGGTGGGTATCAACCCCGTGGTGGTGCACGGCGGCGGCCCGCAGATCGGTGATCTGCTAAAGCGCCTGTCCATCGAGAGCCACTTTATCGACGGCATGCGCGTCACCGACACCGCCACCATGGACGTGGTGGAGATGGTCCTCGGCGGTCAGGTCAACAAGAGCATCGTCAACCTGATCAACCAGCACGGCGGCAGCGCCATCGGCCTGACCGGCAAGGACGCCGGCCTGATCCGCGCCAAGAAGCTCAAGGTCAGCCGCCAGACCCCGGAGATGACCCAGCCGGAGATCATCGACATCGGTCATGTCGGCGAGGTCACCGGGGTCAACACCGACCTGCTCAACATGCTGGTGCAGGGTGACTTTATCCCGGTGATCGCACCCATTGGCGTGGGCAGCAATGGCGAGTCCTACAACATCAACGCCGACCTGGTGGCCGGCAAGGTGGCCGAGGCACTGAAAGCCGAGAAGCTGATGCTGCTGACCAATATCGCCGGCCTGATGGACAAGCAGGGCGAGGTGCTCACCGGCCTGACCACCGAGCAGGTCGACGGCCTGATAGCAGACGGCACCATCTACGGCGGCATGCTGCCGAAGATCCGCTGCGCCCTGGAGGCCGTGCAGGGTGGCGTCAACAGCGCCCATATCATCGACGGCCGCGTGCCCAACGCGGTGCTGCTGGAAATCTTCACCGACAGCGGCGTCGGCACCCTGATCACCAACTGCAAGCGGGCCTGATCACGCCGAATCAGCCAGCCTGGGCTGGCTGATTCATGGCCTTTATTGTCCAGCCCAACCCTTGCTCCGCTGCGCCGTGACGCCGATGCTCTGTCGACCAGCCGACCAGGAGCAGCCCATGAGCCATCCGACTGTTATCGACAGCTTCCGCTTTTTCTACCCCTTGCGCGTACGCTGGGCCGAGGTCGATCCCCAGGGCATCGTGTTCAACGGCCATTACCTGACCTATGCCGATGTGGCCATTACCGAATACTTTCGCGCCCTGGGTATCGCCTACCCGGCCGATCTGAGCCGTGACGGTGGCGACTTCTTCGCGGTCAAGACCCTGCTGGAATACCAGGCACCAGCGCGCTTCGACGATGAACTGCAGATCGGCATCCGCAGCATGCGCCTGGGCCGCTCCAGCCTGACCTTCGAGATGGGCATCTGGCACGCCGGACAGCTGCTGACCCGGGGCGAGGTGGTGTATGTGCACGCTGACAGCCAGAGCCGACAAAGCAAGCCCCTGCCACAGTGGCTGATGGACAGGATTCAGGCCTACGAGCAGGGCCCGATCCAGGCGTGAACTACTGGCGGCGCTGCAGCAGCACCTTGAGCCGGTCACGGTCGGCATCGAAGGCCGCATCGGCCTGCTTGCGCGCCTGACGATAGCGTTCGATATCGGCCTTGAGGCGCTCCTGTTCGGCCTTCTGGTTTTCGATCTGCGCCAGCAGATGCTCCGGCACCGGGCGGCCGGCCCGCTCATGCTCGGCGGCCTGACTCTGCAGGTTGCCCTGGTGCGTGCGCGCCGACTGCAGGTTGCCCCGGGCCACGCCGATCAGGCTGTCCAGCTCGGCCATCTTGCGCTCGCGGGCACGCTCCACGTCGTCGGGGTTGCTGTACAGGCGCAGCAACTGACCATCGCTCTTGGCCCGCGCCTTTTCCGCGAGAATCTCCTGCATTTCCTCGGCGCTGGGCGCCGGCGGCACCACGCGGATCACCCGGCCCTGACTGTTCAGCACCTCATAGCCACGCCCGATATATTCCGGCGGTACCCCCTGGCGACTGAGCACCGTGGTGCCCTTTTCGTCGGTATAGCGGTACAGCTCGTTGGCCCCTGCCAGCACCGGCAGAAGCGAAGCGAGCAACAGCGCACAGGTCAGGACGGGGTTGCGCATAGGGCCATCACCTTCTCGTTAGCAGGCCGTTGAAAACTACCTGCGTGGGCAATACTGCGTTAAAAACGGCCTCACAGCCGCAGGCTGAACGCGCTTTAGCGCGGCCCCACAGGGGTGAGCGAAGCGAATCAAATGCTCATTTACAACACGTAAACTCCGCTTTTGACTCACTGCGTTCGCCCTGCGGGCCAGCCTGCGGCTGTTACTCCGCTTCGCTACGTAGCGGCCGTTTTTGCCTTGTCTTGCCTGCCTCGCCTACGTTTTCAACGGCCCGCTAGGCGGCAATCAGATCCCGTACTCGGCACGATAGGCTTCGACCGCCGGCAGGTACTGTTTCAGTTCAGCATCTTCAGCCAGATATTCCAGCACCTGCTGCAGGGACACAATACTCACCACCGGCATGCCATAGTCGCGCTCCACTTCCTGAATCGCCGACAGCTCGCCCTGGCCCCGCTCCTGGCGGTTCAGGGCGATCAGCACCCCGGCCGCCTGAGCGCCCTGGGCCTGAATGATCTGCATCACTTCGCGAATCGCGGTACCGGCGGTGATCACATCGTCGATGATCAGCACGCGGCCAGCCAGGGGCGCACCGACCAGGGTGCCGCCCTCGCCATGGTCCTTGGCTTCCTTGCGGTTGAAGCACCAGGGCAGATCGCGCTGATGATGCTCGGCCAGGGCCACCGCAGTGGTCGCCGCCAGGGGGATGCCCTTGTAGGCCGGACCGAACAGCACATCGAAATCGATGCCACTGTCGACGATGGCTGCGGCATAAAAGCGCCCCAGCTGAGCCAGGGCCTGACCGCTGTCGAACAGACCGGCATTGAAGAAATAGGGGCTGACACGCCCGGACTTGAGGGTGAACTGGCCAAAGCGCAGGACCCCACGCTCGATGGCAAAACGAATGAACTCGCGCTGGTACGCCTGCATGAAAAGCCCCGGGGAACAAGGATTTGCTAGGAATTTAGCTAATAAAGATGAGCTCGGGTATCATACACCCACGTGATTTTGGGGGCCATTTATGCGGATCATCAGTGTGAACGTGAATGGTATTCATGCGGCAGTCGAGCGCGGTTTGCTCAGTTGGCTGCAAGCACAGAATGCCGACGTCATCTGCCTGCAGGACACCCGCGCCTCCGCCTTTGAACTGGACGACCAGGCCTTCCAACTGGATGGCTATTTCCTCTATGCCTGTGATGCTGAAGTGCCAAGCCAGGGTGGCGTGGCGCTCTATTCGCGGTTGCAACCCAAGGCGGTAATCAGCGGCCTCGGCTTTGAAATGGCCGACCGCTATGGGCGCTACCTGCAGGCCGATTTCGACAAGGTGAGTATTGCCAGCCTGTTGCTGCCCTCCGGGCTGCACGGCGACGAGAACCTGAACCACAAGTTCAAGTTCATGGACGACTTCACCCATTACCTGGACAAACAACGGCGCAAGCGCCGCGAATACATCTATTGCGGTTCGCTCTATGTGGCGCACCAGAAGCTGGATGTGAAGAACTGGCGCGACTGCCAGCAGCAGCCGGGCTTCCTCGCCCCGGAACGGGCCTGGATGGACGAGGTGATCAACCAGATGGGCTATGTCGATGCCCTGCGCGAGATCAGCCGCGAGGGCGACCAGTTCAGCTGGTGGCCGGACAATGAACAGGCGCAGCTGCTCAACCTGGGCTATCGCTTCGACTACCAGTTGCTCACCCCCGGCATGCGCCGCAGCGTGCGCAGCGCACGCCTGCCACGCCAGCCGCGCTTCTCCCAGCATGCGCCGCTGATGGTCGACTATGACTGGACGCTCAGCGTCTAGCTCAAGTGCCTACCCAGAAAAAAGCCGACGCTAGCGTCGGCTTTTTTCTGTTGCGTGTAACCCCTTACTTCACCAGGCGCCAGGCAAAGGGATAGCGGTAGGCCTGACCCTCATTGGCCTTGATCCCGGCGATGATGGTCAGCACCAGGGCAGCAATGCCCACCAGCACCAGCAGCGGGAAGCCGATCAGCACCACCATCAGCAGGAAGCACACCAGCATGGCCAGGGCCACACTGATCTGGAAGTTCAGCGCCTCCTTGCCCTGGGCATCGACGAAGGGGTCGAGATCCTTCTTGATCTGCCAGACCAGCAGCGGGCCCAGCAGGTTGCCAAAGGGTAACACCAGGCCGAGAAATGCCGCGAAATGACAAAACATCGCCCACTGCCGGGCTTCCTGACTGGGGGTCTGCTGGGGCGTCTGAGTTTCATCGGTCATGCTGCATCTCCTTGGTTTTTTTGCTACAGGGTAGATCAATCCGCCAGCGCCGCCTGCTGCAGCTCGAAGATTTGCCCCATGCCCTGCTGCGCCAGGGCCAGCATGGCGTTCAGCTCGGCCGGTTGGAACGGCGCGCCTTCGGCGGTGCCCTGCACCTCGATAAAGCCGCCGGCACTGGTCATTACCACGTTGAGGTCGGTCTCGGCCGCGGAGTCTTCCAGATAGTCCAGATCCAGCACCGGCTCGCCCTGGTACATGCCCACCGAGACGGCCGCGATCATCTGCTTGAGCGGGTCGCCATTTTTCAGGCCGCCGCGCTTCTTGATCGCCTTCAGGGCATCGATCAGGGCCACCATGGCACCAGTGATGGAGGCGGTGCGGGTACCACCGTCGGCCTGAATCACGTCGCAGTCGACATACAGGGTGAACTCGCCCAGCTTGGACATATCCAGCGCGGCGCGCAGGGAGCGTCCGATCAACCGCTGGATTTCCAGGGTACGCCCGCCCTGCTTGCCGCGACTGGCCTCACGCTGGTTACGCTCGCCGGTGGAGCGCGGCAGCATGCCGTATTCGGCGGTCAGCCAGCCCTGGCCCTGGCCCTTGAGGAAACGCGGCACGCCGGCTTCGACGCTGACGGTGCAGATCACCTTGGTGTCGCCGAACTCCACCAGCACCGAACCCTCGGCATGCTTGGTGTAGTGGCGAGTGATACGGATCGGGCGCAACTGGTCGGCGGCGCGGCCACTGGGACGTTTCATCAAAAACCTCTGGAATGACTTGCTCTGAATGGGACAGCTGCCCGGCATTATAGGGGTAAGATTCGCTCAAAGCGCTGAAGGCTGGACGAGAAATGCCCAAAGCCAAGTCGCTTGCGTCCAGCCTTCAGCTCTCCAGCGCCGTTATCGGCTTTTCAGCAAGCCGACGCACTGCGCTACACTCCTGCGTTTTTCGAGCCGACTTCCGCGAGGTATCCCATGATCCACAGCATGACGGCCTTCGCCCGTGCCGAACAGGCCGAGGCAGGCGGCACCCTGAGCTGGGAACTGCGCTCGGTCAACCACCGTTATCTGGAGCCCCACCTGCGCCTGCCGGAAGCCTTTCGCGACCTCGAAGGCGCCGTACGCGAAGCCCTGCGCAACGGCCTGTCCCGTGGCAAGGTGGAATGCACCCTGCGCTTTAGCGAAGACAGCAGCGGCAAGGCCCTGCAGGTCGATCTGCAGCGCGCCACCCAGCTGGTCCTGGCGGCAGAAAGCGTCGCCGCCCTGATCAAACAGCCGGCCCCGCTCAACCCCCTGGAAGTGCTGGGCTGGCCCGGCGTGCTGGTGGCCGACGCCGCCGACCCGCAGGCGCTCAACCAGGCAGCCCTGAAGCTGTTCGGCCAGGCCCTGGAGGAACTCAGGCAAGGCCGCCTGCGCGAGGGCGCGGAGCTGTCCAGGCTGCTGAGCGAACGCCTGGACAGCATCACCCAGGAGGTGGCAGCCCTGCGCCTGCTGGTGCCACAGATGCTCGCCAGCCAGCGGCAGAAGATCATCAGCCGCTGCGCCGAGATGCAGGCCGAGCTGGACCCCCAGCGCCTGGAGCAGGAGCTTGTTCTTCTTGCCCAGAAAAGCGATGTGGCCGAAGAGCTGGATCGTCTGGAGACCCACGTCGCCGAGGTGCGCCGGGTCCTCAAGAGCGGCGGCGCGGCTGGCCGGCGCCTGGACTTCCTGATGCAGGAACTCAACCGCGAAGCCAACACCCTGGGTTCCAAGGCTTTTGACCCACGCAGCACCCAGGCCGCGGTCAATTTAAAAGTGCTGATCGAGCAGATGCGCGAACAGGTACAGAACATCGAATAGGCCAACCCCGGCTGCTACGCTTCGCACAACGCGCACCAGGATCAAGCAATGAGCACAACCACCGGCACCCTCTATATCATTTCCGCCCCCTCCGGCGCGGGCAAGACCAGCCTGGTCAAGGCGCTGATCGACAGCGAGGCGCAGATTCGCGTCTCGGTCTCGCACACCACCCGCGCCATGCGCCCGGGCGAGGTGGACGGGGTCAACTACCACTTCGTCGCCCGCGAGCAGTTCAGCGCCATGCTGGAGCGCAGCGAATTCCTCGAACATGCCCAGGTCTTCGACAACCTCTACGGCACCTCGCAGAAGTGGGTCGAACAGACCCTGGCCGAAGGCTTCGACCTGATCCTGGAGATCGACTGGCAGGGCGCCCAGCAGGTTCGCCGGCTGATGCCCCAGGCCAAATCGATCTTTATCCTGCCACCAACCCAGGAAGCCCTGCGCCATCGCCTGACCAACCGCGGCCAGGACAGCGGCGAGATCATCGAGCGGCGCATGCGCGAGGCGGTCAGCGAGATGAGCCACTATGTCGAGTACGACTACATCCTGATCAACGACGATTTCGCCCACGCCCTGAGCGACCTCAAGGCCATCTTCCGCGCCAACCAGTTGCTGCAAGGCCCGCAACAACAGCGCCATGCCGGTCTGCTCAGCGAGCTGCTGGCCTAGACAACAGCAGTACCCGCCCGTAATGCTGTTCACATAAGCTTTGGCCGGACGCAATAGTCCCCTCGCCCCTTTGGGGAGAGGGTTAGGGAGAGGGGAAAACTGCCGGGCTCGCGGTGCTTTCGACCCTCTCCCCCAGCCCCTCTCCCATAAATGGGAGAGGGGAGCACAAGGCGCGCGACCTTAAATGAACAGCATTACAGTACCCGCCCGGGATTTTTCGTGCCGCCCGTAGCTAAACGCTTGCGGCGGCCCCACGGGCTTAACTAGACTACCCAGTCCGCTCGCCCATTTGGGCACAGCTCTATTTTGCATACGCTACGAGGAACACCATGGCTCGCGTGACCGTTGAAGATTGCCTGGACAACGTCGATAACCGCTTCGAGCTGGTTATGCTCGCCACCAAGCGCGCGCGCCAGCTGGCTACCGGCGGCAAGGAGCCGAAAGTGGCGTGGGAAAACGACAAGCCCACCGTGGTGGCCCTGCGTGAAATCGCCGGCGGCCTGGTGGACTATGACGTGATCGCCCAGGATGAGATCGTTGAAGAAGAGCCGCTGTTCGCCGCCTTCGAGGAAGAGGCCAACGAGCCTCTGTAAGCCGATGCCGGGTCGAAGTCATACGGCGCAGGCACCTCTAAGTCGGCAGGGAGAAACACCATGCCGAGCATAGACGCCCTCGCCGACAGACTTTCGACCTACCTCGACGACGACCAGGTCAACCTGGTGCGTCGCGCCTATTTCTACGCCGAGCAGGCCCACGACGGCCAGCGCCGCCGCAGCGGCGAGCCCTACGTGACCCATCCGCTGGCCGTGGCCAGCATCCTCGCCGATATGCATATGGACCATCAGAGCCTGATGGCCGCCATGCTGCATGACGTGATCGAAGACACCGGTATCGCCAAGGAAGCCCTGGACGCCCAGTTCGGCGAGTCCGTGGCCGAACTGGTGGACGGGGTCAGCAAGCTGACCCAGATGAACTTCGAGACCAAGGCCGAGGCTCAGGCCGAGAACTTCCAGAAGATGGCCATGGCCATGGCCCGGGATATCCGGGTAATTCTGGTCAAGCTGGCCGACCGCCTGCACAACATGCGCACCCTGGAAGTGCTGTCCGGCGAGAAGCGCCGGCGCATCGCCAAGGAAACCCTGGAAATCTACGCCCCCATCGCCAACCGGCTGGGCATGCACAGCATGCGCGTGGAGTTCGAGGACCTGGGCTTCAAGGCCATGCACCCCATGCGCTCCGAGCGCATCCGCGCCGCGGTCAAGCGCGCCCGCGGCAATCGCAAGGAAATCGTCAACAAGATCGAGGAATCGATCACCCATTGCCTAGCCCGCGAAGGCATGGAAGGCGAAGTGATGGGCCGCGAGAAGCATCTCTACGGCATCTACCAGAAGATGCGCGGCAAGCGCCGGGCGTTCAACGAGATCATGGACGTCTACGCCTTCCGCATCGTGGTCGACAAGGTCGACACCTGCTACCGAGTGCTCGGCGCCGTGCACAACCTGTACAAACCGCTGCCGGGGCGCTTCAAGGATTACATCGCGATCCCCAAGGCCAACGGCTACCAGTCGCTGCACACCACCCTGTTCGGCATGCACGGTGTGCCCATCGAGATCCAGATCCGCACCCGCGAGATGGAAGAGCTGGCCAACAACGGCATTGCCGCTCACTGGCTGTACAAGTCCAACGAGGAAGATCAGCCCAAGGGCAGTCACGCCCGGGCGCGGCAATGGGTCAAGGGCGTGCTGGAGATGCAGCAGCGCGCCGGCAATTCCCTGGAATTTATCGAGAGCGTGAAGATCGACCTGTTCCCCGACGAGGTCTATGTCTTCACCCCGAAAGGCAAGATCATGGAGCTGCCCAAGGGCTCCACGGCGGTGGATTTCGCCTACGCGGTGCATACCGACGTCGGCAACACCTGCATCGCCTGCCGCATCAACCGCCGCCTGGCGCCGCTGTCCGAACCGCTGCAGAGCGGCTCCACGGTGGAAATCGTCAGCGCCCCGGGCGCGCGCCCCAACCCGGCCTGGCTCAACTTCGTGGTCACCGGCAAGGCGCGTACCCATATCCGCCACGCCCTCAAGCAGCAGCGCCGCTCGGAATCCATCAGCCTTGGCGAGCGCCTGCTGAACAAGGTGCTGACCGGCTTCGACAGCCACCTGGACAAGATCGGCGCCGAGCGCATCCAGGCCACCCTGGCCGAATACCGCCTGGAGGTGATCGAGGACCTGCTGGAAGATATCGGCCTGGGCAACCGCATGGCCTATGTGGTGGCCCGCCGCCTGCTGACCGACAGCAGCGACGAACGCCCCAGCAGCGAGGGCCCGCTGGCCATCCGCGGCACCGAGGGCCTGGTGCTGAGCTACGCCAAGTGCTGCACACCGATCCCCGGCGACCCCATCGTCGGTCACCTGTCCGCCGGCAAAGGCATGGTGGTGCACCTGGAAAGTTGCAAGAACATCGGCGAAGTCCGGCACAACCCGGAGAAATGCATCCAGCTGTCCTGGGCCAAGGACGTCACCGGCGAATTCAATGTCGAACTGCGCGTCGAGCTGGAGCACCAGCGCGGCCTGATCGCCCTGCTGGCCAGCAGCGTGAATGCCGCCGACGGCAATATCGAGAAAATCAGCATGGATGAACGCGACGGCCGCATCAGCGTGGTACAGCTGGTGGTCAGCGTGCACGACCGCGTTCATCTGGCCCGTGTCATCCGCAAGCTGCGCGCCCTCAAGGGCGTGATCCATATCCATCGGGTGCGCGCCTAAGCGCGACGCCCGCCTGCTTTTCCATGATGGGCTCAAGCCCACGCCTACCCTCACCAGGAGACCATAATGAGCAAGACCGTTATCACCAGCGACCAGGCCCCCGCCGCCATCGGCACCTACTCCCAGGCAATCAAGGCCGGCAACACCGTCTATATGTCCGGGCAGATCCCCCTGGACCCCAAGACCATGGAGCTGGTGGAAGGCTTCGAAGCCCAGACCGTGCAGGTCTTTGAAAACCTCAAGGCCGTGGCCGAGGCCGCCGGCGGTTCGTTCAAGGACATCGTCAAGCTGAATATCTTCCTCACCGACCTGTCGCACTTCGCCAAGGTCAACGAGATCATGGGCCGCTACTTCGAGCAGCCCTACCCGGCCCGTGCCGCCATCGGCGTCGCCGCCCTGCCGCGCGGCTCGCAGGTGGAAATGGACGCTATTCTGGTACTGGAATAAGCCCCAGCGGCGGGGTGCAACGCCCCGCCCTTCCCTCGCCCGGCATGGAGACCGCCATGCGTCCATTTCTCTTGCTGTTATCCAGCCTCCTGCTGGCCGGCTGCGCCAGCAACGCCCCCAACGACCTGAACGGTACCTGGATCAACCAGGCCGCCATCGATGCCGCCCTGCAGCACGACAGCCTGCGTGAAGCCCTGCTGGCCTATGGCCCCAACCTGGAATGGCAGATCGACACGGCCCGTCAGCGCGCGCTTTTCAGCAATGGTTTCGAGCAGGCCGAAGGTCAGCTTAGTCGCCAGGCAGAGGGTACCTACAGCGTGCAGTTCTACGGTGACTTCGAGGAGCAACTGCAACTGCAGCGTGGCGAGTTGGTGCAGCGCGCCGGCGATACCTGGCCGGAGCAGCGCTTTACTCGGGCCGATCACTCTGTACGGGCACCGGCCGGCAGCTTGTTTGAACAGACTCTGTACCGAGCCTATCTGGGCGGTACCTGGCTGATCGAAGAGGGCTTGGGTCAGGGCGGTCTGGTGCTGTTTCAGGCCGACGGCAGCCTGCAGGGCCTGCCCGGTGCCGAACGCTATGCCCTGTGCCTGGCTGGCGACTGCGCCGCCATGAGCGGCGAGTACGATAGCCTATGGCTACAGCTGGGCGAGCTGGGGCAGAGCTGGCTGTTCGAGCGCGAAGGCGGGCAGCTGCGCATCTACCAGGCGCTGAATCGCGCCGCCATCGACGAAATGCCGGATTACCACAAGGGGCCGCTGCACTGGCGGCTCAAACGGCGTTAGTGCTGCACCCTCGACCGTAGGAGCCAGCTGCAACCCACATGGATGTGGGAAATGCCGCAAGGCGTAGGGAACGACAGCAGCCTGGCGATCCGCTAGCGCCATGATCGCCAGCAAGCTGGCTCCTACCCGCGCATCAGAGCGCGCTCAGAATCGCGCTATAGCCTTCACGAAAGCTCGGGTACTGCGGCGCCCAGCCCAGCGCCCGGGCGCGGGCATTGCTGCAGCGCTTGCTGCCGGCGCGGCGCACCTGGGCCGTATCGCTCCAGTGGCTGACTCCCAACCGTTCGCGCAGCCAGGCCACCACCTTATGCAGCGGCGCCGGATCATCGTCGACGCCGATATAACAGTTTTCCAACGCCACCCCCCGCTGATCGGCCTGCAGCAGATAGGCCAGCAGGCCGGCGGCATCGTCGACATGAATACGGTTGCCATACAGCGGCGGCTCGCTGGCCACCCGATAGCCCTGGCGTACCTGGCCGAGCAACCACTCGCGCCCCGGCCCGTAGAGGCCGCTCAGGCGCACGCAGGTTGCGGGCAGGCCGCTCGCCAGCGCCAGCTGTTCGGCCTCACGCATAATCCGCCCGGAATAGCCCGCAGCCTCGGCCGGCGAGTCCTCATCGACCCACTCCCCGCCCTGCTGGCCATACACCCCGGTGCTGGAGACAAACAGCAGGCGCCGGGGCGTTTGTTCGTGCTCACTCAACCAGCGCAGCACCCGGCCCAGCCCCTCGACATAGGCGGCGCGATAGCCAGCCTCGTCATGGGAATTGGCGGCGGCGCAATACACTAGGTAGTCCAGCTTCCCAGTCGGCCAGGCGGCTGGACACTCATCCACCTGCAGATCACCCGCCACCGGCTGCAGGGTCGCAGGTAGCTGCGCCACCGAGCGGCGCAGGCCATGCACCTGCCAGCCCTCAGCCGCCAGGCGCACACCCAGGCGTGTACCCACATCACCGCAGCCGGCGATCAATAACGAAGCGCTCATTTCCCTCTCCAAGCCAGAGCAAAGCCTGAGTCTAGCGCGGTTGGTCTATTGCAATACAAAGGCTATGCTTAGCGGCAAATCAATGGATAAACACTATGACCCTCACCGAACTGCGCTATATCGTCACCCTGGCCCAGGAACAGCACTTCGGCCGCGCCGCCGAGCGCTGCCATGTCAGCCAGCCGACCCTGTCGGTGGGGGTGAAAAAGCTGGAAGACGAACTGGGCGTGCTGATCTTCGAGCGCAGCAAGAGCGCGGTGCGCCTGACCCCGGTGGGGGAGAATATCGTCACCCAGGCGCAGAAAGTGCTGGAGCAGGCCCAGGGCATCCGCGAACTGGCCCAGGCCGGCAAGAACCAGATGACCGCACCGCTAAAGATCGGCGCCATCTACACGGTCGGCCCCTACCTGTTCCCCCATCTGATTCCACAGCTGCACCGGGTGGCCCCGGACATGCCGCTGTATATCGAGGAAAACTTCACCCATGTGCTGCGCGACAAGCTGCGCAACGGTGAACTGGACGCCATCATCATCGCCCTGCCCTTCCATGAAGCCGATGTGCTGACCAAGCCCCTGTACGATGAGTCCTTCTACGCCCTGCTGCCAGCCGGCCATCCCTGGGCGCAGCTGGACAGCATCGACCCCAAGCTGCTCAACGACAAGAGCCTGCTGCTGCTCGGCGAGGGTCACTGCTTCCGCGATCAGGTGCTGGAGGCCTGCCCCAGCCTGCGCAAGGGCGGCGAGGACAACGCCAAGCACACCACGGTGGAATCCAGCTCCCTGGAAACCATCCGCCATATGGTCGCCTCGGGCCTGGGTGTGTCGATCCTGCCGTTCTCCGCAGTGGACAGCCATCACTACGCCCCCGGGGTCATCGAGATCCGCCCCCTGAGTGCCCCCGCGCCGTTCCGCACCGTGGCCATTGCCTGGCGCGCCAGCTTCCCGCGGCCCAAGGCCATCGAGGTGCTGACCGACTCCATCCGCCTCTGTTCGGTGGCCAAGCCACAGACCAAGAGCGCCTGAGGCCCAGGGTGAACGAACTTGCAGCGGTGCCGGTCACCACGCTGAAAGGCGTGGGCGCGGCGCTGGCCGAGAAGCTGGCCAAGGTCGGCCTGGAAAGCCTGCAGGATGTGCTGTTCCACCTGCCGCTGCGCTACCAGGACCGCACCCGCATCACTCCCATCGGCGCCCTGCGCCCAGGCCAGGACGCGGTGGTGGAAGGCGTGGTGGCTGGCGCCGATGTGGTGATGGGCCGCCGGCGCAGCCTGCTGGTCCGGCTGCAGGATGGCAGCGGCACCCTTTCGCTGCGCTTCTACCACTTCAGTCAGGCGCAGAAGGAAGGCCTCAAGCGCGGCACCCAGTTGCGCTGCTACGGCGAGGTGCGCCCCGGCTCCTCGGGCCTGGAGATCTACCACCCGGAATACCGCGCCCTGGCCGGCAGCGAACCGATTGCCGTGGAGCAGTGCCTGACCCCCATCTACCCGACCACCGAAGGCCTCACCCAGCAGCGCCTGCGCAGCCTTAGCGAACAGGCCCTGGCGCGCCTCGGCCCGCACAGCCTGCCGGACTGGCTGCCGGCGGAGCTGGCCCGCGACTACCAGCTCGGCGCCCTGGATCAGGCCATCCGCTACCTGCACAGGCCGCCGCCGGATGCCGACCTGGAAGAACTGGCTGAAGGCCGCCACTGGGCCCAGCAACGCCTGGCCTTCGAGGAGCTGCTGACCCATCAGCTGTCGCTGCAGCGCCTGCGCGAGCAGGTTCGCAGCCAGGCGGCGCCGCAACTGCCCAAGGCGCAGACCCTGCCGCAGCAGTTTCTGCGCAACCTGGGTTTTACCCCCACCGGCGCCCAGCAACGGGTCGGCGCCGAGATCGCCTATGACCTGGCCCAGGGCGAACCCATGCTGCGCCTGGTGCAGGGCGATGTGGGCGCCGGCAAGACCGTGGTCGCCGCCTTCGCCGCGCTGCAGGCCCTGGAAGCCGGTTACCAGGTGGCCCTGATGGCGCCCACCGAGATTCTCGCCGAGCAGCATTTTCTCAACTTCAGCAAATGGCTGGCGCCGCTCGGCATCGAGGTGGCCTGGCTGGCCGGCAAGCTCAAGGGCAAGGCCCGCGTCAGTGCTCTGGAGCAGATCGCCGCTGGCTGCCCGATGGTGGTGGGCACCCATGCGCTGTTTCAGGACGAAGTGAAGTTCGCCCGCCTGGCGCTGGTGATTATCGACGAGCAGCACCGCTTCGGCGTGCAGCAGCGTTTGGCCCTGCGCCAGAAAGGCGTGGACGGCCGCCTCTGCCCGCACCAGCTGATCATGACCGCCACGCCCATCCCGCGCACCCTGGCCATGAGTGCCTATGCCGATCTGGACACCTCGATCCTCGACGAGCTGCCGCCCGGGCGCACCCCGGTCAATACCCTGGTGATCGCCGACAGCCGCCGTATCGAAGTGATCGAGCGGGTGCGCGCCGCCTGCCGCGAAGGGCGCCAGGCCTACTGGGTCTGTACCCTGATCGAGGAATCCGAGGAGCTCACCTGCCAGGCCGCCGAGACCAGCTTCGAGGAACTCTCCAGCGCCCTGGGCGAGCTGCGTGTGGGCCTGATCCACGGGCGCATGAAGCCGGCGGAAAAGGCCGCAGTCATGGATGCGTTCAAGCGTGGTGAACTGCAGCTGCTGGTGGCCACTACTGTGATCGAGGTGGGCGTGGACGTGCCCAACGCCAGCCTGATGATCATCGAAAACCCCGAGCGCCTGGGCCTGGCCCAGCTGCACCAGCTGCGCGGCCGGGTCGGCCGCGGCAGCGCGGCGAGCCATTGCGTGCTGCTCTATCACCCGCCGCTGTCGCAACTGGGCCGCGAACGTCTGGGGATCATGCGCGAAACCTGCGACGGCTTTGTGATTGCCGAGAAAGATCTTGAACTCAGGGGACCGGGGGAGATGCTTGGCACCCGCCAGACCGGCCTGCTGCAGTTCAAGGTGGCCGACCTGATGCGCGATGCCGACCTGCTGCCCGCCGTGCGCGATGCCGCCGGCGCCTTGCTGGAGCATTGGCCCGGGCATGTCGGCCCGCTGTTGCAGCGCTGGTTGCGTCACGGCCAACAATATGGCCAAGTGTGATGCAGTGCACAGGGCAGCCGTCGCCTCGACCGGCCGCGCCCGGACCCGCTGTTTATACTTGCCCCAATGCTGCCCAATCCGGATATCGCCATGACTGAACTCGCCCACGCCACCGACACCGCGCCCCAGGCACCGGCGGTGATCCTGCAGCTGCTGGCAAAGCTCGGCCTCAGCTACCAGATCCACAGCGAACAGCCCAGCCTGCCCAGCGCCCAGCGCCTGCAGGCGGTATTGCTCGACGACGCGGTCGGCGCCCTGCTGGTGCTGTTCCCGCAGAGCCAGCTGCTGGACCTGGCGCGCCTGACCGAACTGACCGGACGCCAGCTCACCGCGGTCAAGCCCGAACGCCTGGAGCGCATGTTGGCCAAGCACGAGCTGAAAGTGCTGCCGGGGCTGCCACCGCTGACCAGTTCACCCTGCCTGTATGACGAGCGTCTGCTACAGGCCCCCAGCCTGTATATCGAATCCGGCACCCCAGGCATTCTCCTGCAACTGGCCACCGACGACTTCAAGCGCCTGCTGAGCAAGGCCAGCGCCGCCCGCTTCGGCGAGCCGCTGGAGAATATCCGCCTGAACCTGGACCGCCCCGACGACGACCGCGCCGAGATCACCCAGGCGGTGCAGGCCTTTACCGCCCGGCGCATCCAGCAGCGCCTGGAAGAAACCATCGAGATTCCGCCGCTGCCGGAAACCGCGCAGAAGATCATCAAGCTGCGGGTCGACCCGGACGCCACCATCGACGACATCACCGGCGTGGTGGAAACCGACCCGGCCCTGGCCGCCCAGGTGGTCAGCTGGGCGGCTTCGCCCTACTACGCCGCGCCGGGCAAGATCCGTTCGGTGGAAGACGCCATCGTCCGCGTGCTGGGCTTCGACCTGGTGATCAACCTAGCCCTGGGCCTGGCCCTGGGCAAGACCCTCAGCCTGCCCAAGGACAAGCCGCAGCACGCCACGCCCTACTGGCAGCAGGCGATCTACAGCGCCGCGGTGATCGAAGGCCTGACCCGCGCCATCCCCCGCGCCCAGCGCCCGGAAACCGGACTGACCTACCTGGCCGGGCTGCTGCACAACTTCGGCTATCTGGTCCTGGCCCATGTCTTCCCGCCGCATTTCTCGCTGATCTGCCGCCACCTGGAGGTCAACCCGCATCTGTCCCACAGCCATATCGAGCAGCATCTGCTGGGCATTACCCGCGAGCAGATCGGCGCCTGGCTGATGCGCTACTGGGACATGCCGGAGGAGCTGGCCAGCGCCCTGCGCTTCCAGCACGATGCCGACTACAGCGGCCCCCACGCGGTCTACCCCAACCTGGTCTGCCTGTCGCTGCACCTGCTGCGCAACCGCAGCATCGGCGTCGGCCCCCAGGGCGAGATCCCGCAGCACCTGTTCGACAACCTCGGCATCAGCCGCGACAAGGCCAACGAGGCGGTGGACAAGGTACTGGCTGCGGAAGTGGCACTGCGCGAACTGGCGGCGCAGTTTCACCCGCTGCACTGATCGACAACGCTGATGCAAAAGGGGCCGAAAGGCCCCTTTTGCATGCAGGGTATACCTGAGTCAGCTAGAAAGACGGCAATAGGCAGGGTGCGCTGTGCGCACCCAGTCAGGCGGCAAATGGCTGGTGCGCACGGTGTTCAGCCGGGGGACATGGTAAACACCTGTCGGGAGACATGGGTAACGGGTTGATGATCGTTACTCCCGCTCTCTCAAGTCGATCTGGCGGATGGTCTTGTGGATGAAAATCACATCATAAACACCATCCACGCTGGAGGGGCGGATGGCGACCCGCTCACCCAGCAATCCGCCGCCGACAAAGCGACTTTTGCCTTCGAACCTGACCTGCCCGGTTCCTGTGACTCTGAGAACGCGATCCCCGGGCTCATAGTCAATC
>Ga0209207_1000685_pt1 | contig 19018 bp, 12 predicted proteins | sample SaghotsprinmetaG_FD_184140 | JGI IMG/M metagenome (GOLD analysis project Ga0209207, IMG submission 184140) | Hot spring microbial communities from South Africa to study Microbial Dark Matter (Phase II) - Sagole hot spring metaG (SPAdes) (version 3) | ecosystem: Environmental > Aquatic > Thermal...
AGGCGCACGGAGCGCAGCGACCGAGAAAACGAGCGAAGCGAGTTTCAGCGAAGGCTCACCTTCAGGTGATGCCGGAGCTCCATCTCAAATCGATCGGCGAGGGAGCGCAAACGAAGTTTTAGCTTGCGCTGAAACTTCGTTTGGCGAAGGCTCACATCGGCGCAGCCGATGTGAAGTGAAGCGGCCGGAGCCCACACCGCGCAACACAGCAGAGGGCCCACCGCAGTCGTTTTTCAACAGCCTGCTAACGGAAAATCCGGGTTTAGTCCTCCAGGGATAAGGGAGTCGAACATGCAATCACAGAACGACAGCCCGTACTTCAAGTACGTCGTGGACCTGCTCAAGGTCCTGCTCGAAAAGAACGGCTCCGACCTGTTCATCACCGTCGACGCGCCGCCCTCGATGAAGATCCACGGCGAAATGACGCCGGTGGGCAGCAAACCGGTCAGCCGCGAGCAGGCCGAGGAACTGGTGGCGGCGGTGATGAACGAGAAACAGCGCGCCGAGTTCCGCGAAACCAAGGAATGCAACTTCGCCCTGGGCCTGCCCGGCATCGGCCGCTTCCGCATGAATGCCTACGTCCAGCGCGGCTCGCCGGGCATGGTGGCGCGCACCATCACCACCACCATCCCGACCATCGACAGCCTCGGCTTGCGCTCGGTGCTGCCCGTGCCCGACGCCGCCGAACTGAAGAACCACCCCGACATCCTCAGCAAGCTGGTGATGGAAAAACGCGGCCTGATCCTCATGGTGGGGGGCACCGGCTCCGGCAAGTCGACCAGCCTGGCGGCGATGATCGACTATCGCAACGAAAACTCGCGTGGCCACATCATCACCATCGAGGATCCGGTCGAATATGTGCATCAGCACAAGAAATGCCTGGTCATGCAGCGCGAGGTGGGCGTGGACACCGACAACTGGTTTGCGGCCCTGAAAAACACCCTGCGCCAGGCCCCCGACGTGATCTACATCGGCGAAATCCGCGACCGGGAGACCATGGAATACGCCATCGCCTTCGCCGAGACCGGCCACCTGTGCATGGGCACCCTGCACGCCAACAACGCCAACCAGGCCATGGACCGGATCATCAACTTCTTCCCCATGGAACGACGCCAGCAACTGTTCATGGACCTGTCCATGAACTTGCGCGCGGTGATCTCGCAACGTTTGATTCCCAAGAAAGGTGGCGGCCGCATCGCCGCGATCGAGATCATGATCGGCACCCCGCTGATCCAGGACCTCATCCTCAAGGGTGAGGTGCATGAGCTCAAGCCCATCATCGCCCGCTCCAACAACCTCGGCATGCAAACCTTCGACCAGGCCCTATTCCGCCTGTGCGAAAAGGGGCTGGTCGACCAGGACGTGGCGATCAAGAATGCCGACTCGCCCAACGACCTGCGCCTGATGCTGAAGAACCTCGCCGGCGGCTACGGCCTGTCCGAGGCCGCCAGCAAGCTGAGCATCGAGTAAAGCGCTATACTGCAAGCGCGGAAGTCGGCCAGACAGCCGCCGTGCCCACCCTCCGGTGCGGGCACGGAGGAAAGTCCGGGCTCCACAGGGCAGGGTGCCAGGTAACACCTGGGCGCAGCAAGGTCGCAAGACCCCAAGGCGACGGAAAGTGCAACAGAAACATACCGCCGATGTCCCGGAGTTTGACGCCGCAAGGCGTCTGGGAACAGGCAAGGGTGAAATCGTGCGGTAAGAGCGCACGGCCGGGCGGGCAACCGTGCCGGCGGGCAAACCCCACCCGGAGCAAGGCCAAATAGGCAGGCGCGTCCACTGGACATCGATGGCCCGTCGAAGCCTGCGGGTAGGCTGCACGAGGCGGCGGGCGACCGCCGTCCCAGATGAATGGCTGTCCACGACAGAACCCGGCTTACCGGCCGGCTTTCGCCTCCGGTTTCAACCTAAAAACCGCAGTTGAACACGACCGAAGGGCGGTCCAAACGGGTGGCTGGGGCGACCCGCCCGCGGGGCGCAGGACAGCACGCCGTGCGGGTCCCGAGCGTAGCGAGGGAGGGCCCGCCGAGGTTCTGGCTATCCATCGATTCGACAGCGCCCAAGATCTGGAGGCCACGCGGACCCGCGATGTCTCGCTGTATAACCATCCTTTGCCCCAGAAGGCGATCGGACACACCACACCGATGGAGGCCATGAAAAAAGGGTACGCTGAAAAGCCGGATTTATTCATCGCAAGACAACGTAATCATCCGGGACCTGACAGGTAACCATCCAGTTCGTCGTTGATCGCGATGTCATCGCCCTCATGAATGAAGATGACTCGGTGATCGGCAATGTTCGGCATTTATCGACACAGTCAGACTAACAGGCGGCTACTCCTGAGGCAGGTTGTACAGGCGATTGAGCGCTTCGACCAGCCGGTCGCGTTCGGCGCCGCCGGCCTGGTTGAGTGCATGGCTGGGTTCGTGCATGAACTTGTTGATGAGGCCGTGGCTCAGCCGCTCCAGCACGGCGGTGGGGTCCTCGCCACGGGCCAGGGCCTTGTGCGCCTTGTCGAGCTCGTGCCGGCGCATGCGTTCGGCGTGATCGCGCAAGGCGCGCAGGGTGGGCACCGCGCGGCGGTTGTCCATCCAGTGCATGAATTCGTGCACCGACGCGGCGATGATGGCTTCGGCCTGCTCCACTTTGGCGTGACGGGCGTCCTGGCCGGCCCGCACCACCTCGCCGAGATCGTCGACGGTATACAGAAACACGTCGCTGAGCGCGCCGACCTCGGCCTCGATGTCGCGCGGCACGGCCAGGTCGACCATGAACAGCGGCCGATGCCGACGCAGCTTGAGGGCCCGTTCGACCATGCCGAGGCCGACGATGGGCAAGGGGCTGGCGGTGGAAGTGACCACGATGTCGAAATCGTGCAGCAGCTCGGGCAGGTTGGAAAGCTGGGCCGCCTCGCCGCCGAAGCGGTTGGCGAGCTCACGCGCCCGCTCGACGGTACGGTTGACCACCATCAGGCGGCGCGGCGCGCGGGCGGCGAAGTGGGTGGCCACCAGCTCGATCATCTCGCCGGCGCCGATGAACAGCACCGCCTGGTCGGCAATGCTGGGGAAGATGCGCTCGGCCAGCGTCACCGCGGCGGCGGACATGGACACCGTGTTGGCGCCGATGGCGGTGGCGGTGCGCACTTCCTTGGCCACCGAAAAGGTGCGATGGAACAGCTTGTTGAGCACCAGGCCGAGGGTGCCGGCGGCCTGGGCGCGCTCGGCGGCCTGCTTCATCTGGCCGAGGATCTGGGTCTCGCCGAGCACCATCGAATCGAGGCCGGAGGCGACCCGGAATGCGTGCTTGACCGCCTGCTCGTCCGGCAACAGGTATAGATAGGGCTTCACCTCGCGCGGCGGCAGGTTGTGAAAGCCGGCCACCCATTCCACCAAGGCCTCGGGCGAGGGCGTGTTGCAATACACCTCGGTGCGGTTGCAGGTGGACAGGATGGCGGCCTCGCGCGCTACCTTGCGGCCGGTCACGTCGGCCAGGGCGCGACCGAGGATGTCGGCCGGAAAGGCCAGCCGTTCGCGTATGGCGATGGGCGCGGTGTGGTGGTTGACGCCGAGGGCGAATAGATGCATCCGCAGGTGAACGAAACGGTCGGGGGCGATGATTCTACCCCGGATTGACACTCCACCGGCACATCCACGTTGCGCCGTGCGGCCGGGCATCACATGAAGCTAAAACCCTCGCCCGGACGCGGCTCGACTGCCCCCGGCGGACGCGGCTTGGGCGGCGGCTTGGCCGGGGCCGGTATCGCGGCTGGGGCCGGTATCGCGGCTGGGGCGGGCTCCGTTGCCGGTGGCGCGGGCTCCGCTGCGGCCGGCGGTTGCCCGACCGGATCGGGCTTGTCACCGGACGGTGATGCGGGTTTGACGGGCACGGGCGGCGCGGCGGGCACCGGTGGCGTCCCGGCAGGAGACGATGCGACCGGCAGGACAGGCGCGATCGGCTGGGCCACCACCGGAGGCGGATGGGCCTGTTCGAACGCACGCACCGCATCGGCCCAGTCGGAGGCACGCTGTGGTCCTGTCAGCAAAGGTTGCAGGGCGGGGGCCAAGGATTTTAGCAACTGCACCGGCAAGCCGCTGGTGAAACGGTACTCTGCGGCGGCGGAGCCGGCGACGAAGGCGGTGATGACGCCGTAGAAGCGGTTCCCCATGAAGAACGCGAAGGTGGCGACCCGGTTCATCACCCTGGATTCGATCGCCTTGCCGCTGGCGTTGTAGACCTCGTAGCGATGGTCGCCGGTGCCGGTCTTGCCACCGATCGGCAGTTCCGCGCCGGCAAGCCGGTAGGCGCCGCGCAGGCGGCGCGCGGTGCCCTGCTGCACCACATCGAGCAAGGCCAGGCGCGCCACATGCGCCACCTCGGCCGGGAAGATCCGCTCGGCCTGGGGTAGGGTTCGGCGCATGCGGGTGTGGTAAGGCGTGTCGGCGCCGAACTCCAGTGCATGCACGCTGACGGCCGGCAGACGCTTGCCTTCGTTGAGGATTACCGCGATCAGATCGGCCAGCGCCGCCGGCCGGTCGGCGGATGAGCCGATGGCCGAGGCATAGGACGGCACCAGGCTGGAGAACGGGTACCCCAGCCGGCGCCAGCGGCGGTGGATCTCCTGAAAGGCCTCGATCTCCAGCAGCGACAGGATGCGGCTGTCCTGGGCATCCTTGCGGCCGGCCTTGAACAGCCAGTCATACACCTCCAGCCGTTCCTTCTCCGACGCGGCGACGATCGCCTTCCAGCCGGCACCGGGATGCTGGCGCAGGTAGGCGACCAGCCACAGCTCCAGGGGGTGGATTTGGGTGATGTAGCCTCGTTCGGACAGGTTGAAACGGTCCGGACCATAGGTGTCGTACAGGTATTGGAAATCGCCCTCGCTGAACGCGCCGGGGTTGGCGAGCCGCCCCTTGAGGAAGGCGGTGAGTGCGGCCACGTCGGCCTTGGGTTCGAGGTAGCGGTACACCGCCGCCAGCCGTTTCGGGTTGGCAGTGAGGTGGTTGATCAGACTGTCGGTGGCGGCCTCGACGTCCAGCCCCTGGTACTTGCGATGGAAGCGGGCTAGGAATTCCTGCCCCTCGCGGTCGGCGAACTTCTTCAGGTAGGTCTGGCGCAGCGGGTTCTGGGCATCGGCGAGGATCTGGCCGGCGACACTCGGGGCGCGGTACATAAAATGGCGAACGATGTCTCGCATCAGGCGGATGAAGGGCAGGTTGACCGAGTTGCGCGTCGCCTCCCACAGGTCCATCACCTTGCTGTTGTCCTCGCTGTTGAAGTTGCCGAAGGTGTGCAGGCCGCCTCCGGTGAAGAACGACTCGTTCGGACTCGCGGAATAGACCCGGTTCATCGCCGCCATCAGCATCGGTTCGAGACCCCGGTCGCTACCGCCGCGCAGGTAATCCACCACCCAGCGGCTGAGCGGGTCCTTGTCATGCACATTGACCTTGGCCAGGCGGTCGGCATCCAGGCCGGCATATTCGCCGTGCAGCTCGGCGATGATTTCCAGATAGGTGAGCAGGGTACGCAGCTTGGCCGACGAGCCCATGTCCAGCTTGGCGCCCTGGTTGATGTCGAAAGGCTGATTGAGGCTGTCGGCCTGCACCCTGAGCAGGGCGCCGGCCTCGGTGAGCTCATAGAGCGTGAAACTGTACAGTACCTTGGACAGGTCGTTGCCGGGCAGCAGCATGCGGTCGCCGAACAGACCGGCGGCATCGACCAAGGCGGGCTCGTCGAGACGGTGCAGGAAGTCGGACACCGCGCGCTGGGTCGGCGCGTGCAGGGTGGTGGACACGGTGAGATCGAGGCGATCGAGGTCGTACAGGCGCGGCACCCCCAGCATGCGCCCCAGCTCGATGCGCAGCGCATTGCTGGCCTTATTGAGGTTGAATGCCCGGCTGGCGTCGGCCCGCGCGGCGCCGGCTTGTTCCCCGTTGCGGAAGCGGATGCGCTGGGCCCGCGCCGCATCGCGCATCGCCGGGCTGATGACGCGGACCTCGGCGAGCAGGCCGAGATATACATTGGCCAGGGCATCGAGCTGATCGCGCCCCGAGAGCAGGTACCAGGACGGCTTGCGCTGCGAGATCAGCAAGGCCAGCACATGCTTGTACATGCTTGCCGCCTCCGGTGTGGGTGTCGGCGTGCGCAGGCGTTCGTTGACGGCGTCGAAATCCAGCCCGAACCAAGCCATGAGCCCGTCGCCGAGGCCATGCACCTCGCCATGCCCAGGCGCGGCCGCGAGCGGCACCGTGTTGAGATAGTCGAGCAGGATGCGGCGGCGACTGTCGCGGGTGTCGCTGCCATCGAGATAGGCGCGAATCGATGCGGAGGCCATCTGTACCAGCTTGTCGCGCGGGGTCAGTGTGAGCCCGTCGGGCGAATGGCGGTATTTCTCGATCTGGGTGGCCAGCGTGGAGCCGCCCGGCGCGTTGCGGCTGGGCTGGAAGATCTGCATGCCCTTTTCCAGCACCGCCTGCGCCAGCCGGTCCCACTCGATGGCCGGATTGCGGCGCGGGTGATTGGGGTCGAGCAGCTCGCGGTTCTCGATGAACAGCAGGGTGTTGGCGACGATGGCCGGCACCGCATCGAAATCGGCATAGGCCTGGCGGGGATGGCTGTACCGGTAATAGGCCTCGCCGCGGCAATCGAGCAGGGAGAGTCCGGCCACCGACTTTTCCCGGTAGGGCAGGAACAGGCCATAGTCGAACAGCTCTGCCATCTCCGCCGAGATGCGCGCCTGATGGGTGATCTCGAAACCGTGTTCATTCAGGCGACGGATGAATTCGGGCAGGTCGACGTAGCCCAGGCGGATGTCGTGCGGGCCCGCCCCGGGAAAGCGGATGCGCTCGCTCGGCCCCGGCTCGAGCTGGAAGGTGAGGCGACGGGCGAAATCGGCCAGGAACATCGCCTGCAAGGGCGAGGCCACCATCTCGTAGGCGGCGAAGATGGCGCCGGCGAGCAACAGCACGAACAATATCGCGCCCAGCCACAGGTCGCGGATGCGGCGGCGGACGACCTGAGGCATTCTCATTCAGGATCGGTCTTGAACGTGCGGGGATCGGGGCGGCGCTCAGGCCGCTTCGCCCAGCCAGTCGCGCGGCCGCAGGAAGTCGCTGTACAGCCGGGCCTCGGCGCTGCCCGGCTCGGGTTTCCAGTCGTAGCGCCACTTCACGATCGGCGGCAGGGACATCAGGATGGACTCGGTGCGCCCGCCCGATTGCAGGCCGAACAGGGTGCCGCGGTCCCAGACCAGGTTGAACTCGACATAACGGCCACGCCGGTAGGCCTGGAAATCGCGCTCCCGCTCGCCGTATGGGGTGTCTGCGCGCCGCTCCAGGATGGGCGCATAGGCGGGCAGGAAATGGTCGCCCACCGATTCGGTGAGACCGAAGCAATGGGCGAATGCGTCCTCTGTCGCGGCGAGGGTGCTGTCGCCGTTGAGGTCATCGAAAAATACCCCGCCCACGCCGCGCGGCTCGTCGCGATGCCTGAGGAAGAAATAATCGTCGCACCAGGCCTTGTATTTCGGGTAATAGCCGGCGCCGAACGGGACTAGGGCCTTGTGGCAGCAGGCGTGGAAGTGACGGGCATCCTCCTCGTAGCCGTAGTACGGGGTCAGGTCCATGCCGCCGCCGAACCACCAGACCGGCGCCTCGCCCGCCTTCTCGGCGACGAAGAAGCGCACGTTCATGTGGCTGGTCGGCGCGTGTGGGTTGCGCGGATGCATGACCAGAGACACGCCCATCGCCTCCCAGGCCCGGCCGGCGAGCTCGGGCCGGTGCGCGCTGGCGGAAGGCGGCAGCCGGTCGCCCATGACATGGGAAAAATTCACACCGCCCCGCTCCAGCAGGTCCCCCGCCTCGATCAGGCGGGTGATGCCGCCACCCCCACCCGACCGTTCCCAAGCATCCGTCTGGAAGCGCTTGCCGTCCAGCGCCTCCAGGCGCTCGACGATGAGCGCCTGCAAACCGAGCATGAATTCCTTGACCTTGTGCTTGTCCACGTGCGCGCCATGCATTGACCGAATCCAACCATTTTAACAGGCTGTTGAAAAACGACTGCGGTGGGCCATCGGCTGTGTTGCGCGGTGTTGGTTTCGGCCCGCGAACCCAGCCGTCGCTCCGCTGACTGCGACACTATGTCGCATTCCGGCCCGGCCGACATCGAACTAGCATGACCGGGCTTCCATGCAATCCTTCGTTGTTTGCGTGCTTTCACCCCCCTCCTCCGCGAGGGGGGGGTTTGATCATCCAGACGCCTCACCATGCATTCACGTACCCCTGCCCGCCTTACTCCCCGCCTGCTCACGCTGACCGTGCTCGCTGCCTGGAGCGGTGGCACGCTCGCCGCAACCAGCCCCAGCTTCGACCTGGGCGAGCTGGTGGTCAGCGCACCCCGCCCCCACGCATTCGGTCTGTTCACCACCCGGCTGGCGGGCGAGGCGGTCCGGGTCGGCGCACCCGCCAGCAGCGACACCGTCCGCCTGTTGCGCGATGTGCCCGGTCTGGCCTTGCAGACCGGCGGCGGCGTATCCAGCCTGCCGGTGCTCAACGGGCTGGCCGACGACCGCATCCGCATCCAGGTCGATGGCATGGATCGGATGGCTGCCTGCCCCAACCACATGAATCCGGCCCTGTCCTACATCGACCCCAGCCAGCTCGAATCGGTCCGCGTCCATGCTGGCGTCACCCCGGTAAGCGTGGGCGGCGACAGTCTCGCCGGCACCATCGTCGTGCAATCGGCCCGCCCCGTATTCTCCCCGACCGGCAAAGGTTTGCGCGCGACAGGCGAGATCGGCGGCTTCTATCGCAGCAACGGCGATGGGCGCGGCCTCAACGCCCGGCTGAACCTGGCCAGCGAATCCCTCAGCCTGCGCTACAGCGGCGCCACGGCGCGTTCCGACAACCTCAAGGCGGGCAGCGATTTCAAGGATCGACTGTTCCGCGCCGACACGGCATTCACCAGCGCGCAAAAGGCGCCCCATACCGGCCGCGCCGGCCACACTCTGGCGCTGGACGAGATCGGCTCGACCGCCTATGAGACCATCAACCAGTCGCTCGGCCTGGCCTTCAAGAGCGGCGAGCACCAGATCGACTTCGTCTATTCCCGCCAGGACATCCCGTTCGAGAATTTCGTCAACCAGCGCATGGACATGACGAAAAACGAAAGCGACCAGCTCAATCTGGGCTACGAGGGCCAGTTTGGCTGGGGTGTGCTCAAGGCGCGCGCCTGGCATGAAAAGACCGAGCACGCGATGGATTTTGGCGTCGACAAGCGATTCTGGTATGGCAGCGCAACGGGCGGCCATGCCAATCTTCAACCCGCCGACTGCGGCGCGAAGAGCGCTACCTGCGCGCACGGCATGCCGATGTACACCGAAAGCCGCGGCAAGGGCCTGAGCCTCAAGGGCGAGATCGCCCTGGCCGACCAGGACGTCCTGCGCCTGGGCACCGAATACCTGGCCTACCGCCTGGATGACTGGTGGCCGGCCTCCGGTGCCGGCATGTGGCCGAACACGTTCTGGAACCTGCGCGACGGCCGGCGCGACCGCCGGGCGCTGTTCGGCGAATGGGAAGGAGGACTGGGCGCGCGTTGGAGCGGACTCATCGGCCTGCGCCACGAAACGGTGACGACCAACGCCGCGACGGTACACGGCTACAACAACGCCAGCTTCCCGGTCGCGCTGCCGGCCGGCATGGATGCCGGCAACCAGAACCGCGATGCGGTCGCATTCAACACCATCGACCGGCGCCGCGCCGACCACAACCTCGATTTTACCGCCCTCGCCCGGTTCAAGGCCGACGAGCGCCAGAGCTACGAGTTCGGCCTGGCGCAGAAGAGCCGTTCACCCAACCTGTATGAACGCTATGCCTGGTCGACCTGGCAGATGGCCGCGCTCATGAACAACTTCGTCGGCGACGGCAACGGCTATGTCGGCAATCCCGACCTCAAACCGGAGGTGGCGCACACCCTTGCGTTGACCGCTGACTGGCACGCCGCCGACCGCCAGGGCTGGGGCCTAAAGCTGACGCCGTACTACAGCCGGGTAAAGGATTACATCGACGCGGTGCAGTGGAACTCCGCCACCCGCACACCCCGCACGACGCCGCTCACCGACCAGTTCACCGTGCTGCGCTACCTCAACCAGCCAGCACGCATCTACGGCCTCAACATCTCCGGCTTCGCCCGGATCGCACGCGATACCCCGCGCGGTGACTTCATCGCCAGCGGCCTCATGAGTTACGTCAACGGCGAAAACCGCGCCACCGGGGCGGCCCTCTACAACATCATGCCGCTGAACGGCAAGCTGGCGCTGACCCAGAAACGCGGCGCCTGGAGCCAAACCTTGGAAGGCGTTTTCGTGGCCGGCAAGGGGGACCGATCCAGCGTACGCAACGAGATGCGCACGGACGGCTTCAGCCTGTTCAACTGGCGCGCCAGTTACGAATGGAAACAGGCCCGTATCGATTTCGGCATCGAAAACCTGTTCGATCGCCACCATGACCAGCCCCTGGGCGGCGCCTACCTCGGCCAGGGCACGACGATGACGGCCATCAGCGCCAGCACCTCGTCGCCCTACGGCCTCATTCCGGACTGGGGTACCCCGGTGCCAGGTCCGGGCCGATCCCTGTATGTCGGCTTCAACTACCGGTTCTGAACCCGGCGGGCGTCGTGGTCCGGTTCGACTGCGTTTCAGCTTGATGCGAGCGCTTTCCCCGTCTACCCGCCAGGGCGCCTTGCGGCGCCACCCTCACCCTCCGGGCTGCCGGATGCATGCATTCCCAGTGAATGGGGTCGGGACTTCAAGCCCGGGTAGCCCGGATGCTTCGACTGCGCTCAGCACAGGTGCAGCGCAGCTGCTTCCCCGGATTTCATTCCATCCGGGCTACGACTGCTGCGCCGCACCCCCATCCCAACCCCCTCGACAAGCTCAGGACTGTGCCTTCCCCTGGCAGGGGAAGGCGCTTGGATTCCCTCACCCCCGGCCCTTCTCCCGGCGGGGGAAGGGAAAGTTTGCCTGTGCTTTGCGTGCCGGAAGACGGGTGCATACGGTCGCCCCGTGCGAGAGGGTTGGGCTGAAGGCGACCCGAAATCGCGCTGCGGGCACTTTCGTGACAGCCTGAATTTTTTTCCGAATCTCTGTGCTTCTGAGCGCCCCCAGGGCCGGGCTATGCCCAGCCTGCCCCCTGAGGGGGACAAGAAAACTCGGGGCGGCCCTTCGTTTTCTTGAGAGAGGTGAGGCATCTGGGTTCATCGCCTGGGTGGCATTGTGGTGCCGAACTCAAGCGCTGTGCGGCCTCTGGATCAGATAGGCGGAGAAACTGGCGACAAACACCAGCACACCGAGGCCCAGCGCCGGCAGCCATCCCAGACGTTTGCCCAAGCGCCCGGCGACTCGGCGCGCGAGCCACGCCCCGGCGAATACAATGGCCGGGGGCAGGCCATAGACGATGAACAGAAACTCACTCCAAACGTCCATGACTTCCTTTCCAGGACATCAACGGCACGCACGCCAATGTGCGAGACGTGAGGCCGCGCCTCAGCGCCGGATCGCCCGCCAGCCGATGTCGCGCCGCATCTGCCGGCCGGGGAAAGCGATCCGCTCGGCGACCTCGTAGGCGCGCGCCTGGGCGATCCGGACGGTATCGCCAAGCGCCGTGACGCATAGAACACGGCCGCCGGAGGTGACCGTCTGGCCCTCGCGGCGGGCGGTTCCGGCATGGAACACATGCGCATCCTCCTCGTCGCGGGCCTCGAGCCCGGTGATGACGTCACCCTTGCGTGGGCTGTCCGGATAGCCCGCGGAGGCGAGCACCACGCCGAGCGCGACACGGCGGTCCCATTCCACCTCGACCTGGTCGAGGCGGCCGTCCAGCGCGGCCTCGACGAGCAGCGAGAAATCGCTCTTGAGGCGCATCATGATCGGCTGGGTCTCGGGATCGCCGAAACGGCAGTTGAATTCGAGCACACCCAGGCGACCCTCGGCGCCGATCATCACGCCGGCATAGAGGAATCCGGTATAGGGGGTGCCTTCGGCCTTCATGCCAGCCACCACCGGGCGGATCACCTCGCGCAGGATGCGTGCGTGCAGCTCGGGCGTCACTACCGGTGCCGGCGAGTAGGCCCCCATGCCACCGGTGTTGGGACCTTCATCGTTGTCCATGAGGCGCTTGTGGTCCTGGCTGGTGGCCATAGGCAGGACATGCTCGCCATCGACCATGACGATGAAGCTGGCCTCCTCGCCTTGCAGGCATTCCTCGATCACCACCCGCGCGCCAGCCGCGCCGAATGCATTGTCTTCCAGCATGCGGTTGATTGCGGCATGCGCCTCGTCCCGGGTCTGGGCCACCACCACGCCCTTGCCGGCGGCCAGGCCATCCGCCTTGATGACGATGGGCACGCCCTCCTGCTCGATGTAGGCATGCGCGGCCGCCGCGTCGGTGAATGTCTGGTACCGGGCGGTCGGTATGCCGTGACGGACCATGAACTGCTTGGCGAAATCCTTCGACGCCTCGAGCTGGGCAGCGGCCCGCTCCGGCCCGAAGATGCGCAGGCCGGCGGCGCGGAATGCATCGACGATGCCGTCGGCGAGCGGCGCCTCGGGACCAACCACGGTGAATGCAATTTCTTCCCGCTGCGCGAACCTGATCAACTCGGAAAAGTCGGCAAGGTCGATGTTTTCCAAGCCCGGCTCGACCGACGTGCCGCCATTGCCGGGCGCGACATACACCTTCTGCACACGCGGGCTTTGCGCCAGTTTCCAGGCCAGGGCGTGTTCACGGCCGCCGGAACCGATGACAAGCAGTTTCATGTCTTTCCCCACCGCAGAGCCACAGAGGCAAGAAAAAGTGCGGAGCGGGCTTTGCAAATCCATGCATATCTCCGTGCCTCTGGGGTCAGGTCAAAATCAATGCCGGAAATGCCGCATTCCGGTGAACACCATGGCCATGCCGTGCTCGTCGGCGGCGGCGATGACCTCCTCGTCGCGCATCGAGCCGCCAGGCTGGATGACGGCCTGGATACCGGCCTGAGCAGCGTTGTCGATGCCGTCGCGGAACGGGAAGAAGGCGTCCGAGGCCATTACCGAGCCGGGCACCACGAGGCCGGCGTGTTCGGCCTTGATCGCGGCGATGCGGGCGGAGTTGACGCGGCTCATCTGGCCGGCGCCGACGCCGATGGTCATCTGCTCTTTGGCGTAGACGATGGCGTTTGACTTGACGTATTTGGCGACGCGCCAGGCGAACAGGAGGTCGCGCATTTCGGCTTCGGTCGGGGCGCGCTTGGTCACGACCTTGATTTCGTGGGTCAGGGCCAGGTCGGCCTCCTGCACCAGCAGGCCGCCATTCACGCGCTTGAAGTCCAGGCGCTTGGCAGGCTCGCTTGGCCACTGACCACACTCCAACACGCGCACGTTCTTCTTGGCAGCGGCGATCTCCACGGCGGCGACACTCACCTTGGGGGCGATGATGACCTCGACGAACTGGCGCTCGACGATGGTCTTCATGGTCTCAGCGTCGAGCTCGCCGTTGAAGGCGATGATGCCGCCGAAGGCGGATTCCGGATCGGTCTGGTAGGCGCGGTCGTAGGCCTCCAGCAGGTTCTTGCCGTAGGCGACACCGCAAGGGTTGGCGTGCTTGACGATGACGCAGGCCGGCCCCAGGTCGAACTGCTTGACGCATTCCAGCGCGGCGTCGGCGTCGCCGATGTTGTTGTAGCTGAGTTCCTTGCCCTGCAACTGTCTCGCGGTGGCAATACTGGCTTCCTTGGCGCCGGCCTCGACGTAGAAGGCGGCGCTCTGGTGCGGGTTCTCGCCATAGCGCATGCCCTGGGCCTTGATGAATTGCAGGTTCACGGTGCGCGGGAACTCGGACTCATCGACCAGCTTGCCAAAGTGATTGGCGATGGCGCCGTCATAGGCGGCGGTATGCTCGAAGGCCTTGATGGCCAGGGAAAAGCGGGTCTTGTCGCTGACTGCGCCGGAGTTGGCCTTCATCTCCTCGACGACCTTCGCGTAGTCGGCCGGGTCGGTGACGATGGTGACGAAGGCGTGGTTCTTGGCCGCCGAGCGGACCATGGCCGGGCCGCCGATATCGATGTTCTCGATGGCGTCTTCCAGGGTGCAGCCAGGCTTCGACACGGTCTCAACGAAGGGGTAGAGGTTGACGCAGACCAGGTCGATGTTGCCGATGTCGTTGCGGTTCATCGCCTCAACATGTTCAGACAGATCGCGGCGGCCGAGGATGCCGCCGTGGATCTTCGGGTGCAGGGTCTTCACCCGGCCATCCAGCATCTCCGGGAAGCCGGTGTAGTCGGCCACCTCGCGCACCGGGATGCCGGCCTCGCGGATCGCCTTGGCGGTACCGCCGGTGGACAGCAGTTCAACGCCCCATTCGTGCAGTGCGCGGGCGAATTCGATGAGACCGGTCTTGTCGGAAACGGAAAGCAGGGCGCGTTGGATCATGGTCTTGGGGCTAGGGCTAGGGCTAGGGCTAGGGCTGGTTTTGATTGCCAGCCTCTAGCCGCTAAACCCTCACTTGATCCCATGCTGCTGCATCTTCTTGCGCAGGGTGTTGCGGTTGATGCCGAGCATCGCTGCGGCACGGCTCTGGTTGAATTCGGCGCGGTCGAGGGCCATTTCCAGCACGGGTTTTTCGACGCAGCGGATGACCATCTCGTACACGTTCACGGCCGGCTCGCCGTCGAGGTCCTTGAAATAGGCATCGAGCACCTTGCGCACACACAGGCTGAGTTCGTTTTCGTTCACGACGGACATACGCTTCCCCAGATTTAGGCGGCTTCCCGTTCTTGCGCGGGGGGTTCCAGATAGACGAGACGCCGGCTGCGTTGCGCGGCGCGGTCGAAGAATTCGCTGGCGGCGGCGAGCTGCTCGCGGCTTGTCTCCAGCCGGTTCATGGCATGTCGGAAGCCGGCCGAGTCGGAAAGCCCCCGGGTGTACCAGGCGATGTGCTTGCGCGCCATGCGTACCCCGGTCAGCTCGCCGTAGAAGGCGTACAGGTCATCGAGGTGCGCCAGCAGGATGGCATGGATTTCCTCCACCTCGGGTGCGGGCAGGCGTTCGCCGTGGGCCAGGTAATGGCCGATCTCTCGGAACAACCAGGGCCGCCCCTGGGCAGCGCGGCCGATCATGATGGCATCCGCCCCGGTGTAATCGAGCACGTATTTCGCCTTTTCCGGGCTAGAGATGTCGCCGTTGGCGATGATCGGGATGCGGGCCTCGGCCTTGACCGCCTTGATGGTGTCGTACTCGGCCTCGCCGGAATAGCCGCAGGCGCGGGTACGGCCATGCACCGCCAAGGCCTGGACACCGGCGTTCTCGGCGATCCTCAGGATGTTGAGGGCGTTGCGATGCTGCTTGTCCCAGCCGGTGCGTATCTTCAGGGTCACCGGCACCTCCGGGACGGCGCGCACCACCGCCTCAAGGATGCGACCGACCAGGATCTCGTCCTGCAACAGGGCCGAGCCGGCCATGACGTTGCATACCTTCTTGGCCGGGCAACCCATGTTGATGTCGATGATCCGGGCGCCATTGTCGACATTGTGGCGCGCCGCCTCGGCCATCATCGCCGGGTTGGCGCCGGCGATCTGCACCGAGACCGGCTCGGTCTCGCCGTCGTGGTTGGCGCGCCGCCGGGTCTTGGCCGAACCGTACAGCAGCGAGTTGGAGGTCACCATCTCGGACACCGCCAGCCCGGCGCCGAAGCGCTTGCACAGCTGGCGGAACGGCCGGTCGGTCACGCCGGCCATGGGCGCGACGATCAGGGCGTTCTTGAGCAGGTGGGGGCCGATGCGCATGGGGAAAATCCGGGGACAGGGGGGCGGATTCTACTCCCCCGCCCGCCTCGATCAAAGCCTTGACAGGCAGCGCGGATCGTGCGTTGGAGGGCGATCACCGATGCCGTACACGCAAGGACTCGATCAGGGCCGGGTAGTGCCCGTCCGGCACTTCCTGGACGAAGTTGCTGCCATACGGCTCGTCTTTGCGGAATACCGGGGTCTGCGCCGCCAGCCCCGGTCGCAGGGCCTCCGGATGGTGGACCGACAAGCGCAGCCGATCCTCGCCGAGCGCACCGGCGAACTGGAAGAATGCATTTGCCTCGACCGGAAACAATGCCTCCTTGCCGGCCTCCAGACGCAGCACCTGCCCCTCGCGCGCCGGATAGAGCCGGCGCTGCACCCCGGCTGGGGTGATGTTGTCGACCGTCAGGTAGGCATCGAAGGTCGACAGGACACGCACCTTGAATCGCTCCCCGGTGGCGAAACCTTCCTCCAGATTGCGCAGTCCCGTGGGCCGCCCCCGTGCATCGACCGCCACCAGGGCGACATGCACGGCCTGGTAGTTTTCGTGGCCGGACGCGTCGAACATCGGCGCCGGCGGCGATCCGAAGCGGGTATTGGCCACCGCCGCAGCCCCGCCGGCCACACCGGCCACACCGGCTACACCGGCTACACCGGCCACCGGGGCTGCGACCACCCGCGCGGAAGTAGACGCACCCCCCTGCAGCAGGGCCTCGATGCGTGGCGAAAGCTTCTTCGCCAGCCATTTCCCCACCACTTCGAACACGGTGGGCGCCACCAGCTTGAGCAGCAGCCCCCAAACCATCTTTTCCTGAAGCTCGCCGGCCGGGTCAGCGGCATCTTGCGCCGCATCCACCGCCTGGTCCGGCGCCGAACGCACTGGCAACGGGGGCGGGACCGAATCCGCCGCGGCCAGTGGACCGAAGCACGCCAGATAGAGGCCCAGCCAGGCCACAACGATGCGCCGCCTGCCGACCGCCGGGGTCACTCCACCTCCCGGATGTCCAGCAGGGCGGCGCCATAGGCATCGGAGCAGCTCTCGACGACCGCCAGGGCACGGGTGGCACCACGTGGCTTGCAACGATCCTCTTCCTCGGGCTGGGCGAACACCAGCTGGATGTCACGCCGGGCCCCGGGGCGATCCGCCTCCAGTGAGGAAAACGGACCGGTGGGGCGCATGCCGATGCCGGAAAAGTCGCGCGGGATGTCGCTGACGATAGCGAGCAGGTGATTCACGCCGGGCGGGCCGCCGGCGACGATGTCCCAGCCGACCCGGGGCAGGTTCAGGGTCTCGCCGGCGCGCAGGAAATTTTGGCTGTCACGGCGATTGGGAAACAGCATGTCGAAACTGCTGCCGTCGCTGCCGACCATGAGGATGTACACATGCCCGGGGTGACTCGAAGTCAGGCTGAAGCCGACCCGGTCACGGCCGATGCGGTAACTGTCACGGCTGGCACGGAATTCCACCCGGCGGCGGTCGTCGCGGTTGGCGAACAGGTCGTGCAGGGCCGCCAGCGCTCCCGACCGAGTGCTGGCCGACGCACTTGGAGGCTTCGTCGGCCCCTCGCTGGCGGCGAGGCCGAACACCATGCCGGTGTTGCCGGTCAGGGTGACGTGATGTGGGCTGAATTGGGTCGAACGGGCGACCCGTGCGGTGATGAGACCCTGGGCGCACTGGCGCAATTCATCCACCGACAGGCCGCCGCTGCCATCCAGATCGCGCGCCTCGCCGCCCAGGCACTCCAGCCAGGCCTGAGTGGCCAGTCCACCGCGTTTGGGGTCGTCGAGCGACACCTCGTCGGCGCGGGCCGCGGCGATGTGCACAAAATTGCCGGCCCCCGATCCCAGCGAGCGGGTCACCGTGAGGCGGGCGATGGCATTGCTGGGCGGATTGCACGATGCCGTACCGGACTTTGCCCAGAACCTGGGCGTCAGCCCATCGGTGCTCAGGGCACGGGTGGTAACGCCGCCGGAATGGCAGGCATCGAAAAAGCTCACCACCCGCCGCGCTCGCTCTGCCAACCGGCGCAGGCGCGCCTCCAGCTCCTCGTCCAGCATGGCCTGGCCATCCGCCGCCAGCAGGGCCTCGGCGCAGCGTTCGCCACCCGCTTCCGGCACCGCCATGCGGGTGCCGTGCCCGGAGTAATAGATGAACACCTGGTCGCCGGGCGCAACCCGGGCTTCGAGCGCATCGAACGCCCGCCGCAGACCCGCCAGCGTGAGTTCGCCATCGCGCAGCACAGTGATGTTCCCTGCCGGCACCCCCATGCCGTTGGCCATCATCACCGCCGCGTCGGCGTCATGCCGCACGCCCTTGAGCGGGGGAATGCCGGCGCCGTATTCGCCAATCGCCAGAATCAGTGCATGCGCCGAACTGCGTGCCGCAGGCAGGCCACGCAAGCCGGACACCGCCACCAGCCGGCCGCTCGGCGCGCCACTGTCGACGGCCCGGAACAAGCCGACGATCTCCGCCGCGCCCGGGCCGCTGACACTGTCACGCCGGATCGCCAGAAGACGCACCCAGCCTTCCTCGCGCTCCGCCCGCACCTTCACCCAGCCGCCTTGGCGTTCCAGCAACACAAGCGGCGTGGCCCGATCGAGCCGGGTCAGCACCCGCGCCTCGGCCTGTGGCTCGGCCAGCAGTGGCTGGTCGCGGATCAACTGGGCGGTATCCGCCAGGGCCAACATGCCCCAAGTCGACATCAGCAAGGCCACAATGGGAACGACTGCGCCAGAAACTGCATGAACCACGACACGAACAACGGCATACATGCGGCGAGCCCCTGAAACAATCCCCGCCAGCCGGCGGGAGGGATAAGGGCCGACGCCCCAATCCACTAATAATAGTGCGTTCAGGGCCGCAATTCTCGACCCGGATACCCGTTGAGTACGTGTAGAGTTCCGGACGATTGCATAGACACTCGCCGTCCTGCACTCTTCGTCCGTCGCGAAGCGATGCGAGACCGGATCGACAGCCTACGGAGCCCCTAACAGGCTGTTGAAAAATGTCGCGAGGATGGGCCGATGCGAGGCGCACGGAGCGCAGCGACCGAGAAAACGAGCGAAGCGAGTTTCAGCGAAGGCCAACCTTCAGGTCATGCCGGAGCTCCATCTCAAATCGATCGGCGAGGGCGCGCAAACGAAGTTTTAGCTTGCGCTGAAACTTCGTTTTAGCTCGCGCTGAAACTTCGTTTGGCGAAGGCTC
>Ga0209207_1000693_pt1 | contig 18880 bp, 15 predicted proteins | sample SaghotsprinmetaG_FD_184140 | JGI IMG/M metagenome (GOLD analysis project Ga0209207, IMG submission 184140) | Hot spring microbial communities from South Africa to study Microbial Dark Matter (Phase II) - Sagole hot spring metaG (SPAdes) (version 3) | ecosystem: Environmental > Aquatic > Thermal...
CGATTCTGGCTGTGGATTACTTAGAGAGTAGTACAGTGAAGACGGGATTTAGGACTGCAAACAATTTTGCAGTCCTCCGGCTGAACGGCCCGAGCTCTGCGAAGGGCATTAAGGCTCCCAATACAAAAGAACCCCGCTCCGTGAGCGGGGTTTTTTGTATTTAGGCCCGGCGATTTACTGCGCGTAGACGCGTAGAGTAGTACAGTGAAGCCACGATTTAGCAAAGCCAACAATTTGGCTTTGCTCTGGCTGAACGGCCCGAGCTCTGCGAAGGGCATCAAGGCTCCCAAGATATACTTGGCTCTGACAGGTCGAACAGGCGTTAATCAAAGCGAAAGTTGTTGCGCCATTTTTCTAAGTCACTTATCGGCATTGGCTTGGCAAACAAATAACCCTGTGCATAATCACAGTTTAGGCTTTGTAAAAACTGTTGTTGTTCCCAGGTTTCGACCCCTTCAGCCACAACTTTTAACTGTAGCGCCTGACATAAAGCGCAGACGGCTCTGGTGATTTCAATATCATTACTTTGATGTGGAATAGTCATCACAAAAGAGCGGTCTATTTTGACACAATTGATTGGCAGATTTTTTAACCGGCTTAAAGATGAAAAGCCGGTGCCAAAGTCGTCGATAGCTATAGTGGCGCCCTGATCTCTAAGCGCTTGTAATACAGCTACTTTACCTTCCAAATCCTGTAAAGCGGTTTCGGTAATTTCAAACTGCAACAACGCAGGATTTACCTGATACTGCCTGACTGCCTGAGTTACCCGCTCTATCAGTTGTTCGTCTTCCAGTTGCCGGACTGATAAGTTTAATGACACCTTTAAATGAGGCGTCAGTTGTTGTAAGGCCGCCATGTCTTTACAGACCTGGTCGATAACCCAGGCTCCAACTTCCACAATCAGGCTGCTGTGTTCAGCAATACCAATAAATTTTTCGGTGGAAATCATACCGTAATCAGGATGAAACCAGCGGATAAGTGCTTCAACACCACAAAATTGTTTCTGTTGCAGGTCGATAATCGGCTGGTAATACAACATCAGACCGCTGTTTTTCAGCAGTGCAGTTTTCAGCTCTTTTTCGATAAAAACCCGCTCTTGGGTTTTATCCGCCATCGCGACATTAAAAAATGAATAACGATTGCGGCCACTTTCCTTTGCGGCAAACATGGCTAAATCCGCACATTTTAATAACTCGTCATAACTACTGGCATCCTCCGGAAAGCAAGCGATGCCGATGCTGCAGGAAACCTGCACCTGGCTGTTATCAAGTTCGATTTCTTCATTAATTTTACGCAGCAGTTTTTCCGCAACTCTGTGATAAAAAGCCGGATTACTGGCATCTGGGGTAATAATAACAAACTCATCACCGCCAACCCGGATGGCGGTATCGCCGGCCCGGGTCAGCTCGCTGATGCGCTGGGCAATCACCTGCAGCATCCGATCGCCGGTGCTGTGACCTAGTGTGTCGTTAACTAGCTTAAAGCCGTCCAGATCCAAGTACATCACACCCAACATACTTTTATTACGGGTAGCGCGTTCTACTTCAATTTTTAGGGTTTTTTCCAGTTTAGCCCTGTTGCCAAGGCCGGTCAGGTGGTCGTGAAATGCCAGTTTTGCCAGGTTTTCTTCAGCACGGCGTAAAGCTGAAATATTTGAAAAGGTCAGTACATAATGACTGGTAGCACTGCCTGGCTGTGGACTTTTTACTTTGCAGATATGCTGCCATGCCGGAAAACTGCTTTGGTCTTTTCTTAAGCAAAGAACCTCACCACTCCAGTGGCTTGCTTTGAGTTCAGACAGTTTGGCCGCCACTGGCGAATGGTTATTTTCCGGATACAAAAATGTCTCGGGGTGTTGCCCTAATACATCAGCACTACGATAACCGGTTATAGTGGAGAAAGCCGGATTCGCGGATAACACGTTAAAATTCTGATCGAGAATAAGGATACCTTCTGCTGTGGTTTGAAAGACGGCATGGGCTTGCCTTAACTGATGTTCCGACTGCTGCTGTTCAGTTACATCCCGCATCACCCCGACTAACAAGGTTTGATTGCCCTGTTGAAAATGGCGGGCAAAAAGCTCAATCCAGCGTGGTTGTACACCAGCTAAGCGCATCACCACATTGATATCGCGGTCACGGTTAAACAGTTGTTGCAGGCGTTGGTGTTCACTAGGGTGAAACAGTTGCAACAGGTGCTCTAAACCGTCACAAATCACTTCGGGTGGATTAGATAGCAGGTCATTCACTATGCCACAGCTAAGCAGGGTGTTTTCGGTTTCGTCCAGCTCCCATAAACCAAGCTGTGCTGCCTGCATTGCCATTTGTAAACGCAGTTCAGAGCGTCTGACCTGTTGATCTGCCTGATGACGGCACAGCGCCATCCGAATGGACGCATCCAGCTCTTTGCGATCATAAGGTTTGATTAAATAACCATAAGGCAAACTTTGTTCGGCATGTTCCAGAATATTGTTATCACAAAAAGCGGACAAAAAGATCACCGGCAGCTGCATTTCATTGTGTAATAACCTGGCAGCTTCAGTACCGCGCATATTGCCGGCCAGCTGAATATCCATCAGTACCAGATCCGGCTTTAACTTATTGGCAGTAGCCAGCACTTCTTCACCGTAGGCCAGTGTAGCCACAACAGTGTGGCCTAAATCTTCCAGCGACATTTTCAGATCCAGCGCAACTATGTGCTCATCTTCAACAATTAGAATATTACGGTTCATCACAATTTCTCCGTCACTGGTAAAAAGCGTACTCTGAAGCCTGTACCCGGTGAGCGTTGTAGTTGCAGCTCGCCACGCAGCTGGGCAATAAAAGTTGGGATCAATTGAAAGCCCAGCGAACTGCCTTTTCCAAGCTCTGCTTTGTCACCAAGTCCTACGCCGTCATCGACAATGGCCAGATGGATGTGCCCGTCTTCCAACAGGGACAGCTCGAGCCGGATCAGGCCGGTTTGCCGTCCGGGAAACGCATGCTTAATCGCATTGGTCAGCACTTCGTTCACGAATAGACCACAGGGGATGGCTTGCTCCAGCTCCAACACCAGTTGTTGATCCACAGCGGAAAAATCGAACATGATCTGGCAATGCTGACTGAGACTTTGCCGCACCAGCTGGCATAACTGCTGTAAATATGAGCCTAGTGCAATAGAGGAAAAATCCCGTTTTTCATACAGCAGTTGGTGGGTGAGTGCCATAGTGCGCACTCTGAGCTGGCTTTCGGTTAATGCCTGCTTTAACTCAGGCATAGCGCCTCTGGCTTGCAGATTCAGCAAGCTCGAGATGATCTGAAGGTTGTTTTTGACTCTGTGGTGCACTTCATTGAGCAGGGTGGTGCGTTCATTCAGCAGCTGGCTTTTTTCATCAACAATAAACTGTAGTTTTTGCTGGGCAGCCTTTTGTGCTGTGATATCTGTGACAGTGGCCAGCACTCTGGCATCACCTGTCATATTCAGATGGGTCAGGCCAATTTCCACAGGAAACAAAGAGTTGTCTTTGCGTTTGGCATAGAGTTCGGTCCGTTCGGACATCCGTCTGGAACTTGGTTTTTGCAGATAATGATGACGGTGTTGGTGGTGGCGTTCTGTTAGTTCTTTGGGCACCAGAATTTCAATAGGCTGGCCAATCAGCTCTTCAGCCTGATAACCAAACATTTCCAAAGCCCGGGGATTTAACATGGTGATACAACCATGCTGGTCTACACAAATCAGGCCATCGGCGGCACTGTCAAATACCCGGCGAAAGCGTAATTCACTCTCCCGCAGTTCTGTTTCACTTTGGGTGCGGGCTGAGATATCAATCGAAGAGGGGATCAGATAACTGAGTTTACCGTCATCGTCATACATAGGCACTAGCATAAAATCCAGCACCATGATCTGGTCTTTCATTTTGGCGGTGATATCAAAACGGCTCGTTTGGCCTTCATTGGCGGCTTTGACTGCATCTTTAATACGCTGCCGTTCTGATTCTGAATGTTCAAACCAGAAGGTATCCCAGACTTTTTGCTGCACCACGTCTTCGAGCTTAATGCCAGCGGCTTGCAGTGGAGGCTTGTTGGCATCAATTAAAGTGCCGTCCGGTGTCAGAATGCCAACAAAGGCAACTAAGCTGTCCAATACTTTGCGCAGCCGTTGCTGGCTTTGCTGCTGACTGCGTTCAAGCTGGCGTACCAAGGTTTGATTTTGTGCCAGCACAGCCACTGCCCCTATGCTTCCATCTGGTCTTGCCACCGGAAAATAACTGCAGAGCCAATCGCTGTTTTGCTCGGGGACTGCGGGTGTGGGCGCAGATACGGCAAAATCGAGCCGGGCTATACCGGTTTGCAGCACCTGCTGGATCACTGGCGCTATGTCAGGTGCCAGCTGCGGCAACATTTGCCATACCGTCTGACCCAGATGCTCGTCAATACTGTGGCCGTTAAAATCGGCCAGTGTTTGATTGATTGATAAATAACGTAACTCAGCGTCAAGTAAAGCAACGCCAGTTGGAATATGAGGTAACAGTAAATCGTAGGCTTGTGCTTTGAGTGCACTCAGTTCCTTCTCAGCCATCATCACGCCGGTTCCATCCTGTTAACAACAGTGCTGGTTTAAACCCTAGTTTATAAATTGGGGAAACTCAAAGTCGTAGAAAAGGATCTTCACCAGGCGAGGTCAGGCACAGTGCCTGACCATGCTTTGTGACCTACCAGCTGTTAGTCAGCGAGGTAATAATCAACAGTGGCCACCACCCGAACTTTTTTGATGTGTGGTGTGCTGCTGTCTCTGTCACTGATACTAAACTGGCCCTGATTGGCCTGTTTAATTTTACCAACTCTGCTGTTGGAATCGGCGGCAAACTTTTCCGCCACTTCACGGGCATTACGGGTGGCTTCTTCAATCATCTGAGGTTTAACACTATTTAAACCAGTAAATAAAAATTCAGCTTTACTGTCGTAGTCCTGGCCGGCAATAGCAATGCCGTTTTTGCTCAGTTCCAGCAGTTTTTGCATGGCACCATGCGCCATATCTACATTAGTACTGTATACGGTGACAATAGAGGTGGCGGTAAAACGTGGCTGGTTGGGATTGCCATCGTTATAACCGGCCTGACGGTCAACAAAAGCCGGCACTGATACCGAAATCTCGTCATCGGTAAAACCATGCAACTTTAAAAATGCGATAACCTGCTCATTTTTCTTTTCAACACTGGCCACCAGAGCGGTCAGCTCGTTGCCTACATCATTAAACTTGATGGGCCAGATCACTGTGTCGGCGGCAATGTCGCGTTCAGACAGGCCTTTGACCTGCACTGTACGCTCCAGCGCTTTGATGGACATCAGTTGCTGGCCAAGAGTGTAAGCTCCGGCGATAGTACCAAGGGAGAAAAAGACACCTAAAATCCAGGCATTACGTGAGTTTGTATTCATCAGAAGCTCCATGCGGGTCAAAAATCGGCTTATTCTGGGGGTTGCAGGTGAATTACAGATGAACTGCAATAAAAAAGCTCAGATCGGATGATCTGAGCTTTTGCGGTTAGACATGAAGGTTAATATTCTGCCCCAGATTGCCAACTGCAGAAGGTGCAGGTGCCGTCGGTGCAGAACTGATGGCACTTTGCAGCAACTGCAAGGTCATCTTCCCTTCCTGTTCTTGCTGGGATTTCGCCAGAGCGACGCCCAGTAACTCGTAGCTTTGGCTTAATGCCGCGCCACCGATGCCTTCAGTCATAGAACCTCCCATGCCAATACATCATATTGTTATCGGCCATTTGTGCCAAAAGCTAAAACATTATTTTGTCAGTATGGCAGAAGTTACTGTTTTTCTTCTGTATTTAGTTGTAATCAGGCGCGGTATTGTGATTGGCCAATAAAAAACCCTGCAGTTGCAGGGTTTTTAAAAGCACAAGTCGAACTTCAGGACAATTGCACCAGCGCAGTACCACTGTTTTTTAATTGAGAAGGAGACAATACAGGTGTTAACGGCCTCACGGGGCGGGTTGGACCTTTTTTCACTGTGCCTTTAATTAACGGCTCAGGCGTCGCTGGTAATTTGCCAAGTTTAGCTGCCAGCCCTTGCTGAATGTCTGCCACTGTGTAACCGGCTTTAATTTTCATCCGGACATAAGGAATGCCTGAAGCTTCTAAAGCGCCGCTGACAAACCAATCCGGAATGGCTTTATGACCGTCTTTGCTGCTGTTATTGACCAGATCAACCACAGCAACAATGCTCATATCTTCGCTGTCACACAATACATAATCCAGATATTTGGCATTGAGTTTTAACAAAGCGGCGCGGCGGGTTTTGCTGTCGGCATTACTTTTTAATTCCAGAATGTCGGCCAGTTTCACTCTGTTAATAATTTTGTATTTATCACCGACGGCTTTTTCCAGCAGCGTCAGAAAAGAACGTTCTACCGGGGTAAATAACTGCGATTTTTTGGTAAAAGGGAAGGGGTTGCCATGATGGATCAGACGATTAACGACCAATGCGGCAATCACAGCTAACAGCACCAGTAACAGGATAATAAATTCCATAATGACCTCTGACAAAATTTTGACTCTCAGCACAGGGATCGGTTGATCTCGGTGTTTCTCCGTCCTGACTGTGCAGAAGTTGTGCCACAGTATTAGTGTTTTTGCTCTAATTATCATTTTTTAAAATGATATCAGGCATTGTTGTCATTAATGGCAGTGATAAACCCTTTTGACTTATATTCGGCCTATAGTACCTGACACTAAGTAAGCTATCGTTTTATGCTTTGACAGCCAACAGGCACAAAGCAGCACCAGCATAAGGACCAACAGCATGACTATTGAACGCGCTCATTTATCGATCCGTGGGGCTATGCAGCCTGCCTACGACGCTATTCTGACGGAAGAAGCCTGCGCTTTTCTGGTGGACTTGGTACGCGCTTTCAGGCCACAGTTGAAAACCTTGTTGGCGACACGCCAGCAGGTACAGGCGCGTTATGACAACGGCGCTTTACCGGATTTTCTTACTGACACCGCCCATATCCGTGCCGGCGACTGGAAAGTGGCGGCTATTCCGGCCGACTTACAGGACAGAAGAGTAGAAATTACCGGCCCTGTTGATCGCAAAATGATTATCAACGCCTTAAATGCTGACGTAAAAGTCTTTATGGCGGATTTTGAAGACTCACAGGCGCCAAGCTGGAGCGGGGTGATTGAAGGGCAAATTAACCTGAAAGACGCCAACCTTGGCACTATCAGTTATGAAGATCCGGCATCAGGTAAACAATATGCACTCAGAGATAACCCGGCTTTGCTGATAGCGCGGGTGCGTGGTTTGCATCTGTGGGAGCGGCACTTGTGGCTGGATGGTGAACAAATTCCGGGCTCGTTGACCGACTTTGCGTTGTATTTTTTCCATAATTATCAGCAGCGTCTGGCCAAAGGTTCAGGTGTGTATTATTACCTGCCAAAACTGCAGAGCCATCAGGAAGCCAAATGGTGGGACGATGTGTTTCGTTTTACCGAGCAGCGTTTTAACCAGTCTGTTGGCACCATCCGCGCTACTGTACTGATTGAAACTTTGCCTGCTGTGTTTGAAATGGATGAAATTTTATATAGCCTCAAAGACCATATAGTGGCGCTGAACTGCGGGCGTTGGGACTATATTTTCAGTTATATCAAAACGTTAAAGAATCACCCAGACAGAGTGTTACCAGACCGTCAGGTGGTGACGATGAACCAGCCGTTTTTAAGTGCTTATTCAAGGTTACTGATTAAAACCTGTCACCGCCGTGGCGCTTTGGCGATGGGCGGTATGGCGGCTTTTATTCCGGCCAAAGATGCAGCGCAAAATGAGGCTATTCTGGCCAAAGTTACCGCTGACAAAACACTGGAAGCCAATAACGGCCACGACGGTACCTGGGTCGCACACCCTGGCCTTGCTGCTACCGCAAATAGCGTCTTTAACGCCAAACTGGGTGATAAGCCCAATCAGCTGCATGTGCTGCGTGAACAGGATGCGTCTGTGACTCAGGCAGATTTATTACAACCTTCTGAAGGGGAGCGTACCGAAGCCGGGATGCGCACTAATATCCGTGTGGCTTTGCAGTATATTGCCGCCTGGATCAGCGGCAAAGGTTGTGTGCCTATTTATGGTTTGATGGAAGATGCGGCCACTGCTGAAATTTCCCGCACCTCTATCTGGCAATGGATCAAACACGGCAAAACCTTATCCAACGGTAAGCTGATTGATAAAGCCTTATTCAGCCAGATGCTGGAAGAAGAAGCGCTGGTGGTCAAAGCTGAAGTGGGCGATGAAGTCTGGGCTTCACAGAATTTTGAAAAAGCCGCTGCCTTGCTGCTCAGTATTACCACGGCTGACGATTTGGTAGACTTTTTAACTTTACCGGCTTATGAGCTACTGCACTGAACAGCTTATTAAAGGCTAACCAACTGATTTAAAATAAAAACGGGGCTTAAGCCCCGTTTCGTTTCCTTACACCGGTAAAGCTCAGTGCCATGTGGTGGTTAATGGCTAAGCTCTTCGGCAATTTCCACTATTAAACGGCGCAGCCAAATATGGCTGGCGTCCTGGTGCAGTAGCGGGCTCCAGATCATTTTGAGTTCAATGGACGGAATAGGAAAAGGCGGGTCCAGCACCTGCATGGTATTGTCGTTTTTATACAGCTGTGCTGCCCGAAGCGGCAAAGTGGCAATTAAGTCTGTTTCTACTGCTAAGTGCATCGCCACATGATAGTTACGGGTAAACACACTGATATTACGTTGTTTACCAAACTTGGCCAGTGCCTCATCGACCCAGCCCAGCTTTTGCACATCGGCCGGATCCATGCCCACCCCGACGCCAAAGCCGGTTTTGCTGACCCAGATATGCTGGCCTTTTAAATAAGAGTCGAGATTAAAATTGCTGAGTATTGGGTTTTGTTTATGCACCAGGCAGGCAAAACTATCGCGCCAGATGGTTTTCTGATGAAAAGACTGGGGTAAATCGTCAAACCTGTTAATGGCCATATCCACTTTGCCATTTTCAACATCGTGAAAGGTCACATCAGAAGGCGTCATAATATCGAGTGATGTTGCCGGTGCCTGGGCCCGCAGCCGTTTTAATAAGGTTGGGATCAAGGTGGAGGCCGCATAATCACTGGCCATGATACGAAACACTCTGTGGCTGTGCTCAGGCTCAAAATCTTTATTGGGTTGTAAGGTTTCTTCCAGCGTCAGCAATATACCCCGTACCACAGGTGCCAGTTCTTTGGCGCGTTCTGTCGGCACCATACCGTCGCTGGTGCGCACCAGAATAGGATCGTTTAATAAATCTCTGAGCCTTTTTAGGCCGTTGCTCATGGCGGGCTGGGTGATACTCAGCTGATTTGCCGCGCGGGTGACGTTTTTTTCCCGCAATAACACATCCAGATACACCAACAGGTTTAAATCAATTTTGCTGATATTCATAAGCAGGCTCTTTTTTCAGCAGCAGGTTTGGCTGGGTATATTCACACAATGAATGGCGAGAATCAAAAAAATCAGCTTCATGAATTGCTTTTTTGACTCCTATAGTGAATGGCAACAGCAAGTGCAACAAAGTGCAGCTGCCAACACTTATGTGAAGAGCTTTATTCGCAGAACAGAATGCCAAACCAGAGGATGCCGCCATGTCAGCTTATCATCAGACCATTAAAACGCTTGAACAAACCGTCAAAGCACAGGGCACTGCCTGGAATGCCATCAGCGCTGAATATGCCGCGCGGATGCAATTACAAAACAGATTTAAAACTGGTTTAGACATTGCCCAGTACACAGCCGACATTATGCGTGCTGATATGGCCGCTTATGATGCTGACAGCAGCCAATACACCCAGTCTTTAGGCTGCTGGCATGGTTTTATCGGCCAGCAAAAGCTGATTGCCATTAAAAAACATTTTGGTTCGACTAAACGCCGTTACCTGTATTTATCCGGCTGGATGATTGCCGCGCTGCGCTCTGAATTTGGCCCTCAGCCTGATCAGTCGATGCATGAAAAAACTGCAGTGCCAGCGCTGATTGAAGAGCTGTACACCTTCTTACGTCAGGCTGATGCCCGTGAGCTCGGTGGTTTATTCCGCGAGTTAGATGCTGCCCGCGCCGCTGATGATCAGGCCAAAGTTGCTGCGGTGCAAAGCAAAATCGATAACTTTGAAACCCACGTTGTGCCAATTATTGCCGACATTGACGCTGGTTTTGGTAACGCCGAAGCCACTTATCTGCTGGCGAAAAAAATGATTGAAGCCGGCGCCTGTGCCATCCAGATTGAAAACCAGGTGTCGGATGAAAAACAATGTGGTCACCAGGACGGCAAAGTCACAGTGCCACACGCTGATTTCCTCGCCAAAATTAATGCGGTGCGTTACGCCTTCTTAGAGCTGGGTATTGAAAACGGCATTATTGTTGCCCGGACCGACTCTTTAGGCGCAGGCCTCACCAAACAAATTGCGGTGACCAATGAGCCGGGCGATTTAGGCGATTTATATAACAGCTTCCTCGATGGTGATTACATTCAAAGTGCCGATGATATTCAAAACGGCGATGTCGTAGTGAAAGCCAATGGCAAACTGTTAAAACCAAAACGTCTGCAAAGTGGTTTATTCCAGTTTAAACCGGGCTCAGGCGTCGACCGGGTGGTACTGGATTGTATTACGTCATTGCAACATGGCGCCGATTTATTGTGGATTGAAACGGAAAAACCTCATGTGGGCCAAATTGCCGAGATGGTGGATCGGATCCGTGAAGTGGTGCCTAACGCCAAGCTGGTTTACAACAACAGCCCGTCCTTTAACTGGACGCTGAACTTCCGTCAGCAGGTATTTGATGCATGGCAAAAAGAAGGCAAAGACGTGTCATCTTACGACAGAAGCAAACTGATGAGCGTGGATTACGACAACACAGAACTGGGGGCAGAAGCCGATGAACGCATTCGCACCTTCCAGGCTGATGCGGCCAAACGTGCGGGTATTTTCCACCATTTAATTACGCTGCCTACTTACCATACCGCAGCGCTGTCTACCGACAACCTGGCCAAAGAGTATTTTGGTGAAGCCGGTATGCTGGGTTATGTGAAAGGTGTGCAGCGTCAGGAAATCCGTCAGGGCATCGCCTGTGTCAAACACCAGAATATGTCAGGTTCTGACATTGGTGATGATCACAAAGAGTATTTTGCCGGTGAAGCTGCATTAAAAGCAGCCGGTAAAGACAACACCATGAATCAGTTTTGAGGGAAGCTGATGCATGGCCAACCGGTGCTGCAATAGTGCAGCACCAACAATTGCTGAAAAAGAGTTTTACGTGGTCGGGATTGGGACTTGAGGGTCTTCACGACTTTGGCAGCCGCAAGGCTGCCTTTTTTATGCCTGCGGTCAGCTCAGGCCTGCAGATAGGTTGTGGCCGAAATTTCGTTTGTTTGCTCCTGCTTCGCTGGCGGATGTTCACTGAGCTGCCATAACAACTGGCTGATACGCACTTTATGATAAGGCAGTTGTCGTTCGGCTTTGCCCGGTTTTTTTAATACCAGTAAACCAGGCTGAAACGAAATGCTGGCGCTTGCCGTCTGAATTTGATTGCCTTGACGTGAAAAAGGGATTTTTGCCAGCTGGAGTCTTTCACATAAAATGGTTTTTACTGCATTTTTGTCCATATTGTCACCATAAGCCACCAAACGCAGGCGCATTCTGGTAGCTTTTTATGACAACAAATTGGCAGTTATTTGAAGTTTTAGCGTGCCGGCAATTTGTACAGCAGCAAAGCGCGCAATCTTATGGCTGGCTGTTTTCAAGCTGATAACAATGGCAAATGGCTTGCCAGGCGCCTTCAGCACTGTCGACAAACTGAATAAGTTTCATATCTTCAGGACTTATCAGGCCTTCTTCGACCAGCAAATCAAAATTGATCAGGCTGCGCCAGAAGTTTTCATCAAACAAAATCACCGGTACCTTGCTGGCTTTGCCGGTTTGCAGCAGTGTCAGGGTTTCAAACAGCTCATCCAGAGTGCCAAAACCGCCGGGAAAAGCCACCAAAGCCCGTGCCCTTTGCAAAAAGTGCATTTTACGGATGGCAAAATAGTGAAACTGAAAACAAAACTCAGGTGTGATAAAAGGGTTGGGTTGTTGTTCATGTGGCAGCACTATGTTTAAGCCAATACTTTTACCGCCGGCATCAAAGGAGCCCCGGTTGGCCGCTTCCATCACCCCTGGGCCACCGCCGCTGATAATTGTCAGTGCCGTATCAGGGCATTGCTGACTGTGCTCTGTCACCAAATGCGCAAAACGCTGAGCCTCCTGATAATATCTGCTGTTTTTAACCTGACGTTTTGCAATGGTCAGTGCATGCTGTGCCGCCACATCATCCGGGGTTTGTGCCAGTTGCTGCTGGGCCTGACTGAGCAGCAGCGCCGCATATTCAGGTGATAAAAAACGGGCACTGCCAAACACGACCACTGTGGCTTTAATTTTATGTTGTTCCAGTACCGTCTGGGCTTTGAGGTATTCCAGCTGCAGCCGCACATGGCGCAGGTCGTCCTGCATTAAAAAGTCTTCGTCGCTAAAGGCCAGCCGGTACGATGGATGTTCCTGCAGTTTTTCGGCCTGCAATTTGGCTTCACGGGCTGAACTTAAATGACGTTCATATAACAAATTGTGGTCGCTCAATGGGTTGCCCTCCGGCTGCTGTTGGCGTACTGTCGTGATCACCATCGGGGTCGGTCACGCTGAATTAAACTAAGCTATTGTTTGATTTAGCTTAAATGTAGCAGCAACCAGGCTTGCTAAGCTACGGTTTTCAAAGGGAGCAAGTTGATGCCTTTAGATGCCAGTTTAACTTTTTATGGTGCCGCCGGTCAGGTGACCGGCTCCTGTTATCTGCTGGAATGGAACGAACAAAAAGTGCTGCTGGACTGCGGCATGGTGCAGGGGGGCGATCAGATCACTGATTTAAATAAGTTCCGCTTTCAGTTCAGACCCAAAGATATCGACGCTGTGGTGTTGTCACACGCCCATATCGACCATAGTGGTTTATTAACCCTGCTGGTTGCCCATGGTTTTCGTGGCCAGATTTTTTGCACTGAAGGCACCGCCAGTTTATTGCCGGTGTTGCTCAAAGATGCCGTGCATCTGTATTTAAAAGATTTGGAATGGCAAAACCGCCAGCGCGCCCGTCAGGGCAAAGCAGAGCAGGAACCGCGGATGACGCTAAAAGACGTTGAAGGGGTGATCCGCTGTTTAAAACCTATTTCTTATCAACAACAAAAAGATGTGTTACCGGGGCTGACGCTGGAGTTTCTCGACGCCGGCCATATTCTGGGCTCGGCCATAGTGCAGCTGTGGCTCAAACATGGTCAGGCCATGCGTAAACTGGTGTTTTCCGGTGATCTGGGCAATCCGGCCACTGTGCTGATGCACGACCCTTCAATGGTGAAACAAGCCGACGTGGTGCTGATGGAAAGTACCTATGGTGACAGAGACCATCAATCACTGACCAATACACTGGAAGAGTTTGCCAATGCGCTGGCCGAAGCAGATAAAGCAGGTGGTAATGTATTTATTCCGGCTTTTGCTTTGGGCCGCTCGCAGGAAATTTTGTATTACCTGGGGGTTTTATATCATCAGGGCCGGCTCAGACAAAAAATGGTGGTGCTCGATAGCCCAATGGCGATTGAAATTACCCGTATTTACAACGAGATGATTGACGAGTTTGATAAAAAAGACACTCAGGTCTTTAAAAAATACGGTGCCCATGACTTACAGAGTTTTTTACCCATTTTGCATTTAACCGAAAAAGTCGAGCAGTCAATGGCGCTGAACCGAGTCACCCAGGGCGCTATTATTATTGCCGGCTCAGGTATGTGTAATGGCGGCCGTATTGCCCATCACCTCAAACATAATCTGTGGAAAAACGCCAACCACATTATTTTTGTTGGTTTTCAGGCCAAAGGCACTTTGGGACGTAAGCTGGTTGATGGTGAAAGCCGGGTCAAAGTGATGGGGCAGCCGTTGGTGGTCAAAGCCACTATTCATACCATTGGTGGTTTTTCCGCGCACGCCGGTCAGTCGCAACTGATCAATTGGGCCAAAGCCATAGGTGGGCAGCCGCAGTTTTATCTGGTCCATGGTGAGCCCCAGGCGCAGCTGGTGTTACAGGAAAAACTACAACAACGGGGTTTAAAGGTAGACATTGCCAGTATGGGGCAAAAAATTCAGTTGTGAACTGCAAAGCTTGAAGTGACATGAAGTGATGGGGCAGGTCATACCTGCCCCTGATTTTGTGCAACAGGCAACGCTTTGTTATGACGGCTGCACCTGAGTTGGGCTGACATCTTCACTTGGATAACACCCTAACACTTTGACAAAACGGGTGATGCGGTTCAGTTCATCCAGTGCCCTTTTCATCGCGTAATCATCCAGATTGGCCAGCACATCAACATAAAACATTTCTTCCCATGGGTTGCCCGGGATCGGCCGCGACTCCAGTTTCCCCATACTGATACCATGGGTTTTTAACACCATCAGCGCATCGACCAAAGCACCGGGTTGTTGGCCTGTGTACATAATAAAAGTGGTTTTGGCCGGAATCGCTTTGGCCACGGCAATAGCTTTACGTGCCACCACAATAAAACGGCTGACATTGTCTTTCTGGTTGGCCAAATCACGCGCCAGCACCTCTAAACCATAAAGCTGGCCGCCTTCTTCACCGCCAATGGCCACTACAGATAAATCGTTGGCCTCGCGCACTTTGTTAAAGGCGTCGCTGGAGGCTTCACAATAGTCAATTTTGACATTCTGTAAGGTTTGCAGATAGTTGCTGCATTGAGCTATCACCTGTGGATGGGCGCAGATTTGTCTGATTTGGTTCAGATCCGTGCCTGGCAAACCGAGCAGGCAATGTTTAATCGGGTGGGTCAGCTCGCCAACTATCGACAGTCGGGTGTGCTGCAATAAATCAAAAACTTCGTTAATACTGCCACTGGAGGTATTTTCAATCGGCAACACGGCATAATCGGCATGGCCGGTTTCTACTGCCTGCACTATTTCGTTAAAACTGTCACACCCAATTTCAATCAGTTTTTCGGCGCGGCGGGTAAAGTATTTTTGCGTTGCCCAATAACTATATGACCCCTGACGCCCCAGGAAAGCCACCCGGCACACAGCGCCGTTGTCGCCGTTCAGTTGCCCCTGCACCTTGGCCTGTTGCTGTAATACCGAATCTTCAATAATCACATGGTACAACTTGGTGACATAACCTGCGTCCAGCCCCAGGCTTTTGCCTTTTTCAATCAGACTCAGCAGCAGTTCCTGTTCACGTTTTTGATCGCGGATAGGTTTATTCTGTGCCAGTTTGGCGTCGGCAACACAAAGCGCCAGAGTACGGCGTTTGGCCAGAAGCTTTAGCAACTGCTGATCAGTGTCGCTGATATCGTTACGGATTTGGTCAAGTTCTATCGGCATGGCAGTAGGCATTTTGGCTTTCCTTTAACTAAAAAAAAACCTCCCGTCTGGGAGGTTTTTGACTGTTTCACACGCGCGCAGCCAGCTACCTCCCGGATTGGGTGGTAAAGCTAAAAAAGAAACGGGCTGCGAGCTTTAATGTTTTCATATCACCACAATAATCAGTCTGGATGGCTAAAGTCAACCTTGTGGTTGTAATTCCAGTAAGTATTTTTCTTTGCCTGGTAAAAAGCCAAGTTCTTGTTCATCCGCCCAGAATGAATGGTCGGTGCGGTAAAACTCCGACAACGGATGACCAGACTGACCGCCCGGAATGGTCAGAATCCCCTGTTGCTCCTGGCCTGGCGCCACCACCATCCGCTCTGACTGGCCATGTTCGGGCCTTTGCACCCTGGGCATATGTCTGTCGCCAGCCATCGGCAGTGATGGCATATCCAACAGTGGCGACAGCCAGGGCAGGGCTTTACTCATTGGATGTTGTAACTGCACTGTATTGAGCAGCCCCCAGTTGAGCTGTTGCAGCTCAACCTGAGACTGTTGCAGTAGCTGTTGTTTGCTATCCAGCACCGCCTGTTGTAACAGTGCCTGCCAGCTGGTAAAACCTGCTGGTAAGGTGTCTGCTCTTTTGGCTTGCAACAAAGCCCAGCCCGGTGTTTCCGGGCTTAGTTTTAAATCGGCAAGGGTCAGCTGCTGCTCTTCAAGTTTGGCAGCCAGTGGCGCAAACATCAGCTCCAGCGTTTTATCACGAAAGGCCCGCACCAGCGGATAACCGGCATCGTCCGGACTTGCGGCTTTACCGCCGTTTTGCACCTGGGTTTTGTAGGCTTCCAGCTGATGTTTTTTAACAAAATCATCGCTCAGTACGTCCAGTAATAAGGTTTTCCAGCGCTGTAAAAACAAAGCACGGTGATCAAGCTGAATTTGGTGCAGGCTTTGTTCTGAGTGGCTGTTGCTGGCCAGTAAAGCGTCGCGGATTTGCTGGCCGCGGGCGCCTAAATCATAACCGCCATCGCCAATCAGCTTGAGCGTTTTGCCACCTACGGTGCGGGCATTGGCGGTCCAGAGGCGCTGCCCTGCCGGATTTTTCAGGCTTGGGTAAGCAGTGGCGTTCAGATAACCGTCCCAATAGTTGTCACCATTGCTCCAGTCCTGCGGCAAATCCATATCTTTGAGCTGGCGGTTTGGAATAGCGCCGATCAGTGTCCAGCCGATATCTCCGTTTTTACCGGCTACCAGCAGGTTTTGCGCCGGTATGCCAACTGTGGGCGCCAGTTTCAGTGCTTCATCCACTGAGGTGGCTTGCTCCAGCGCCAGTAAATTAAGATTAATACCTGCCTCGTCATAGGCGACCCAGCGCAGGGCATAACCGTCAAAAGGGGCGGCCATCACCGGGCCCCAGCGGGTTTCTTTGACCAGCATCACATGATCGGGCTGGCCTTTGACTTTAATCACTTCGTTGTTGTAGCTGTATTCCTGATCGCCGGCCGGGGTCTGGTATTTTTGCGGGTCTTCGGCCGCTTTAATTTTAATTAGATCCTGCCAGTCCGCCGTGCTGTTGGTAAAACCCCAGGCGATATGGCCATTGCTGCCGGCGACCACTGAAGGGGTTCCGGGCAAAGTGACACCGCTCACCTGAATATTGTTGTCCCCATCCCGCCAGTTCAGCTGAGCTTTATACCAGGTGCCCGGCACCCGGATGCCAAGATGCATGTCGTCGGCCAGAATAGCGCTGCCATGGGCTGTTAAGGCGCCAGCGACGGCAAAGTTATTACTGCCGATATCGCGGCTGTCGCGCCAGCCACATTGCCTGCAAGCGGTGTTGCCACTCGCAAAAGGGTAGGGGCTGTCGGGGATGGCAATTGCTGTGGCTTCAGAGTTATCAATGGCGGCTTGCCAGTCACTGCTGTGCTGATTAAAAAAACGATACCAGTCCGGGCTTGTTTCTTGCTGTAAAACTTGTTGCGCCAGCTCGTCTTTGCCAAGCGCACCCTGTAAATCCAGATACATGCTAAATACCACCAGCAAAGAGTCCGCTTGCTGCCAGGGTCTGGGTTTTTGCAGCAGCAGGCCGTATTCAAATGGTGGCAGGCTCAGCGAAGTTAAAGCGGCATTGACGCCATTTGTGTAATGTTGCAGCAGCTGTAGCTGAGCTTTAGGTAATTTGGTCAGGGCAATTTCGGCCCTGTCGCGAAACCTGTGCATACGCCGGCTGATATCCAGCTGCAGTGCTTTTTCACCAAAGAGTTCAGACAGCTCACCGGCGGCATTGCGTCTGAGCAAATCCATTTGAAAAAATCTGTCCTGAGCATGGGCAAAACCAAGAGCGTAAGCAGCATCCAGCCTGTTGCCGGCGCTGATGCTGAGATAACCATTAGCATCGCGGCTCAGCGTCACTTTGGCCTGCACCTCAGCCTGATAGTCGCCCTGATATTGCGGCAGACTGGCGCGCAGACCGGCATACAGCAGCAGTGCCAGCAGGCTCAGTAGCCCTGTTATCGTATAAAGCGAGGTTTTGAACCATTTCATCAGGATTTGTGCTCTTTTTCCGTTAGAATCTGCGACTTAGAATATAAGATTTCGTGGAAGCTGACATGCAAAAAAATAAAATCTGGGATGGTGCTGTGCGCTTTTTCCATTGGAGCCAGCTGATTTTGCTGGGGGGACTTTGGTACAGCGCCGAGCAGGAATGGTACGGCGTGCATATGACTCTGGCTTATAGCCTGGCGGCTATTTTGCTGGCGCGTTTAATTTGGGCTTTTGTCGGCAGTGACAATGCCCGTTTTAGTCATTTTGTGCGCTCCCCCCGCACTGTTTGGCGATATTGGCGACAACAGCAAAAACCACAGGCACAGGGCCATAACCCTTTATCAGGTTATATGGTGCTGGTGTTGATTGGGCTGGTGTTACTGCAGTTTTTGTCTGGCCTGCTCACCACTGATGATGTGCTGACCGAAGGGCCACTGGTGGCCATGGTGGACAGTTCCTGGGTAGAGCTTGCCAGCAGCTTTCATCGTTTGAACCTGAATTTATTATTGTTTTTTATTGGGCTGCATGTGCTGGCGGCGCTTTGGCATCAGCTCAAAGGCGATAAGGTCATTAGCCGGATGCTAACGGGTTATAGTGATAAACCCCTGCCGCAAGGTCTTCGTTTTTGTGCTTTTTACTGGTATCTGGCGCTGGTGATAACGCTGGCAGCAGCTTTTTATCTGTGGCAGGGCGAGCAGGTTTGGGCTTTATTGCAGACCGATTTGGCATCCTGAGGACAGGCATCAGTAGAGGCAGAAAAAAAAGCGCAGTTCAACTGCGCTTCAGACTGCTGACAAAGGCCTGGACTCAAATCCCGGCCTTTGATCTAATAAGCGTCAGTTCAATCAGGAGCTGACACCGATGCTCAAAGACATTTCCCCACCACAACATCAGTTAGAAATGGTGACG
>Ga0209207_1000696_pt1 | contig 18830 bp, 20 predicted proteins | sample SaghotsprinmetaG_FD_184140 | JGI IMG/M metagenome (GOLD analysis project Ga0209207, IMG submission 184140) | Hot spring microbial communities from South Africa to study Microbial Dark Matter (Phase II) - Sagole hot spring metaG (SPAdes) (version 3) | ecosystem: Environmental > Aquatic > Thermal...
GCAGATCCGCCAGGAGCTGAGTCAAGCGTGGATCATGGCCCAGGCTATCGAGCAACGTGATCAGGTACTCACCGGTCTACTGAGTGAGAACCAGCGCCTGCAGGACAGCCTGCCCGCCCGCATCGCGGGGGGGACGGCCCAAGCGGGCGATCTCCTGATGGCCAAGCAGGAGGCGCTTGTGCTGTCGGATCGCAGGGACGATCTGCAGCGGGACCGGTCCAAGGCCAGGGCGATGTTGCGGCGCTGGGTCGGCGCCCGCGCCGACGAGGCGCTGCAGGGAACTCCCGGCCCCTTGAGCCGCCCCCTGGACCAGTTGCGCGCAGAGGTACACCGCCATGCCGAACTGGCGCAGTACCCCGCCATGCAGGCCATGGCCTTGGCGGAAACGCGCGAAGCCCAGGCAGAAACCAAGGGTGATTGGTCCTGGGAAGTCGCCTACAGTCGCCGCGACCGCCGCTGGGGCGACATGGTGTCCTTCCAGGTGACCTTTGACCTTCCCTGGCAACAGGAGCGGCGCCAGGCACCCCAGATCAAGGCCAAGCAGCTGGAGCTGCAGCGCCTGGAAGCCGAGCAAGAAGACGTGTCCCGCAGGCACCTGCAGGAGCTGGAGGACAGCGCCTCAGAGCTAGCGGCTCTAAACAACCAGATCGAGCGGCTGCAATCGGCTGGCATGGGCTTGGCACAGGGGCGTGCCGAACTCGCGTTGGCCAATTACCAGTCTGCCAAAGGCGACTTGAGCGCCGTGCTAGCGGCCAGGGCCCAAGTGCGGGAGACGCACTGGCGGCTCATTGAGCTGCAGACACAGCGGGACACCGTGATTGCCCGCCTGAACAGCCTGATCGCGGACTGAAGGGAGAACCACATGACCAATACCGTTTTCAAGAAGACCGCTGTAGCCGTGGCGCTGGTGGCTGCTGGCGTCGCCCTTGGCTGGGGCGTCTCCCAGTGGCGCATGGCGAGCAGTCATCCGTCTGGCGCTACCCCTCCATCGGCAGAAGCGGCGAAGGCCGACCGCAAGGTACTGTATTGGTACGACCCCATGGTGCCGACGCAGAAGTTCGACAAGCCCGGCAAGTCGCCCTACATGGACATGGCGCTGGTTCCCAAGTACGCCGATGAGGACGCACAACAAGGCACCGGTTTGAATGTCTCGGCACAGGCGGTGCAAGCCCTCGGCCTGCGCACCGCCACGGTGGAGCAACGCGACATTGGAGCCGATGTGGACGTGCTGGGCACGGTCCAACTCAATGACCGGGATGTGAGCATCGTCCAGGCGCGTTCTGCTGGATTTGTGGAGCGTGTCTATGCCCGGGCCCCGGGCGACGTGGTGGCCGCAGGCGCGCCATTGGCCGATCTACTGCTGCCTGAATGGGTGGCTGCGCAGCGCGAGTTCCTCGCGGTCCGGGCGCTCAAGGACGAGTCGCTGACGACGGCTTCGCGCCAGCGGTTGTCACTGCTGGGCATGCCTGCCTCACTCGTGGCCCAGGTGGAGCGCACGGGCGAACCTCAGGGCCGCTACACGGTGACCTTTCCACAGGCGGGGATGGTGGCCGAACTGATGGTGCGCCAGGGCATGACGGTCTCTGCGGGGGCCAGCCTGGTGCGCGTGAACGGTCTGGCCAGCGTCTGGATCGAAGCGGCTGTTCCCGAAGCGCAAAGCGGTCCGTTGCAGCTGGGGCAGGACGCCCAGGTCCGCCTGGCAGCGTTTCCAGGCGAAACCCTCAAAGCCCGTGTCGTGAGCATCCTGCCGGAGGCCAACCGGGACACCCGTACAGTGCGCGTGCGCCTGGAGCTTCCCAACCCCACCCAGCGCCTGAAGGCGGGCATGTCCGGGCAGATTGTCCTGGCGGGACGCACCCAACCGGCGCTGCTGGTACCCAGTGAAGCGGTGATCCGCACCGGCAAGCGGGCGCTGGTCTACGTGGTGGACGGTCCTGGCAAATACCACCCCGTCCAGGTGCAACTCGGCGCGGAAATCGATGACCGCCTCGTCGTTCAAGGCGGACTGGTCGCAGGACAACAGGTGGTCGCCTCGGCACAGTTCCTGATCGACTCGGAAGCCAGCCTGCGGGGTGTCTTGCCTGCACAGCCTCAAGGCAGCAGCGCACAACCGACCAGCGAACAGGGTGCTTCGACGTCTGCTGCTCCGGCGTCCAAGAGCTTTATGGTGCGGGGGGTGGTTGATGAAGTGACACCCACTGAGGCGACCCTCACCCACGAGGCCGTCCCGGAACTGAAGTGGCCCGGCATGACCATGCCATTCAAGCTGGCAAACCCGGAGCTGGCCAAGGCCCTGAAGCCCGATCAGCAGGTCAAATTCACCTTCCAGCAGCAAGGCAAGGACTTCGTGATCACTGCCGTGGAAAGGGTCAAGCCATGATCGCACGTCTGATCCGTTGGTCGGTGGCGAACCGATTCCTGGTTCTGCTGGCGACCATGATGCTCACGGCCTGGGGCGTGTGGGGCGTGCGCAGCACCCCCGTGGACGCGCTCCCTGATTTGTCGGATGTCCAGGTCATCATCCGCACCTCCTATCCTGGCCAGGCGCCGCAGATCGTGGAAAACCAGGTGACCTACCCGCTGGCCACCACCATGCTGTCCGTCCCGGGCGCCAAGACGGTGCGCGGCTTCTCGTTCTTTGGCGACTCCTTCGTCTACATCCTGTTCGAGGATGGGACGGACCTGTATTGGGCGCGTTCCCGCGTGCTGGAGTACATGAACCAGGTGCAGGGGCGGCTACCCGCCACGGCCAAATCGTCACTCGGCCCCGACGCCACCGGGGTCGGCTGGATCTACCAATATGCGCTGGTGGACCGCACCGGAAAGAACGACCTGGCCCAGCTGCGGGCCCTGCAGGACTGGTTCCTGAAATTCGAACTCAAGAGCCTGCCCAATGTCGCGGAAGTGGCGTCGGTGGGCGGCATGGTCAAGCAGTACCAGGTGGTGCTTGATCCGATCAAGCTCGCAGCCCAAGGGCTGACCCAGGGGCAGGTGCGCGAGGCCATCCTGGGCGCCAACCAGGAAACGGGCGGGTCGGTGCTGGAGTTGTCCGGAGCCGAGTACATGGTGCGCGCCAGCGGCTACCTCAAGACGCTGGACGACTTCCGGGCCATCCCGCTGGTGTCGCGCGCCGGGATTCCCGTGCGCTTGGGTGATGTCGCCACACTCCAGATCGGTCCGGAGATGCGGCGCGGTATCGCTGAACTCGACGGCGAGGGGGAAGTGGCCGGTGGTGTGGTGGTCCTGCGCTCGGGCAAGAATGCCCAGGAAACCATTCAAGCCGTCAAAGCCAAGCTTGGCGAGCTGCAAAGCAGCCTGCCCCCGGGCGTGGAGATCGTCACCACCTACGACCGCAGCGCACTCATCGAGCGGGCCATCCACAACCTCACCACCAAACTCGTGGAGGAGTTCGTTGTGGTGGCTGTGGTCTGTGTCTTGTTCCTCTGGCACCTGCGTTCTGCGTTGGTTGCGATCATTTCTCTGCCGCTGGGGATCATGGCGGCGTTTCTGGTGATGCGCTACCAGGGCATCAACGCCAACATCATGTCGCTGGGCGGGATTGCGATTGCCGTGGGCGCCATGGTCGATGCGGCCGTGGTGATGATCGAGAACGCCCACAAGAAGCTGGAGGCCTGGCAGCACAAGCATCCCGACCGCCAATTGGTCGGGGAAGAGCGCTGGAAGGTGATCACCGAAGCCGCTGAGGAGGTGGGCCCTGCGTTGTTCTTCTCGCTGCTCATCATCACCCTGTCCTTCGTGCCCGTCTTTACGCTGGAGGCGCAGGAAGGCCGCCTGTTCGGACCGCTGGCGTTTACCAAGACCTACGCCATGGCCGCAGCTGCGGCCCTCTCGGTCACGCTGATCCCGGTCCTCATGGGCTACTGGATCCGGGGCCGTATCCCGGATGAGCAAAAGAACCCGATCACGCGCGCGCTGATTGCCGTGTACCGACCTTGCCTGGAGTGGGTTCTGCACCGCCCAAAATCCACCCTGGTCATCGCCGTGCTGGCGCTGACGACCACGATCTGGCCTCTGTCGCGGTTGGGGGGCGAGTTCCTGCCCAGGCTGGACGAAGGTGATCTGCTGTACATGCCGTCGGCGCTCCCGGGTCTGTCGGCGCAGCGGGCCACCGAACTGCTGCAACTGAGCAACCGGATGATCAAGACGGTGCCCGAGGTTGAGCGCGTCTTCGGCAAGGCGGGCCGCGCGGAGACCGCCACGGATCCGGCACCGCTGGAAATGTTCGAGACCACGGTGAAGCTCAAACCCAGAGACCAATGGCGCCCGGGGATGACGCCGGAGGGCCTGATCGAAGAGTTGGACAAGGCCGTCAAGATCCCCGGCCTGTCCAACATCTGGATTCCGCCCATTCGCAACCGGATCGACATGCTCGCGACAGGCATCAAGAGCCCCATCGGGGTCAAGGTGACCGGCAACGACCTGAAGGTGATCGATGGGATCGCTGCCCAGGTCGAGCAGGTCGCCAAGGGCATTCCGGGAGTGACTTCGTCGTTGGCAGAGCGCCTGACGGGGGGGCGCTACGTCGATGTCCGCATCGACCGCATGGCCGCAGGGCGCTACGGGCTGAATGTGAGCGAAATCCAGGCCGTGGTCTCCGGGGCCATCGGTGGTGAAAACGTGTCTGAAACGGTCGAGGGCCTGGCCCGCTTCCCGATCAACCTGCGCTATCCGCGTGAGTGGAGGGACTCCCCGGAACGCCTGGCCCAGTTGCCCATCTCCACCCCCATGGGGCAGCAGATCACACTGGGCACGGTGGCCAGCATTTCCATCACCGATGGACCACCCATGCTCAAGAGCGAGAACGCCCGCCCATCGGGCTGGGTGTATGTCGATGTGCGGGGGCGCGATCTGGCATCGGTGGCCAATGACTTGCGCGATGCGGTGAGCCGCCAGATCAAGCTGGAGCCCGGGGTCAGCATCACGTACTCAGGCCAGTTCGAGTACCTGGAGCGGGCCAATGCCCGCCTGAAAGTCGTGGTGCCAGCCACGTTGCTGATCATCTTCGTGCTGTTGTACTTGACCTTCTCGCGCATGGGTGAGGCGGGACTGATCATGGCGACGCTGCCATTTGCGCTCACCGGGGGTATCTGGTTCCTCTACCTGATGAACTACAACCTTTCGATCGCCACCGGTGTGGGCTTCATCGCCCTGGCGGGGGTCGCGGCAGAGTTCGGGGTTGTCATGCTCATCTACCTCAAGCAGGCACTCGCACAGAGATGTCCAGACGGCAGGCAGCCTACGCTGGAAGAGCTGCTGGATGCGATCCGGGAAGGTGCTGTGCTGCGCGTGCGCCCCAAGGCCATGACCGTGGCTGTCATCCTGGCGGGCCTGGTGCCCATCGTGTGGAGCAGCGGGACCGGCTCGGAGGTCATGAGCCGCATTGCGGCACCTATGCTGGGCGGCATGGTGACAGCGCCGCTGCTGTCCTTGTTCGTGATTCCTGCGGCCTATGTGCTGATGCGAAAGCCAAGGAGAGTGAAAACAGAAGCATCCGGAGGCTGAACGCTGCGTTGCGCAACCAAGTGCTCGCAATAAACCAGTCGTTTCGAGCTCGCAATCGCGCACGCCTGCATGCATTTCACGCGCGGTGCAAGCGTCAGGCGTGCAAAATCTGCGGGCAGACCGCCCAGAAAGAACAAAAGTGGAAATTCGTAAGCGCAACAACGTGCATGTGATCAATGCAATTCGCCCCGACGCTCCTGTGCTCGTCTATGCGCACGGCTTCGGGTGTAGCCAGCAGATGTGGCGACACATCACTCCGGCCTTTGAAGGGAAGTGCCACCAGGTCTTGTTCGACTACGTCGGCTGCGGCCAATCAGACTTGGCCGCCTTTGACCCCGTTAAGTACGCAAGTCTGAAAGGCTACGTGCAAGATCTGCTGGATGTATGCGACGCATTGGGCATTGAGAGCGCAGTAAATTTTGTTGGACATTCGGTCAGTGCTAGCGTCGGCCTGCTGGCCTCCATCGAGCGACCTACACTTTTTGACCGCCTGATTCTGGTTGGCCCGTCGCCTTGCTACCTCAATCACGCTCCGGATTACTTTGGAGGATTCGAGCGCCAGGATTTGGATGGCTTATTAGCCCTCATGGACCAGAACTTCATGGGCTGGTCCAGCTATCTCGCACCTATTGTGGCAGGAGCGCCGCAGGCAGACAGTCTGGGTGGAGAGTTGTCCGAGAGCTTCTGCTCAACCGATCCTACGATGGCTCGTATCTTTGCGCAGGCAACCTTCTTTGCAGATAGCAGAGAGGATCTACCGCGCGTGACCCGGCCAAGTCTGATCCTGCAGCATGGCAAAGATGCATTGGCGCCCCTTTCTGTCGGGGAGTACATGCACAAGAAGCTCAGGGGCAGCACGTTGGAAGTGCTGGACGTGACCGGACACTGCGCTCACATGAGTCACCCACATCTGGTGACGGCCGCCATGCAACGATATCTCTCACTCACCTGAGCGAGACCGAGAGGGCTGGATATGCTGGCGGTTGATGACATCCCTTGCGCGATGATGATTACGGACCCGGAGGGGCACATCGTGCGGATAAACAGGGAGTTCCTTGTACTGATCGGGGGCACAGAGGCTTTTTGGCTCGGCCACTCCATGGATGAGCTGTTGACACCAGCTTCTCGAATTTTCAGTCAGACCCACCTGTTCCCCACGCTGCATCACGCAAAGAGTGCGCGCGAAGTTTTTCTCCACCTGCGCGGTTTCGATGGCGAAACTGTTCCTGTCATGATCAATGCAGTAAACAAGCGACTGGAGATGGGTGACAACATCGTATGGGCTTTCTTTGTGGCCCGCGAACGCAGCCGTTTCGAGGGCGAGTTGATCAAGGCGCGTGCAGAGGCGCAGGCCCTTGCCCAGCGCTTGGCGGCCAGCAATGAACAGGTTGAACTGCAGAATCGCCAGCTTTCGGAACTGAGTCTTTCTGATCCACTCACAGGTCTCAAAAACCGCCGTGCGCTGGAGTTGACCGTGCAAGATTGGCAGCGGTCTGCCTCTCCAAACAGCTCGGCGTCGTTGTTGATGGTTGATGTGGATTACTTCAAACGTATCAACGACGCACATGGCCATCCCGAGGGCGACCGGGTGCTGGTCAATTTAGCGCGCCAGTTACAGGCAGGCGCCCGAGGTTCGGACTTGGTCGCGCGATACGGCGGGGAAGAGTTCGTTGTATGGTTGCCCGATGCGGAGGTGGAAGCAGCAGCCCGCGTCGCCGAGCGGGTACACAAATGCGCCAGACGGGTGCGCTCAGCGGCGGGGCCAGTAACGGTCAGTGTTGGGCTGGCATGTGCTGTACACGAAACCGGAGCGGACTTCCTTGCCCGACTGTTAAAGCGCTCTGATGAAGCTGTTTACAGTGCAAAGGCGCTCGGGCGCAACTGCACAGTTGTTCGTGACTGAGTCGTCAAGCCTCGCGCGGCTCACCAGCGCTTGGAATAGTGATAGCTTGCCGCCGCAAAGATCGTTCGCCAGGAGGCTACTTGGATGGCATGGTCGCTTGGCGGTCCACCATCATTTGCATCATCTGTTCCATCATGGCCATACGGCGCTCCATTTGAGCATGCATACCCATCATGCCTCCCATGCCTGAGTTCCCAGGGGCTGAGGGTACAGCAGGTTTGCCCTGCGCCCCCTGCTGCATCATCCCCATGCCCATACCACCAGAATTACCGGCCCCCATCATGGCCATGCCTGACTGCATGAGCCTCATGTGCTCATCCATCAGGGCAGAACGTTCGGCGGGAGTCTTGGCCGCCTGCATTTTTTTGTGCATTTCCTGCATCGCCTTCATTTGATTATCGAAGGCGTCCGGTGCAGGCGCAGCAGTAGCGGCCGGGGCCGGTTGGGTGACCGCGCCACCGCTCTGCACGCCACCGGCAGGGTGGTGGCCTGCGTGTTCGTCCGCAGGTTTCGGAGATTGCGCGATGGCACAGCCTGCCACGAAAAGGGTTGTCAATAGCCCAGCGACGATGTTCAGACGCATGATGGTCTCCTTGGTAGTTCAACTACAGCATGACGACGTCTGCCTTGCATCGTCATGATCCACGTCAACCGAGATTGCGGGCCGAGACGCGCAGCAGCAGCCACCGGTTGCTCGGCGCGATGAAGTCCCCATCACGGCGTCTGCTTTGTATCCGGCACGCTCAATTGCGGAGCGTACAAGCTCCACAATGCCGTCTTCGGCTTGCCCAGGAACGCTGACCTGCCGCGCGGCCAAATCGATTTCTACGTCGATGCCCGCCAGCATTTGAGCCTGAGCTATTGCTCGACGAATGCGCTGAACACAACCGCCGCACGTCATATCAGGAACATTGAAATGGACCATGTGAGCCTCCTTCGGTTGATTCACGGTTTGACTATGAGCCTTGTCATGATGAGAAGGTCAAGCCCATTCGCAAAGATCAGCCGGGCATCAAGATCGAGAGCGGCAGTCGCCAAGGCATATAAGGCTACGCCGATGCAATCATGCTTGGCGAGTTGCATGCTGGAAGGCACTTAACGTTTTATCGAGCCGCCTATGGACCTCGCGGACCTGCTTAAGCTGGCTTGAAAGCGCAAGCCATGTCAGGAGCTAATAGCTTGGTGTTCTCCACCTCCATCCAAAAATATGGCCCACAGCTCCGAACGACTGAGGAGAGATCGTCAGCGGACCTCCATGGCGGCAGCACGAGCGACCGCAACCGCTGCATTGCGGTCGCCGCCCGATTCGATCGATGGGGCGACGGGTTTCATCCGCGTGGGTTTCAGGGTGGTCTTCCCCAGGTAGCATCTTTCGCTTGCCAAGAAAGGCCGCCACATGCTCGCGACACTACTTGCTATCACATTGCTGCACTGGATCGCTCTCGTCACGCCGGGCGCCAACGTCCTCGTCGTAGTGAGCATGGCGGCGAGTGGGCAGCACAAAGCTGCATGCTTCGCTGCAGCCGGCGTAACCACGGTGGCTGGGATATGGTCAGCCTTGGCCGTCATGGGTGTCGGAGCCATTTTTTTGGCTCTGCCCACTTTGCGATTCTTAGTGCAGTGTGCGGGCGGCCTGTATCTGTTCTATGTGGCCGTGCGCCTATGGCGTAGCCAGCAGATTGATGCGACGACAGGTGCGGCTGATCGCGTGAGCCCGTTAGCTGCCTTTCGCATGGGGTTCCTGACGAACATCCTCAATCCGAAGTCGGCCCTGTTCTTTGGCAGCGTGTTCGCCACGGCACTACCGCCCAATCCGTCCGCCGAGTTGCTGGCAGCATCCGTCGCCCTGGTGTTGGTCAATGCTCTTGTGTGGCACCTCTTTTTAGCCGTTGCCTTCGCGGCCACGCCTATCCAGAACGCCTACGCATGCCAGCGACAACGGCTGAACAAGGTTGCCAGTGTGCTGGTTGGCTTTTTTGGTGTGCGGCTGCTCGTGACCGCCTGCCAGAATCGCAACTGACCGCAGGCCCACGGCAAACCCGTGAGTCAGGCGACTGCGGCTTTGGTCGGTGCCCAGATGGCTTCGTGTGGTTTTCCGATTTTCACTGTGCCCGCACGGGCGCTGGAGCGTTGAACACGAACAAGGAGCTGAGGGGCCAGAAGGTCAAATTGCCGGATGTGCTGAAGATCTGCGAGCTTTATAGGGCGAAGAGGGTCAATAGCCCTCAGCGCTCGCCACTTCGACAACGCGGGCCAGATGACCTTGCTCTATGGCCTGACGCGGTGTTCGACCGCCCAGAGCGCCCGATGGCGTCTCCAAGAAGGCGAGCAGTGCCCAGCCCTCAGTGGTTCCCAAGGCTTTTGAAAGCTTGGGCACGGCATCCCATAGAACGGGTTCAAACTGCCAACTTGGCAACTTGAATCCGCGCCGGGGTTGGGTCAATCCGATAGCCCGCCCTTTGGCGATCCACGCATTGATCGTCGCTGGGGTGGTACCAACCAGATCGGCAGCCATATCGGTACTGAGCATGTCATTGGCATCCAAGCGAGCCATCCGGGCGGCCAGGCTGCCAACCAACAAGGCCTTGGTCTGAGCAGCAGACGCGTAGGGCGACGGATGTGCAACTTCGCTTGGAGCGTTGTTTGTGCGGTGGCGAGTCGTTGAGGCTGATGTTGTCGAGGGTGTTTTCATGGGGACTTCATCAATGGCGCCCTATGGCGCGTTGCGGCCGTTGACCTTGCTGCATAAACAGGAAGTGAGGGGCAAGTTCAATGCAAGAGCCTGCTTCAGCTTAGCCATCGGACGTGAGAACAAGTCGAACACCTCGGCACTATGGCGAGCCGGTACTTCAAGAACCGCAGGGCACATTTCAAGCGCCATGGCGTCGAAATGAGCTGTCCGACGAGCGAGCAGGTTGGACAAGACCCATTGAGACATCAGGTTGCCCAAGCGCTATCACTCACAGTCCATTGCAGCTCATCCACCACCCTGCGCATGATCCACACGCACTGCGCATCGGTGCACCATCGCTTGGCCAGCAGGCCCTTCAATGCAGCCTTCACTGTTGCCTCCTGGTTGCCTTCGTAGGTGGCGAGTTTTCTCTGGCAATACGGCACCATCTGCGAGACCAGATCGTCACACATCTGGAAGGCCGCCATGACCTCGCCTGGCGAAGTGCCAGGGGCATAGAACTTCCCACCTTCCTCGACAAGGTTCATCTTGGGCTGGGCACCCGCAATAGCAGAAGGTACTGCCGTCACCGGAAAGTCTTCAGGCACCCCGGGATAGTTGGCACGGTCTATCGACATATCGACTCCTTGCTGGCTGATGCACCATACAACCGGTAGCCGGTGCGGTGCAATCGAATTGCTTCAAAACGGCGCAGGCGACTCCACCAGCTCCACAGGCCCGGGCCCCTCATACAGCACTTCACCCGAGTGCTTCACCGTCACCCGCCAGACCTCGCCCTCCTGCGTGACCGCATACGCCTGCGCCTCCAGCGGCAGCACGGTCTCTGTCGGGAACACACCACCGGCTCCGCCCCGTGGCGTGCACATCAGCGTCGGGTAGTTCCAGGGCGCGTTGATCGGCATGGCGTGTCCTCAGTGGACCTTCACCCTCACACCAGCCGCACTTCAAAGTACGCCCCATCTCCTTCTCCCAGGTCCCGGAACCCCGCCTGCTTGGCCGCCGCACTGGCCTTGCCCCAGGCTTTGAGTAACGTGAGATCGCCAGGCGACACCACCTCGGGTGGCGACTCTTCCAGGCTGTGCATGGTGTCCAGCGCGGCGGCCACCTGTTCGGGGCCACCGAGCTGCTTTTCCAGAGCTTGGGCGTACCGGGTTTCTGCGGCGATGCGCTCCTTGGCAGGGATCTCTTCGGGGTAGTCGCGCAGGGTGACGACATAGGTGGATTCGATGACTTGCATGGCGCTGCTTCTCCTGTGGTTGAATACTGGATAAATATACAGCTTTTGCCGCAAATGCGCATGTAGGATGAACCCAAGGAGGCCTCCCCATGGAGCACTCTTTCTTCCCCCACAGTCCCGGCTTCAATCCCTTGGTCGGGACCGCCTCCTGGTCGGACAAGACCTTGCTCGACTGCGGCAAGTTCTATCCACCCACGGCCAAGACGCCCGAAGCACGGCTGCGCTTTTATGCCTCGCAGTTCAACCTGGTGGAGGTGGATACCAGCTACTACGCCATCCCTGCGGTCACCACGGCCCAGCACTGGGCAGAACGCACACCTCCTGGGTTTGTGTTCAACGTGAAGGCTTTCAGCCTGTTCACTGGACAGTGGACCAGTACCGATGTCTTGCCCAAGGACATCAAGGAGGCGTTGGGGCCTGGGCGGCGCATGGTCTACAAGGACATGGCGGTGGAGTTTCGGGAGGAGTTGTGGAAGCGCTTTGTGGCTTGCCTGGTGCCCTTGCAGATCAACGGCAAGTTGGGCCTGGTGCATTTTCAGTTCTCACCGAAGGTAGTACGCCACCCCGCCGCCATGGCCCACATCGAGCACTGCTTGGAACATTTGCCGGGACACACCCTGAGCATCGAGTTCCGGCATCCGAGTTGGTGGGAGAACGATGCGGTGACGGCAGACACCTTGGGCCTGCTCAGGAGCCTGGGCCTGGTCCACACCATCGTGGATGGACCGCAAGGCTCAGCGCACAGTGTTCCGGCGATCTGGGAGACCACCCATCCCGACCATGCACTGCTCAGGCTGCACGGGCGCAATGAGGTGGCGTACGGGATGCCTGCCAAGTCCGCAGCCGAGCGGTTTGACTATGCGTACACCTCCGTCGAGCTGCAGGCACTGGCTCAGCGGTACAGCCCGATTGCACGGTCGGTCCGGTATCCGCATGCGGTGTTCAACAACTGCATGGAGGACAAGAGCCAGCTCAATGCGCGGGAGTTTTTGGCGGAGTTGAAGGCGGGCTGAGGGCCAGGGGTATGAGAAGCGAAGGCGTGGAGGTACGGCGTGGGAAGGTTCCGGAAGATTGTTTTCAATACTGGAACAGTTAGTTTGCGACTGGATGGTTTTTCCTTGAACACCATCGGCGTACAGTTCATCCCATCGATGAGCCGAACCCGCAAGGCGACTCACCGAACCCGGTTCAGGAATGGTTTTTGACCCGGCTTTTTTGAGACGCTTTTTTAGCTTTTAAGGATTTTCATCATGAACAAGACCGCCCGTTTCCTCTCCATCGCTGCTGTTGCTGCGTTCGCCTCGTTTGGCGCCCATGCTGACGAAGCCGATGGCTCGCAATTCGCCCTGAAGTTCGAAACCAACCGCACCCGCGCTGAAGTGCAAGCCGAAGCCGTAGTGGAAGCCAAGACCCACAACATGGAACCCGCAGGCTCGCGTGTGGTGACTTACAAGTCCACCGCCGACCGCGCTGCTGTGCGTGCCCAGGCTGCGGAAGCCCTGCGCACCGGCCAGATCCCCCACGGCGAATTCAGCGCCATGTAATTGGTAGACCAACTGCTTGAGTTGGATTGAAGCAGTTGCGGGACTTCCCATGGTGCTGGCACTTTGCATTTGCGGGTGCTGCTGCCATGGGGAGTGTTAACTGAACCGCAGGGGCGGGCAGGCAGAAAGGGCTCCCTTTGGGAGCCCTTTCTGTTTGTGGACTCCATCTCTGCAAGCAGCTGTAAAACCCTGCGGGATCCGAGCTTTCGGGCCAGAAGCGATAGGTGAACGGTGCTCCAATCGGGCTCCGTCAAATTCGACTCGAATGCCTCTTCTGTGAATCGTTTGTTCTCTTGGCCTGGCCGTGTGCGCCTGGCAGCTGTGCTGGCCCTGTCTCTCGCCAGCGTTGCTCTCCCGAGTCTTTCCTGGGCGCGGTCTCCGCAGTTTGACAGTGCGGCGCTGCTCACTCCCGAGCCCACCTCTTTTGCGCAGTGTCCGCAGTTCTTTGCGAACGGCACGCCTCCGGCCATCACGCCTCGGCCGCAGCTGCGCGAGCTTTGTTATGAGGCTTTTGCAGTGCTGCACTCCGGGACCACCAAGGCACCGGTGTTCGTAGCCCAGCGCTTGAACCGCAAGCTCATCGAGGATGCCGACGAGAAGCGGGCCAAGCGCTTCTTTGCAGATGCGCGCCTGCCCAGTGGCGAACGGGCGGAGCTGGAGGACTACAAGAACTCTGGCTACAGCCGTGGGCACATGGCACCTGCGGGAGACATGCCGACACCCACGGCCATGGCGCAGAGCTTCAGCTTGGCGAACATGGTTCCCCAAAACGCTCAGCACAACGGGGGCGCCTGGAACAAGATCGAGCAGGACACGCGGCACTATGTGAAGCGGGCCAAGGGGGATGTGTTCGTGATCACAGGACCGGTGTTCACGGATGCGGGGCCACGTATTGGAGCCAACGGGGTGAAGGTGCCGACCTATCTGTACAAACTGGTGTACGACGCCACGACCAACAAGGCCTGGGCGCACTGGCAGGAGAACCGCGAGGGGGAGACCGTGGGGCGACCTATCAGCTACCAGGAGCTGGTGAAACGCACGGGCGTGGAGTTTTTGCCAAGAAGTGCACTGCAGCATTGAGTTCCAGCAAGGGCCGTGTCAGCGGCGGCGGTATAAATCGGTCCTTTCCAACCTCTACACGTGAGCATCCATGAACCGCGCAGAACTCGTTGAAATCCTGGCTTCCAAGAATGATCTGTCCAAGACCGCTGCCAATGCGGTGCTGGAAACGCTGATCGACACCATCCAGACGGCCGTCAAGAAAGGCGATGCCGTGCAGCTGGTGGGGTTTGGCACCTTCAAGTCCGCCAAGCGTGCGGCACGCACGGGCAAGAACCCATCGACCGGTGCTGCGCTGAAGATCCCCGCGAGCACGGTGCCGAAGTTTGTGGCGGGTGCGAAGTTCAAGGCGGTGGTGGATCCCAAGGCTGCCAAGCGCAAGGCGGACAAAGCTGGGAAGTAAGTACCGCTCGTTCGACCTCCACCGGAACAAACCGCCATGGGCTTAGGCCTCTGGCGGTTTTGTTTTTGGAGACGCTGAGGGTCTATCGATTGATAGCGTGCAGATGGATCGCAACAGCTATCAGACGATCTTCCAACCCATCTCTCGGCTGAGTTGCACCGCAGCAGCCTTGGTGGGCACGGCGTCCATCCAGAACGAGGGATCGTCCAGCACACGGATGACCCACTGTGGCTCACCCGATTCAGTGGTGTGCTCGATGATCACCTCCAGCCTGTCTTCCAGGGCATAGCGGATGGCCGTTGCATAGCTGACAGGCGCTTCCTTCTTGAACTCCTTCGCCCATGGCGTTTTTTCGAGGGTTTCCTGCGTCCAGGTGGGTTTGGTGGTCATGGTGCGGAATCTTACGAGGTGGGGGTGTCGATTTGGTGCTCTGGGTGGCAGGCAGGGGCATCTCGTACCATCAGGACCATGAATACATTTTCGAATGCGTTTCGCGCTGAAGTTGTCCGCATGGCGCGCAAGGAACTTAAGCCTGAGCTGCAGGGTATGCGCAAGGCGATCACTGGCCACCGCTCGGAGATCGCGGCACTGAAGCGGGAAGTGAAGAGCCTCACCTCGCAGCTGAAGGCGGCTCAGCGCCAGACCAAGGTTGGGGGCGTGGCTGCGCCATCTGATCAGCCCAAAGTGTCGAAACGCGCCGCGCGCGAGGATTTCGTGTTCGCGCCGGAGATGCTGGTGCAGATGCGCAATGCATTGGGCGCCACCCAGCTTCAAATGGCGGCCCTGCTGGCCGTCTCTCCACTCTCGTACTCGCGGTGGGAGAAGGGGCAGGCCCAGCCCCGGACCAAACAGCTGGCAAAGATTGAAGAACTGGTGAGCATGGGGCCAGCCAAGGCCGAGAAGAAGATGCGCCAGGCCGCGAAGGCCTGAGGTCCAGCTGCGCGGCATGCGCTGTGGACCGCCACGAAGGAACTAGGCGAAGCTGCCTTGCTGGATTTGCAGGAGCGTTGCTTGGATCAACGCCAGCCCTTCGGGTTCTTGCAGTACATCCCACGGGCGGCGGTTTCCGAAGGCGGGAAGTGGCGCCGCAAGCCATGCCTGCAGCCAAACCTCGGCGTTGAATCCTTCAGGATTGCCAGACTCCAACACGATCTGCTGGACCAGGTCCGTCAGAACTTGTGGTGGGTGTACTTCGTTGGGGCGGGCCATGCCGCATTCTGGTCCCGTGACCTGGCACTCGCAACCCTGGGGATGGGCGTCCACATGAAAACACCAACTGCGTGTTTGCCTACCACGCGCGTGTTATATAACATGGCCGTGTTACTACATTCGCCGCCATGCCCTCCCCCAAGACATCCCAACGAACTGCGCAAGCACTGCAGCAGGTGGCTGGGTTGTTCGAATCCAAGGGCTGGAAGGCCCAAGCCGGTGAGCCTGGCAGCACTGGGCCAGACCTCGTCGTTCGGCGGCGGGGTCAGCGCTACGGGGTGGTACTCAAAGCAACTTCGGAGGGGCGGGCGGACCGGGTGATTCCGCTGTTGTCCCAAGCCGTTCTTGAGGCCCGGGCATATGCCCTGCAGTCGCGTGGATCCATGCCCCTGGCCGTGGTGCATGTGGACCAGGCGCCTAGAGTGCTCATTGCCAATGTGATGGCTTTTGCGCAGGAGTTTGCTGCGGAGGTGGCCGTGGGCTTCGTGTCAGCGGAGGGGGCAAGTGAGTTTCTGGGGGAGGGGCTGGGAGATCTCAACCTCTCCGCGCCCTTCAGGCCGCGACAGGTCAGGGGGACTCAGATTCGCACGGACAACCTGTTTTCTGATCTGAACCAGTGGATGCTGAAGGTTTTGCTGGCGCCGGAGTTGCCAGAGGGGATGCTGAACGCTCCCCGGGGCCGGTACCGCAATGGGGTGGAGCTTGCGCGGGCGGCCCAGGTTTCTGCGATGACCGCCTCCAGGTTCTTGCAGCAGCTGCGGCGCGAGAGATTCCTGTTGGAGTCTCAGGAGTTCCTTACGCTGGTGCAGAGAGAGGAGCTGTTTGAGCGCTGGAGTTCAGTGGCGCCGTATGGCACGGCAGATGTGCCTGCCCGGTTCTTGGCCAACATTCAAATTGAAGATCGTGTTCGAGAGCTTTTGAACAAAGTCGAAGGCGATGCCTGCCTGGGACTGTTTGCGGCAGCGGATGGGCTCCGCGTGGGACATGTGAGCGGTGTGCCCAGGTACATCAGCGTTCGCCGCATGCCTCGGTTCAATCGGGCGTCTCCGGGAAGCAATCCATGGAATGCCCTCCAGCCGTTTCCGAAGGAGGCGCCGCACGTGTTGCTGCGGGTGGCGAAGTTTCCGGAATCGACGTTTCGTGGGGCGGTACGGCGGGATGGGGTGATGGTGGCCGATGTGATTCAGGTTTGGCTGGATGTGTTGAATCACCCGACGCGGGGGCAGGAGCAGGCGGAACACATTTTTAGGAAGGTGCTGCGGCCTTTGGTTTGAAGCGACTGTCGTGCACATCGCGAAACAGGGTGGATTGAACGATCACTATGCAGCGGTTGCTGCCGTACACCGCTTGCATGCCAGAGACCGCTGCGGGCCAGCATGCCGACATTCACAACGCTGGATACGGGCCTCGCTCTAGGACAACGCCACGCCTGCCTATACAGGGGTAACTTGGCGACCGTCCGGTGGTCCTAGCCACCTCATTGTGCAGCGGGAGCGTTTAAACGGCTGGGAAAGGGGTTCCGGGAGGCTTAAAGGTACGGTGGCATGAGCCGTTGTAGGCCCGACAGGTCAAATCGTGCGCATGCTCCCCTTGGAAGATCTTCCTCCAAGGGGAATGCGTGTTGTTGACTAAGCGCCGATACCCACCCAATTCAACAGTTTTCGCCACCAGGTTGGACGTTTCGCATTGCGACTCTTCACGTAGGCATGCAACTTTCTTTGGTCCCGAGCTCGGCCCTCAGCAATCTGGGACTCGCTCCATCGACCTGCCCATACGACCTCGCCTTCCTGAATCAGGTAGTGAGATTTACAGGGGACTTGCCAACTTCCAATCGAAGGATGCATCGTCACCCCTTGCGGGGTTTCGAACACCTGCCACTCCGCTGGACTCAAGGGCGTACGGACTTTGTGCCCGCATCCACATGCGCAAAGATGATGCGCCGTCTCAAATTCTCGCGAGACGTACAAGACGCCAGGCGCAAGAATTTGAGGCATAGCCACTACATTCTGTACTTCAAATCTCATGGTCAGTTTGCCCCACGATCTTAAAGTCCGCCAGGTCGAACAGGAGATGGCTAAGTGATTCAGCAGCGGTGTAGAACCCGCGTAGTTGCTTGAAACGCATCACCGCTAACGCAGCGTTGAAAGCATTCAGCTCCGCGATTTGCACGTTGGTCCGGTATAGATTTTCCGGACCATCATGCATTTCTGCCAAACCCTTCTTACGCATCGACTGTGCCTTTTCCGGAGGGAAGTATGTTGCGCGCAGCATGCCGCTTAACGGTCCTCCTGCCCTTTTAAGGCCCATTCCAACATCGATGAATGGAATGCCAAGACCAATCAACAGATCAAAGATTCCGGAGCGCGAGGACCCTTTGTCGACGCAAACGAACGCGAAGGTCACCCCCTCAAATGCGCTTGTCGAGTCGGCATCAACGTACTGCGAAACTAGCCGCACACCATCTCGAAAGCTCTCGTATCTACCCTGGTAGACGGCAGCTTTTCGGAGTCCCAACTCCTTTTCGTCAAGCTGACCCGGGGAGCGATAGGCATTGTGGACATGAAAGTCGTCGCCATCGAATCCACGTATTTCACGCACCGGCGTCTTGGCCATGTAGTCCAATGTGTAAGCACCGGTCCCCCCCAAGCCGATGATGGCAATGATGTCATCCTGCAGCTTGGTAGAGAGATCGGAGATTTCCGCCTTGGACGTCAGGCTGTCTTGGTAGCGAAACACGGAGGGCTCTGGCGCGTCCTCCACGGACCTGAACGTAAAAGGCTTTGCCCTTTCGGGATAAACCTCTATCGCCGGTCCGGCAATGATCCCCACGTAGCTTTCGATCTTGTCAAAGAAATTGGCAAACCCCTGGTGAACACCTCCCACAATCGGTTTGTTGGAAAAACGGCGTTGGACTACGACATCCGCGCATGCGCTGGAGAGCTGTAGTTCGTGCTTTCCAGCGTCTATCGCTGGAATCGTCAGACCATCCAACCCACAAGGGTGGGCCCCTGCGAACAGAACGGTGTGGTCTTCCTGGGTCACCAGGCCGGCGCCGTCAACGGGCACCAACTTGGTGGCAATTGCGCCCCAGTGCAGCTCGCGATGCTGATCGAGATACGGGATGTCCCGCAGGATCATCCAGCCACTATCGAAAGTGACTGCATAACCCTTCTCGACCAGCTTGGCGATGTCCTGGTTACGACTGACCAGTTTCCGAAACTGTGAATCGGATGCCATCTTTCACCTTCACTGAAGCACCA
>Ga0209207_1000701_pt1 | contig 18798 bp, 16 predicted proteins | sample SaghotsprinmetaG_FD_184140 | JGI IMG/M metagenome (GOLD analysis project Ga0209207, IMG submission 184140) | Hot spring microbial communities from South Africa to study Microbial Dark Matter (Phase II) - Sagole hot spring metaG (SPAdes) (version 3) | ecosystem: Environmental > Aquatic > Thermal...
AACATGAAATTCTCCATGAATGGCGCACTCACCCTGGGCACCCTGGACGGCGCCAACGTCGAGATCCGCGCCGCGGTGGGCGCGGAAAACTTCTTCCTGTTCGGCCACAGCGCCGAGGATGTGGCGCGCATGCGTCAGGACGGCTACCAGCCCTGGCGATTCATCGAACCGGACAACGATCTGCGCGGCGCCCTGGCGCTGATCCAGTCCGGCCTATTCTCGCACGGCGACCATGAGCTGTTCTCGCCCTTCACGCACGACGTGTTCAGCCGCGACCCCTACCTCGTCTGCGCCGACTTCCAGTCCTATCTTGGCGCCCAAGCCCAGGCCGGGCAACGCTACCGCGAACGCCAGGCCTGGACCCGGATGTCGGTCCTCAACGTCGCCCGCATCGGCCCGTTCTCCTCCGACCGCGCCGTGGCCGAATACAACCGCGACATCTGGCGGGCCCGGCTCACGCCGGTGGCCCTGCCGCGCGGCAATCCGACCGAGTGAGCGCGGTCGGGCGCCGGTCTACGGGCGGACCGACGGAGACTGGGCTCGGGGTCGCATCGCAAGGTTTGCTGACAACACTGCAACCGCGATGAATCTCCCGCCATGAGCCGCCGCGCACTCCTGTTCTGCGACATCTGCAATCCGCTGGCCCTCCTCGTTGTCGAGATGCGGCCCGGCGCGCCGGCGGGCTGAGTCGTCGCGAGCTTACTGGAGCACGCGCCCAAGGTGGGCCGGCCCGCTCATGCGGTCGATGTCCAGTCCGGGCAGGTAGGTGCTGAGCAGGGGACGCAACTCGCGCCGACAGGCATCATCGAAATGCCTGCGATCGAATCCGATCAGTAACGCGCCGTTTTGCGTTGACACCTCGAACGAGGTGATGCATGGAACACGCAAAAATGCCTCGCGCGCCCGCACCGCAAGGGCGGGATTGCCGACGAACAGGTCGCTGCGCAAGCGTGCATAGCTTTTGTGCAGGCTGAGAATCTCGACGATTGGCATGGGCTTACTCCAAAAAATGTGCATCTTCATCCATAGACCATGTCGGCCCGAACGGCGCATGGAATCTTCGGTCGCCTCGAATAACCTGCTACGCGCCCCGATTGCTGCGTTGCGCGGCGTTGGCTCCGGCCGCTTCGCTTCAACATCGGCTGCGCCGATGTGAGCCTTCGCTGAAACTCGCTTCGCTCGTTTTCTCGGTCGCTGCGCTCCATGCGCTTTGCACTCGGGCCGCTCGCGACGGTTTTTCGAGGCGCCCATTCTTCTGGATCATTCCGACGATCGAATGGGGTCTTCGCCGACCGATCTTCCGGTCGGCGCAGCAGCAACGCCGACCTGCAGCGCATGGGCATATAGACGCGCCAACCGGTCCGCCATGGCGTCGTCGCTCCAGCTTTCCGCCCAGGCCCGTCCGCGTGCGCCGAGCTCACGCCGACGCTGGGGGTTGGCAAGCAGTTCGAGCATGGCGGCGGCGAATGCGTCGACATCGTCATCCGGGGTGAGCGCGCCGCTGGCCGGCAACAGCACGTCGCGCGTACCCATCGCCGCCAGGGCCACCACCGGCAGGCCCATGGCCATGGCCTCCAGCAGGACCAGCCCCTGGGTCTCGGTGCGCGAGGCGAACACGAACAGGTCGGCCGCCGCGTAACAATCGAGCAGATCGTCGCGCCGATCGAGGTAGCCCAGGAAACGGACCGAATCGCCCAAGCCGAATGCCCGCGCCTCCGCCTCCAGAGCGGCCCGGGCGGGACCCTCGCCGGTGATCAGCAACAGCGCATCGGGCAGGCTGGCGCGGACCCGGGCCATGGCGGCGACGATGAAGTCGATGTTCTTCTCGTGCGCGACCCGACCGACATACAGCGCCACCGGCCGGCCGCGCTCGATGTCGTGCCGGTCGCGGAACGCACCCCCATCGCGGGCCTGGAAACGCGCCAGTGGGATACCGGTGGGAAGCACATGCAGGGGCGACTCGACGCCATACTCGCGCAGGCGGTCGCGCATGGCGCTGGAAGGCACCACCACCGCGTCCACGGCGTTGCCCTGACTGCGCGAGAATCGCCGCGCCAGGACGCGCATCCAGCCGGACGGGGCAAACGGCACATAGTGAAACAGGTATTCCTCGAAGAATGTGTGGTAGGTCTCGATCACCGGCACACCCCAGGCACGCGCCGCACGCACCCCGGCGTAATGGGCCAGGAACGGTGTCTGCACATGCACCAGGTCGTAGCCTTCCGCCTTCCGGCGCCGGAGCGCGGCGCGTAGGGCCCGGGGCTGCATCATGCGATCCTCGGGGTCGCCCGGCACAACCCAGGCCGGAATCCGCTCGATGCCGGGTTGCGGCTCTTCGCCAGTGTATGCCGGAGCGATCAGGTCCACACCGACGCCATGCTCGGCCAGGCGGGCGCGAAAGGTCTCGATGGACGTGGACACCCCGTTGATGCGGGGAAAATACACGTCCGAGAGCATCAGCACCCTCACGCCACGGCCTCCGCCACCCCGCTTGCCCGTCCATCCGCGGCCGCTCGCAATACCTGCTCGAATTCGCCCACCACCTCGCTCCAGTCGCGCGCCAGCACGCCCTCACGCGCCGCCGCCGCGAGTCGCATCCGCTGACTGGCATCCGCACCCAGTTCGACTGCCGTGGTCATGAATGCATGCTTGTCGCCGGGTGCCACCAGGCGGCCATTGCCACCCTCGCGAATCAGTTCGGCCGCCGCGGCCTCGGCGTAGGCAAGCACGGCAAGGCCACTGGCCATGGCCTCCTGGGTGACGTTGCCGTAGGTCTCGCTCAGGCTTGGAAACAGGAACAGATCGGCGGACGCATAGTGACGCGCCAGTTCCATGCCTCGCTTGGGTCCGACGAACAATGCCTGCGGATGACGGGCGCGCAAGGCCTCCAGCCGGGGCCCCTCCCCCACCAGCACCAGACGATGATCGATGCTAGCCTGGCGCATTGCCGCCTGGGTATCGAACAGCAGATCGAGGTTTTTTTCCGCGGCAATGCGGCCGACATACAGCAGCACCAGGGTATCAGGCTCGGCCCCCCACGCCCGGCGCAGGGACTCATCCCGGTGATCGGGATGAAACAGTCGCGTATCCACCCCGCGCGACAACACCCGCACCGCTTTGAAGCCCTGTGCGCGCAGACGATCCGCCATGGCGGCGGTCGGAACCAGGGTGGCATGGGCACGGTTGTGCAGGTGACGCAGCCAGGCCCGTACCGGCCGTTCCAGCCAGGGCACACGATAATGCTTGCAATAGTGGTCGAACCGGGTATGGAAGCTGGAGGTGACCGGCAGACGCAGCGCCGACGCGGTCAGGATTGCCGCCGCACCGAGCGGCCCCTCGGTGGCCACGTGCACCACGTCGGGACGCTCGGCAAGCCAGTGGCGACGCAAACGCCAGCCGTAAGGCAAGCCCATGCGCATGTTGCTGTAGCCCGGGATGGGCACGCCCGGCACACGCAGCTCATCCGGCCCCGGTGGATCCAGGTCGGGTCGCCCGGGTCGGGTTACCCCCACCTGATGGCCGCGGCCGCGCAACCCCTCGACCAGACGGGACAGGGTCATGGCGACGCCGTTGATCTCGGGTGGAAAGGTTTCGGTGACCAGACTGATGCGCACGCCTTGCATCCATTGACCGTTGCAATCGATCGATGCTAGCGAGGCTGGATGACGTCAGGGTGAAGCTCAGGTTACAGCACGGTTAAACGGGAGTCTGGCGCGGAGCCAGGTCATGGACAGGATGCAGCGGATCAGTCTTCGCCGTCGCCCTGGTCGAGGTATTTCTGCAGGCGGCGCTCTGCGACGTGACGGTCGAAACGCCATTCTTCGATGAGCGCAAGGGAGAGATCGAATGCCTTGCCGCGCATGTCGAACAGTCGCCAGAGCTCGAAGCTTGAATTGTTTTCCAGGGCCTTGCAAAGCTCGCGCAGGATGATCGCCTCGTCGCTGCCCTCGTTGCGTCGGATGTACTTGGCGATGGATTTGATGGCGTTGGCCATGGTGAAGTCCTTCGGAGGATTGAAACACGCCCCGCGCCGCTCACCGGCGCAAGGCGGCTAATCTTAGCCGAATGGGTCGAGCCTTGTGTTACAGAAATATGTATGGCTGCCGGCTCACCCCAACGCCCGAGCGGACTTCGGCGCCATCCCTTGACTCAACCGAAGCGACCGGTGATGTAATCCTCGGTCTGCTTTTGCTTCGGCTTGACGAACAGCTCGTCGGTCTTGCCGAATTCGATCAGGTCGCCCATATACATGAACGCGGTATAGTCGGAGATGCGTGCCGCCTGCTGCATGTTGTGGGTGACGATGACGATGGTGTACTGGTCCTTCATCTCGTTGACCAGTTCCTCGATCTTGGCGGTGGAGATGGGGTCGAGCGCCGAGGCCGGTTCGTCGAGCAGCAGCACTTCCGGTTGCAGCGCCACCGCGCGGGCGATCACCAGACGCTGCTGCTGGCCGCCCGAAAGGCTCATGCCGCTCTCGTTCAGGCGGTCCTTCACCTCGTCCCACAACGCCGCGCCGCGCAGGGACTTCTCCACCGCCTCGTCGAGGGTCTTCTTGTCGTTGATGCCCATGATGCGCAGACCATAGGCGACATTCTCGTAGATCGACTTGGGGAAGGGATTCGGTTTCTGGAACACCATGCCGACCCGGCGCCGCAACAGGGCGACGTTGACGTCCCTGTCGTAGATGTTCTTGCCTTCCATGACGATCTGGCCATCGACCCGGCAGATGTCGACCAGGTCGTTCATGCGGTTGAAGCAGCGCAGCAGGGTGGACTTGCCGCAGCCGGACGGACCGATGAAGGCGGTGACGCGCTTTTTCGGGATGGTCATGTTGATGCCATGCAATGCACGGGCGTCACCGTAATACAGGTCCAGGTCCTTGACCTCGATGGCGACCTCGTCGGTATCCACGGTCGGCGCCCGGTCCAGATCGCCAAGCTGCATCGCGTGGGTCTTGTGGGTGCTGTCGTTCATCTTGGGTAATCCTTAGCAATTGGGTTAAGCGATGGGCGGCGAATCAGACGCCTTCGAGGCCGCGCATCTTTTCGCGCAGGCGGTTACGCAGGCGGATCGCGGCAAGGTTGAGCACCACGATGATGATCACCAGCAGCAGCGCGGTGGCGTACACGAGTGGACGGGCGGCTTCGACGTTGGGGCTCTGGAAGCCGACGTCGTAGATGTGAAAGCCCAGGTGCATGAACTTGCGTTCGAGGTGGAAGAAGGGGAAGTTGCCATCCACCGGCAGGCTCGGCGCCAGCTTCACCACACCGACCAGCATCAGCGGCGCCACTTCGCCTGCGGCGCGGGCCACGGCGAGAATCAGGCCGGTCATCATGGCCGGGCTGGCCATCGGCAGCACGGTGCGCCACAGGGTCTCGGCCTTGGTGGCGCCCAGGGCCAGGCTGCCCTCGCGGATCGAGAGCGGCACCCGCGACAGGCCCTCCTCGGTGGCGACGATCACGACCGGCAGGGTGAGGATGGCCAGCGTCAGCGAGGCCCACAGGATGCCCGGGCTGCCAAACACCGGCGCCGGGTGCGACTCGGGGAAGAACAGCGAATCGATCGAACCGCCCAGCACATAGACGAAGAAGCCCAGACCGAACACGCCGTACACGATCGACGGCACCCCGGCGAGGTTGTTCACCGAGATGCGGATGACGCGGATCAGCGGTCCCTGCTTGGCGTATTCGCGCATGTACACTGCGGCCATGATGCCGAGCGGGGTGACGATCACCGACATCAGCAGCACCATCATCACCGTACCGAAGATGGCCGGGAAGATGCCGCCCTCGGTATTGGCCTCGCGCGGCTCGTCCCAGATGAATTCGATGAACTTGTGGATGTAGTGACCGGTCTTCTCGAACACGTTCATCGCGTTCGGCATGTACATGTCGGCGACCTTGGCGAGCGGGATGTCGACCCGCTGGCCGTCCATGGTCTCCACCGTGACGCTGTCCCGCTCGATGTCGGCGCGCACCTGGTCGAGCCGTTCCTGCAATACCGCGTACTGCGCCATCAGGGCCTCGCGATGCGACTCGATCTCGGCCTTGGCCGTGTCCGTGAGACGGCTCTGCAATTCAAGCTTGCGTTCGCGCAGGCGCAGGCGCTCGAGCTGGTAGTTGACCTTGCCGATGTCCGATTTCTCGATCCGCACACCTTCGCGGAATAATTCGTTGGAACGATCGAGGCGCTTGCGGGCCTCCGCCCAGGCCGCATCGCCCTCGGCCACCACCTGGCCTTTTTCCTTGACCGCCTTGAGGTGGCCATAGAAGTTGCCCCATTCGCGCCGCTCGATGGCGAGCATGTCGCGCGGGTAAGTGAACTCGCTCAGCATCAGGGCCGGAAACCACTTGAAATCGACCCCGGTGAGGTCCTTGTTGCCGAGCTTGACCAGATAGCGCTCGGTGAACATGGCTTTGCTGTCGATGACATAGCCCTGCTCGCGCAGGCGCACCATCGCCACTTCTTCCTTGTCGCGGATCTCGCCGATCAGGCGGATCTTCTCGCCATCGCTCTGGGTGAAGGTCATCTCGGCCACCGGCTTGGGCCAGAAATGCACCAGCCCACGCGCCGCGGTGAGCCAGACCACCGCGTACACCATGACCAGGGAGAGTGCCACGGCTCCGGCCGTGGTCCAGATCCAGGGTTCGCCGCTCTTGTACCAGTTACGCATGGTTCGGTTTCCTTAGATTGAGCTGTATTTTTCGCGTAGGCGTTGTCGCACCAGCTCGGCGGCGGTGTTCACCACGAAGGTGAATGCGAACAGGACCAGGGCGGAAAAGAACAGCAGGCGGTAATGCGTGGTGCCCACCGCCGCCTCCGGCATCTCCACGCCGATGTTGGCCGACAGGGTGCGGAAACCGGTGAAGATGGACATGTCCATCACGGCCGTGTTGCCGGTGGCCATCAGTACGATCATGGTCTCGCCGACGGCGCGGCCCATGCCGACCATGATGGCGGAGAAGATGCCCGGGCTGGCGGTGAGCAGCACGACGTTGAACAGGGTCTGCCAGGGTGTCGCCCCCAGCGCCAGCGAGCCGGTGGTGAGGTGCTTGGGCACGCTGAACACCGCATCCTCGGCGATCGAGAAGATGGTCGGAATGACCGCGAAGCCCATCGCGATCCCCACCACCAGCGAGTTGCGCTGTTCGTAGGTCCAGCCCAGCTCGGTGCTGACCCAGTGCGGCATGTTGCCGCCGAAGAATGCCGCCTCGATGGGGTGACCGACCTCGATCGAGGCCCAGATCACGACGATGATCACCGGAATCAGGAGAGCCGCCTCCCAGCCGGGCGGTACACGCTGGGTCAGCCGCTGCGGCAGCAGGTGCCACAGATAGGCGGTGATGACGAAGCTGAACGGCAGCAGGAAGATCGCCACCAGTGTGCCGGCCATGTTGTTGTCGACGAAAGGCGCCAGCCAGAGGCCGGCCAGGAAGCCCAGAATGACGGTGGGCAGGGCTTCCATGATTTCGATGGACGGCTTGACGATGCCGCGCATCTGCGGCGACATGAAATAGGCGGCGAAGATGGCGCCCAGGACCGCCAGCGGGACCGCCACCAGCATGGCGTAGAAGGCTGCTTTCAGTGTGCCGAAGGTGAGCGGCGCGACGCTGAACTTGGGCTCGAAGTCGGACGTTGCGGCCGAGGACTGCCAGTTGTATTCGGGCTCCGAATAGCTTTCGTACCACACCTTCTGCCACATTGCATGGAATGAGATCTCCGGATAATCATTCTTCACCCGCGCCGCCTGCAGGGTCTCTCCGCCGGTATCGACCAGGATGGCGTTGGCGCGCGGCGCGAAGCCGAGCACCTGGATCGGTCGGTCGGCGGCCTTGCGTTCGGCGATCAGGCGTCGGGACGTGGCGTAATAGATCGACACATTGCCTTTGTCGTCCCCGGCCATGAAGCCCTTGCGGTAGTGCTCGGGCGCCAAGGCGGTCACCTCGCCGGGCATCGGTTTGAACGAACGGATGTGGGTCAGGTTGTTGTTGTTGTTTGCATCGCGCACCTGGAACCATTGCCCCACCTGTCCGGTATTGGAGCCGACGATGAGGGAGAAGCCGCCGCTGAGGATGGTGAACGCGGTCACCCGCTCACTCACCGGCACCACCGCCACGGTCTGCAACAGGCGCGGGTTGGACTTGTCCATCACATCGTAATGGCTGACGAAGCGACCATCGTGCACCACATACAGGTCGCGTTGCTTCATCTCGAGCTGGATGTGGCTGATTCGACCGTTCGGCAGGGGCAGCTCGACCGCATTGCGCTCACTCGTCATCTCGCCGGTGATCAGGTTGGCGCGACTGGTGTAATGCACCAGCAGCAGGCGCTCATCCTCGGTCAGGGCCACCGCCGTGGTGTTCTCATCGGCATGCTGCACACTGAGCATGCGCAGAGCCTTGCCGGCTTCGTCCACGACCAGCGCATCCCGACCGAGCGGATATTCCAGCGCCGGGGTGATGGTGCGGATGTCCTTGGCCGGATCGTTGGGATCCTGCTGGAAGGTGGTCTTGAATGTCTGTTTGAGGAGGACCATGCGGCCATCATCCAGGCCGTAGGCCACCGTTTTCTGCGACAGATCGCCGGCGCTGAAGCTGGTAATTTTCGCCGTGCCGGACAGGGCGGCCTGTTCGGTGGACATCACCTTGCCGTCGCGCAGATCGAAGAAGGTGACATTGCCGATATTGCTGAAGCGCACACCGATCTCGGCCTGTTCTTCTGCGGTGACATGCACGGCGCGCTCATCGACCACAGTGGGCAGATTGATCGCCTTCAGGGGGTCAACGGTGGCCGGCATGAAGATCGGCACCACCACGCTGGCCAGGTAAAAGAAGATGGCGCTGATGGCGATGATCACGGACAGACCGCCAACGGTCATGACCTGCTTGAATACTTTGTCCTTGGTCATGCGTCGGCCGGTGTAGCCACCCACCTTGCTGATGTTGGATTCGATCTTTTCCATGCGTCACCGCTCTCAAAAATACGTCGGGCCGTCGCGGGCGCCCACCCGCCCGGAAAGTCGGTCCGGGGCACTTCGACATGCCACTGGTCGCCCGTGCCGGCCAGACAGAAAAACGGGCTGAACCTGGGTTCAGCCCGTACCCGAGAATTCGGGCTTAGCTCAATACGACATCAGTTCTTCTTGCGCAGGGCGTTGAACTTCTCGACCAGAGCCACCGGACGACCGGCCTTGATCGTATCCTTGTTCAGGCCATAGACCACGGTCTCACCGTTGGGGCCGACACCGACCTCGGTGAAGGTGTAGGCCATTTCACCGTGTTCCTTGTAGTCCTTGAAGTCCTTCCAGTCACCGAACACATAGAACCGGCCATCCTTGAACACCTCGCCATAGAAAGGGCCGGTGGGTTCGTACTTGCCGTCGTAGAACAGCTCGGCACGGGACGGCTGGGCGAGATTATCGGCCTCCTTCTTCTCGATACCGAACACCAGGGTGGCGCCATCCGGACCCGCCCCAACACGGGTGCGGGTGTAGATCAGCTCGTTGGTGTGCAGAAACTCGAGATAGTTGGCCACGTCGGCGATTTGGTAGAAACGACCGTTCTCGTGATGAATCACGAAGTAATGGTCGACCTTCTGCGCTGCGGGAGCCGGCGCGGCGGCGGCCGGCTTGGCCTCGGCCTTGGCGGCGGGCGCGGCCTGGTTGCTGGCGCAGCCGGAAAGCGTGGTCAGGGCGTACAAGCCAAGCAAAGCCAATGGCAGGAGGCGTGACTGGGATTTCAGCATGATTCGATCTCCATCGGTTTGACGCGGACGACCCCGGCCTCAGCCCGAGCCGTCACGCGGGAGGTTGTCTGGATCAGTTGATACCCAGCTCGGCCAGGGCCTTGGCGGCCATGGTGGCGGGCAGCGGCACGAAGCCGTCCTTGACCACGATCTCCTGACCCTGCTTGGAGAGCACCAGCTTGATGAACTCGCGCTCCATCGGCGGCAGGGGCTGGTTGGGACGCTTGTTCACGTAGAAATAGAGCACGCGCGCGAGCGGGTAAGTGCCGTCGATGGCATGTGCGGCCTCAGGCTCGACGAACGGCGCACCATCCTTTGCCGCCAGGGGCAGCGCGCGCACGCCGGAGGTCTTGTACCCGATACCGGAATAACCGATGGCGTTGAGCTGGCCGGTCACGCTCTGCACCACCGAGGCGGAACCCGGCTGCTCGGCGACGTTGCGCTTGAAGTCGCCCTTGCACAGCGCCTTGTCCTTGAAGTAGCCGTAGGTGCCGGACACCGAGTTACGACCGTAGAGGGCGATGTTACGATTTTCCCACTCGCCGCTCATGCCGACCTGCCCCCAGCGGGTGATGTCGGCCGCGCCACCGCACTTGCGGGTGGCGGAGAAGATGGCGTCGAGCTGGGGAATGCTCAGACCCTGGATGGGGTTGTCCTTGTTGACATAGACGGCCAGGGCATCGATGGCGGCGGGCACCGGGTGGGGCTTGTAGCCGAATTTCTTCTCGAAGGCCTCGATCTCCTTGGCGTTCATCAGGCGGCTCATGGGGCCGAAGTTGGCGGCGCCCTCGATCAGGGCCGGCGGCGCGGTGGAGGAACCGGCGCCCTGGATCTGGATGTTGACGTTGGGATAGTTGCGCTTGAAGGTCTCGGCCCACAGCGTCATGAGGTTGTTCAGGGTATCCGAACCGACGCTGGTGAAGTTGCCGGACACGCCGGAGGCGCGCTGGTAGGTGGGCAGGTTGGGATCGACGCGCACGGCCTGGGCCAGCGCGCTTTGCGCCATGAAGGAGGCGCTGGCGGCAAGACCGAGCGCGACGACGAGCTTGTTCAGGTTCATGCTTGAAAACTCCTTTGAAAGGGAAGGGGAAGCCGGGTTGAACGAGGAGACATGCTAAACGGAGGCGATGACAGAAATATTACAAACCGACCGCAATACCTCAGGCTGCCTTGCGGCCAACCTCGGGCAATGGGATGACCACCGCATCTTCATGACCGGCGTCGGCGACCTCGGCGATCTCGCCGTTCCAGTCGATCAGCTCCAGGCGACCGTCGTGGTGCTCGACGATGGCGGTGCATGAGTCGACCCAGTCGCCGCAGTTGACGTAGGTGAGCCCTTGCATTTCCTTGATCGCCGCCCAGTGGATGTGGCCGCAGATGACCCCATCGAGGCCGCGTTCACGCACGTTGCGGATCACCGAGTCCTCGAAGTCGAAGATGAATTCGAGCGCCCGCTTCACCCGCCGCTTGGCATAGCCGGCCAGCGACCAGTAGCCCGGCCGGCCGAGATGGCGGCGCACCCAGGACAGCCATGCATTGGCGCGCACCAGGAAGTTGTAGGCCACATCCCCCAGCACCGCGACCCAGCGGTGATAGCGCGTGACCTGGTCGAACTCGTCGCCATGGATGAGCAGGAATCGGCGACCGTCGGCCGTCTGGTGAACGAACTCGTTGGCCACCAGGATGTCACCGAAGGTGGTGCCGTGGTACTCGCGCAGCGCCTCGTCGTGGTTGCCCGGAATGAACACCACCCGCTCGCCATGCCGGGCCCGGCGCAACAGTTTCTGCACCACGGTGTTTTGCGCTCGGCTCCACTGGATGCCCCGGCGCATCGACCAGAAATCGACGATGTCGCCAATCAGGTACAGGTTCTCGGCCGGATGCGCGCGCAGGAAGTCGAGCAGGCGTTCGGCCTTGCAGGCGCGGGTGCCGAGGTGGATGTCGGACAGGAAGATGGAGCGGACATTCGCCATGGCCGCGCATCCTGCCGGGCGAATGTTGCAGCACGATGAATGGACGACGCGGAACTAACTCCACTCGACAGTAACCAAACGTTCATTGGCGTTTAACCAATTTGTCATGCACCATGAATAATGTGCCAGAGTTCAATGACGATGAGGACCGGACGATGCTGCACACGGGTTTGCAGACTGAACGCAAGCGCAGGAAAACCTTCAACGTCGGCCTCGCCGGCAGCGCCGCCGAGGTGCGCGAGGCGCAGCGCCTGCGCTGGCAGGTGTTCGCCGAGGAGATGGGGGCGCGTCTGACGAGCCCCGAACCGGGCATCGACATCGATCTGTACGACAGCTGGTGCGACCACCTGCTGGTCCGCGACGGCGACAGCGGCGAGGTGGTGGGCACCTACCGCATCCTCGGCCCGGAGGCGGCCCGCCAGGTCGGCAGCTTCTACTCGGACCAGGAATTCGATCTCACCCGCCTGACCCACCTGCGTCGGCGCATGGTCGAGGTCGGCCGCTCATGCGTCCACCCCGATTACCGCACCGGCAGCGTCATCGCCCTGCTCTGGTCGGGACTGGCCGACTACATGCAGAAAAGCGGCCATGAATACCTGATCGGCTGCGCTAGCATCGGTATGCAGGATGGCGGCCACAATGCCGCCGGGGTCTGGCAGGCGATCAAGGATCAGCATCTCGCGCCGGTGGAATGGCGGGTATTCCCGCGCTGCCGCCTGCCGCTGGAAGAGCTGGTCAGCGAAGCCCCGCCCCGGATGCGACCGGAGATTCCCCCCTTGATCAAGGGCTATCTGCGGGTGGGCGCCTGGGTGTGTGGCGAGCCGGCCTGGGATCCGGATTTCAACACCGCCGACCTGCTCATCATGTTGTCGATGCGTGAACTCAACCAGAGTTACGCGCGTCATTTCCTCAATGCTAACGCCAGCGGCCTTCAGCTCAACCGTTGATTGGATCGAACAGCATGCCGCGTCCACTGCACATCCTGTTCATCGGCGTCGGCCGGGTATGCGCGGCATGGATCGCCGCTGCCTGGACCCGTCACCTGGCGCGCGGCGCGGTCGACGTGGAAGTGGCCAGCCTGGGGCGTGCAGAACGGGAAAGCGGCCTCGATTCGCTGATGATGGAGGCCGGCGCCAGTGTCCATGACATGATCGCCGCCGAGGTGAACGACGCGGCCTTGCGCCGCGCCGATCTGGTGGTGGTGGTCGCGGAGGCCGATACGGTGGCACCGGTGCCGCTGGCCAACTCGGGCGGCCGCATCGACTGGCGCATGCGTCTGGCGCCTGCGGTGAACGCGCTCAGCGGTCGCTTTGCCGAGCTGCGCGCATTGCGCGATGCACTGCGGGTGAAGGTGAGCCGTTTATTGGGCGAGCTGGGTGTGGCCACGCCCGCTGCGGCCTTGCATCCCCGTCTGGTTCTGCTCGGCAACGATCAGGCCCCAGCCACCTGGCGCACTGCGGCGGCGATCCGCTCGGCCGCCAGTCCGATCTGGCCGGCATCGCGGCCTTCCACCATCACCCGGATCAACGGTTCGGTCCCGGACGCCCGTACCACCACCCGGCCGGCCTCGCCCAGTTCAGCCTCCACCGCCGCGACCGCGGCCTGAACCCCGGCCTGGCCAGCCAGGCTGAAACCTTTTTCCACCCGAACATTGAGCAACACCTGGGGCCAGACCGGACAGGCGGCGGTGATTTCGGCCAGCGGTCGGCCTTCCCGCCGCAATGCCGCCAGCACCTGCAAGGCCGACACGATGCCATCGCCGGTGGTGTGCTTGTCCAGGCACAGGATATGGCCGGAGGTTTCGCCGCCCAGGTTCCAGCCCAGTGCGTGCATCTGTTCCAGCACATGGCGATCACCCACCGCCGCGCGCCTGAAATCGCAACCGAGGCTGCGGATGGCCTGCTCGGCGCCGAGATTGGTCATCAGCGTGCCTACCACGCCGGCCACCGCCAGACCCTGCATGCGGCGGTGGCGTGCAATCACGTACAGCAGGCGGTCGCCGTCGGCGATCCCGCCCGCAGCATCGACCATGATGAGCCGGTCGGCATCGCCATCGAGAGCGATGCCCAGATCCGCGCCCTGTTCGCGCACCGCACGCGCCAGGGTCGCCGGATGGGTGGCGCCGCATTCATGGTTGATGTTGAGGCCATCGGGCTCCACCCCGATCGCCACCACTTCGGCCCCCAGCTCGTGGAACACGTGCGGCGCGACGTGATAGGCGGCGCCGTGGGCGCAATCGACCACGATGCGCAGGCCGCGCAGGTCGAGATCGTTGGGAAAGGTGCTCTTGCAGAACTCGACATAGCGGCCGGTGGCGTCATCCACCCGTTTCACCTTGCCCAGGCCGCGCGCCGCGACGGTGCGCATGGGCTCGTCTAGGGCGGCCTCGATCTCCGCCTCCACCGTGTCCGGGAGCTTGGTGCCCTGGGCGGAAAAAAACTTGATGCCATTGTCCTCGAAGGGATTGTGCGAGGCGGAGATGACGATGCCGGCCTGCAGGCGCAGGGCCCGGGTGAGGTAGGCGATGCCCGGCGTGGGCAGGGGGCCGGTCAGCCGCACATCGACGCCGGCCGCAGTCAGCCCGGCCTCCAGGGCCGATTCAAGCATGTAGCCGGAGATGCGGGTGTCCTTGCCGATCAACACCGCCGGCCGCTCGCCGCCCAGACCGGCCGATTCGCGCGCCAGCAGCACCCGCCCGGCGGCATGCCCCAGGCGCATGACGAACTCCGCCGTGATGGGGTCCTCACCGACCCGGCCGCGCACCCCGTCGGTGCCGAAATAGCGTCTGCTCATTCTTCCCATTCCTCCTTGTCCTTACGCAATGCCTGCCACACCTTGAGCGCATCCACGGTCTCGGCCACGTCGTGCACCCGCAGCACCGCCGCACCTGCCTGCGCCGCCAGCAGGGCGGCGGTCACACTGGCGGCCAGCCGCCCATCCACCGGGCGGCCGCAGATTTGGCCGAGCATGGACTTGCGCGACACGCCCACCAGCACAGGCGCGACCCGGCCCAGTTCCTCCAGGCCGCGAAAAAGCGCGACATTATGCGCCAGGGTCTTGCCAAAGCCGAAGCCGGGGTCGATCAGCAGGCGCGCATCGGCAACACCCCGGCGCGCTGCCTCCGCCCGCCGTTCCGCAAGAAATGCCCCCACCTCGGCGAGCGCATCCCGGTATTCAGGCGCATCCTGCATGTCGCGCGGAGTGCCGCGCATGTGCATCAGGCACAGGCCGCAGTTGGAGCCGGCCACCGCATCCCAGGCCCCCGGGGCGCGCATGGCGTTGACATCGTTGATCATGTCGGCCCCCGCCGCCAGCGCCGCGCGCATCACCCCGGGCTTCATGGTGTCCACCGACAAGGCCACGCCGGCATCACGCAAGCCCTCGACCACCGGCAGCAACCGATCGATCTCCTCCGCCTCCGGCACCGGCGCCGCCCCCGGCCGGGTCGACTCGGCGCCGATGTCGAGCAGATCGGCACCGGCCTCGATCAGGTGCAGACCATGCTCGATGGCCCGGCCTGGCTCGAAGAAACGACCGCCATCCGAAAACGAATCCCGTGTGACATTGACGATCCCCATGACCCGGGGACGATCGAGGCTGAATACATGGCGCCCGCACTGAAGCTGCGCCGGATGAGGGGCTTGAAGCATGGACACGCCTCTTGGGGGTTGGGCGAAAACGCTCGATGCATCCCAGCGCCGCAATCCGCCGGCCGGGACTCAGGCCAGCCGGCCCGCCACCTCGACCAGGCGGTCGCACATCGCGCGCAGGCGGCGATCGTGCCCTGGATCGATGAGCCCGCCCACAGCGTCGAATGCTTGGTCTGCATGGGGGATGGCCACACCGCCAGGCAGCACCAGCATGCCGACGGTATCCAGCACCCGGCGCAGGTGATCGAGACCGCGCAGGCCTCCCAGGCTGCCCGGCGAAGCCGCGAGCAGACCCGCCACCCGGCCAGCGAAGGGGTTCTCGCCCCGCACCTGGTGCGTGCGCGAGACCCAGTCGAGGGTGTTTTTGAGCAAGGGGGCGATGGAGTTGTTGTATTCCGGCGAGGCGATCAACAGTCCGTGCTGGCGGGCCAGGATGGCCTGGAGGCGGAATGCGTTCTCGGGCGGACCGGATTCGGCCTCCAGGTCGCCGTCATAGATCGACATGGGGTAGTCCGCGAGGTCGATGAACTCGACCTCGGCCCCGGCCGCCTCGGCATGGCGTGCAGCGAGCGCGGCGAGCCGCCGGTTGAACGAATCCCGGCGCACGCTGCCGGCAAAGGTGAGGATACGGGGGGTCATGCAGCACTTCTGACGATGTATGGTAAGGTGCGCCATGCTACCCGAAAGCGCTTGCCAAGGGTCTCATGCCCCAAAGCGATGCGTGTCGGAACAAAGATGCGCCATGAACGTGCGCGAAACCCCGCGCCCGGCCCTTCCATGCCCAAACCCGCCTGTCCAGTTCAAGCCAGAGGTCTCGAAGCCAAGGCCCATCCATCCCAAGCTACACCGTAAACATGCCTACAAGTCAACAACTTGAGGCTTAACAGGCTGTTGAAAAACGACTGCGGTGGGCCATCGGTTGTGTTGCGCGGTATGGGCTCCGGCCGCTTCACTTCACATCGGCTGCGCCGATGTGAGCCTTCGCCAAACGAAGTTTCAGCGCAAGCTAAAACTTCGTTTGCGCGCCCTCGCCGATCGATTTGATCTGTGGCTCCGGCATCACCTGAAGGTGAGCCTTCGCTGAAACGCGCTTCGCTCGTTTTCTCGATCGCTGCGCTCCGTGCGCCTTGCATCTGGCCATCCTCGCTACGTTTTTCAACAGCCTGTTAAGTTGAGAGGATTGGGCGCAGTTTCGCCGCAAAAAATCCACACTGGCATGTCTTAATTGCAACAGGGGTTCGAGCAGACTACGAATCTGGAACGCCAGTCATAACGGATTTGAACCGGGGTACATATAATAATGCCAATGTACTAAGGAAACGCTGAAGAACGCCGCGGGCGGGATGCAGCGCAAGGCGCACGGAGCGAGCACCGCGCAACGCAGCGATGCGCCCGCGTAGCAATTATTCAGCGTTTCCCTAATTGACTTTCGCTTCCTCCGCTCCCCCACAAGAATCCTGCCCCCGTCACAACCCCCTATCCTGAAAGGTATTCCCATGAAGATTCGCGCAATTGCACTGTCCGTCGCCCTGGCCACAGCCAGCCTTGCCGCACAGGCCAACCCCAACCCGCCTATTCCCACCTTCGAGGGCCAGGCGGCCGCAAAGGCGGCGGCCCCTGGCACGACGCCGCAAACCCCGGAACAGTGGCTGATGCGGATGACTGACTTCACCCAGAATGCATCCGCCTACCGTGACCCGCGCCTGTTCAACCCCTGGCTCAACGCGGTGACCGAGCCCGGCTTCATGATCGCCGGCATGCAGGGCGCGATGGACCCCGCCGGCTGGCTCAACATGATGAACTCCATGGCGAACCCCAATGCGGTGCGTAACTGGATGGGTTTCACCAACCCCGACGTATACGCGAAGTGGATGCAAGCCAGCATGGATCCGGCCTTCTATGCCGCCATGCTCGCCACCCTGTCCGACCCGGCCAAGATGATGCGCTGGGCCATGCTGCCGCTCGACCCCCGGCTTTGGAACCTGATGCTGCAGATGTTCAATCCCAACCTGTACATCAAGTGGGGCATTGCCGGCATGGATCCGCGCGCCTGGCAGCTCGTCGGCAACGTCATGAACCCGGCCCTCTACACCAGCTATTTGGGTGCCATGGTGACCCCCTACGGCGCCAATCCTCAGCCCGCGCAACAGCAGCCGGGCAACCTCGGCAACTGGTTCACCTGGACCCCGCCCAACAGCGGCATGCACACCACCAACCCCTGGGGCTCCACCACAGCCGGTGCCACCGGCTTCAACTTTTTCGACCCGGTGGCCTGGTTTGGTTATCTGGGCAGCATGATCCCCAACCTGTCTTTGCCCACCCTGCCCGGCACCACTCAATCCGGCACCACTCAATCCGGCGCAGCTCAATCCGGCGCCACTCAATCCGGCACCACTCAATCCGGCGCAGCTCAGCCTGCCGCCCCCGCCCAGCCCGCGCCCCCCGCGCCGGCCCCGGCCGCCCCGGAAAAGATCACCCTGTCCGGCGACGCGCTGTTCCCGCTCGGCAAGTCGGGCATCCGCGACATCTCCCACGAAGGCAAGGCCCGCCTCGACCAACTGGTGAACCAGATCAAGGCCATGGGCGAGATCGAGCAGATCCGTGTCGTCGGTCACGCCGACGCCAGCGGTCGCGCCGACGCCAACCAGAAACTGTCCGAAACCCGCGCCAACACGGTCAAGTCTTATCTGGTGGCCAAGGGCATCAAACCCGGCATCATCATCACCAGCGGCGCCGGTTCCAGCCAGCCGGTGGTGCAATGCGACATGAAGCAGCCGAGCAAACAACTGGCCGCCTGTCTCGCCCCCAACCGCCGGGTCGAGATCGAGATCGTCGCGAAAGCGAAGTAAAACCGTTCGCAGTGGCATGGGAGGCCGCCCGCGGGCGGCCTTTTTAGTTGATGCGCCCGGCAGGGCGCACTTACTTGGAGGTGGAAGTCCTCGACTCGCCCGGCAAGGGGAAGAGTGAGCTGAACGGCAAAGGTGTTCTGGGCGACTGGAAATCTGGAGGAAGCCGAAGGCAAAGCGCTGGTCTGACTACAGGCGAGCGGATACGAGGCGGCACGGCGGGGTTGTCATGTCCCGGACGATTACGTGGTCACAAAATCGCTGGACGACTTCGGTGTGATTGCTGATCTGCCCGACACCGCCGCTCGAATCTTGCGCATCCCGGCGCCGCTGCTGTGCTACTGGATGGGCGAGTCGAGGCACACCGGAACAACAATGACGCCCTTCAAAAAACGCCCCGTTAAACTTTCATGATGCGGTGCGACGCCCCGCATCATGATCATGCCCTCCGGAAAGCCGCATGACGCTGGATTTTGCCGCCCTCGACGCCCTGCGCACCCGCCACCCGGCCTGGCGGTTGCTGCGTTCGGACCATGCGCCGCTGGTGGCGAGCTTTCTGCACCGCGTATTCGTGGCGCCCAA
>Ga0209207_1000703_pt1 | contig 18740 bp, 14 predicted proteins | sample SaghotsprinmetaG_FD_184140 | JGI IMG/M metagenome (GOLD analysis project Ga0209207, IMG submission 184140) | Hot spring microbial communities from South Africa to study Microbial Dark Matter (Phase II) - Sagole hot spring metaG (SPAdes) (version 3) | ecosystem: Environmental > Aquatic > Thermal...
CGCAGTATTGAGCGTCCCCATCAGGTTATTCAGCACGCCCTCAGCAATATTGTGCTCCACCATCGGCACATGCTTGTAAGCCGCTGCGTGGTAAACCGTATTGACCTTCCAGGTGCACATCACATCAGCCAGACGCGAGGCGTTACGAATCGAGCCTAGAATCGGTACCAGACGCAGCGGTAACGACTCACGCTTGACCCTCGCCTCCAGCTCACTGTGAATGCTGTATAGATTGAATTCGCTGTGTTCGAACAACAAAAGGGTTGCAGGCCCATTCAGTAAAATCTGCCGACAAAGCTCAGAACCAATAGAGCCTCCAGCCCCGGTCACCATCACCACCTGACTGCGAATACAGCGTTCAAACAACGCTTGCTGCGGTGGTACGGCATCACGGCCAAGCAGATCAGCAATGTCGACTTCTTGCACATCCTCGACCTTCACCCTGCCACTGGCCAGGTCCATGAAGCCAGGAATACTGCGTACATGCAGGGGAAATGCTTCCAGCGTTTCAAGTATCTGCCGGCGACGCCCACGTGAAGTCGAAGGCATCGCCAAGAGAATCTCATCAGCGCCGGTCTCATCGATCATTTGCGAGATATGTTTAGGGGTGTATACGCGCAATCCTGCGATGGTGCGATTGGCGATGCCTGGGTCATCATCAATAAATGCTACAGGTCGCATGGCACGCCCCATACGCAAAGCCGCGACCAATTGATTACCCGCGGCACCCGCACCATAAATCGCCACTTTCGGCAAACCGTTTTCACGGCCTTGAATTCTGCTCGGCTGGTCGGCAGAGAACCAATCGCCCATAAAATACTGACGCATCATCAGGCGCAGCCCGCCGACCAATACCAAGCTCAGCCACCAATAATTGAAAACCATCGAGCGCGGTATAAGCTTGGGCGCATCCTGGTGCCAATAAACGGTCAGTGCCAATAATAGCGCCGATAGTGTGACGGCCTTACCGATAGCCAACAGCGCATCGTTGCCGAAATAACGCATAACCGCACGGTACATGCCAAAACGAATAAATAGCGGAATCGTGATAACCGGCGCCAACGCGAACAACCAGGCATGCCCTCCGAGGGGCTCGATAAACGTGCTATCGCCCAAGCGCACAACAAACGCCAACCACAACGCTAACCAGACAAGCACAACATCCACGGCCACCTGAATCAGTCGTTTCTGACGTCTTGGCAAACTAACCAGACGACTGCGCAAAGTTTCAGCAAGTCTTAACACAACAAACACCTCAATCCTTGGACAATGAAAACAAGCGAAGTGAAGCCCCGCCGGACATTCCCTTACGGATAAAAACTCGACAGCAAATAGACACCAACTAAAAAAGCCCGCACGAAATAGCGGGCCATGCCCGCGAAAGGGGCAACGTCCGCCCAAATCCAAACATCACACCACGACCCGAACCAAAACACCCCATACCCTAACCAGCAACTATCCCATCAGCGTTCAATACCGTCCCAGGCGCACACACCACCTCGTCCCCGAGGACAACTTGATACCCCGCACTACACCCTGCCTGAAGCCAGGCCCGACCGCCAATCTTCACGCCACTGGCCAACTGAACACCAACACCAAGATGGGCGAATGCCCCCAAGCTAGCATCATGATCAACTGTGGCATTGGCATTGACGATAGCGCCCTCACCAATCACCGCATCAACCCCCACCATCGCTAGCGCCATGATCGCAGCTCCTGCGCCCATAACAGCCGAATCACTCACACAAGCACGAGGATGCACCACCGTTACCAATGGCAGCCCAGCAGCGTGAATAACCTTAACCCACTGTTCACGCACGACATTATTGCCAACCGCAGCAATCGCTGCCATCAGCCGATGGCTTGCAAATACGCAACCTCTGCCACATCAGCCACAACCGGCCAACCAAAGGTTTCGCGCAGCTCAGGCCAACGGTCATCGGCAAAAGCGATTCGCTGCCACTAACCACTGAGCAGCGCCGCTTCTGCAACTGCCTTGCCGTGGCCACCCGCGCCGATGATAAGTAATGTCCGCTCACTCACGCCCGCTGCTCCAACTCACCGGCATGGTATTTCAGCGCCAACACCAAGAGAGGTACATAAGCAATCAACAACCCCAACAAACCGTCTATGCCGCCCAGCCCCACCCAAAGCGCAATGGGTAGCAGCCACAGGATGTTGATACCGCCTACAACAAGCGTGACCGGCAAATGACGACCATAGTGGCGCGAAGCGTACTGATAAGCATGGCTGCGATGAGCTTCATACACTTTGTCACCGCGCAACAGTCGGCGCAGCAAGGTAAAAGTGGCATCAACGATAAACACCCCAAGCAGAATCAACCAACTCCATAACAACTGCGGCGCAACCCAGGCCGCCTGCAGCGACAACACGCCGAGGGTGATGCCCAGGAATCCACTGCCTGCATCGCCCATAAAGATCCGTGCCGGCGGGAAGTTCCAAAACAGAAAGCCCGCGACAGCAGCAACCAACAGCAAAGGCACAATAAATTCTGAAGTTTGGGTTGAGCCCGCGAAGCCCAACAAGCCATACGCCAACGCACCGCCAAAACACACACAAATAGCCTCGACACTGGCAATACCGTCAATGCCATCCATAAAGTTGTAGAGGTTAAGCATCCATACCAGATACACCGCCGCCAGTGCATGACCAAACCAGCCCAGATCAACGGTGTAACCGAACATCACCACTGACGGCAAACCACCCAGCCAAAATAGCGCCCAGATGGCTGCGGCGAAATGCCCAAGCAAGCGCCAGCGCGCAGCAATATGACCGTGATCATCGAGAAAACCCAACACGGCAATCCCCGCCCCCGCACCCAGCAACGCCCAGGCTAACGGCCAAGCTATAAAACCCATGCCCGCCATCAACGGCAAGGCTAATAAGAAGCTGACCACGATCGCCACCCCACCACCACGCGGCGTCGGCACCGAGTGCGAACTGCGCGCATTGGGAATGTCCATCAGGCTGCGGGCCAAGGCGTAACGACGCAACGCACCGGTCAGGAAAAGTGAAACACCGGCCACAACCGGCAACAACCACCAGATACTCATTTATTTTGCTGTTCCAGAAAATGCTTGGCCGTTATACGCAACGCCTCATCGACGCTCACCGGCGGAGTCCAGTTGAGTAGTTCACGTGTTTTGCTGATGTCGACTTGCAGCGAGCCGCACAGCCGTTGAGAAAGCGCTTTCTTCCCAAGCATCGTTGCACCTGCTTCGAGCATCCAGCTAGGTACTGGCAACAGTCGGGCAGGCTTGCCCAAAGCAACGCCCATTCTGCGCAACAACTCGGTAGTCGACAGATCCTCACCATCGCTGACCAAGAAGATCTGGTTGGCGGCGGCGGGATGGTCGATACAGGTCACGATCAAATCAACCAGGTTATCCAGGGCAACCAGGCTACGGCGGTTATGGATAGCCCCAAAAGGCAAAGGCACGCCTTTGTGCAGCCAGTGCATCATACTCAGGAAGTTGGCTTTTACTCCCGCCCCGTAGACTAATACCGGACGAATAATCACCACCTCCATGCCTGTTTCGGTTGCAAGTGTCCGCAGGCCCTGCTCAGCTTCCATTTTGGAAATGCCATACGGATCGACTGGCGCAGGCTGAGCATCGACGTGGTAAGGCGCACCCACAGTCGTACCCTCACCATTAACCTTGATCGAGCTGATAAAGATAAAGCGACGTACTCCGGCAGCAGCTGCCTGACGTGCCAAATTCAAGGTGCCGTCGACATTGACCTGGCGAAACTCTGTGAGTGGGTCAAATGAGTTATCGTCCATGACATGCACGCGGGCGGCCGAATGGATGACCACCTCCTGCCCGTGAACAACCGTACGCCAATCCGTATCGTTGTTGATATCACCAACAACCGCGGAGGGATAATCAACAAAAGGCAGGTCAACTCTGTGAGCGCCCAAAACGCAGAGATCGGCCATTTGACTCAGTTTCGCCACTAGGCAGCTACCCACAAAGCCGGTAGCACCAGTCACTAAAATAGATGCTGGATGATTCAACGCGTCGTCCCTCTTGGGGGTGCCAACTCCTGATAAATACTCAAATGGGCATCGACGATTTTTTCAATCGCGAATTCACGTTCGGCTAATACTCGACCCGCGGCCCCCATGCTATGCCTTAATACGGGAGACTCGATTAAACGTTGCAGCGCATCGGCCAGAGCGTCGGCATCTTTCACCGGTACCAGCACCCCGGTCACCTCAGGCACAATCGCGTCCCGACAACCTGGCACATCGGTAGTAACCACCGCTCTACCGCAGGCAGCAGCCTCGACCAAGCACTTTGGCAAACCCTCGCGGTAAGAAGGTAAACAGACAATGTTGGCGGCCGCATATTGTTGAGCAATATCACTGCGATAACCCAATACTTCGACAATGCCCTCTGCGGCCCACGCATCCAACTGGGCCTGCCCAATCGATGACGGATTGCCAGGGTCAGGTGCGCCGATCAACCTGCAACACACATCAACACCGCGCCGTCGAAGCAAACGTATGGCCTCCATGTACTCATAAACACCTTTATCTTTCAGCAGCCGAGCAGCCATAACAACCACAGGCATATCCTCCGGTTCGGGCAAACAGGGATAACTCAGCAGATCAACACCCGAACCGCGGATTAACCATGACTGATCAAGTGATAGTGCGCCGATATCAAGCAGCACCTGACGGTCATCGGGGTTCTGAAAAATTACCGCCAACTTTCTCTGCCTGAAAGCCAGACGATATAGAAAAGAGATAAACTTTTTGCGTAACCGTGCCAATCCCGAATGGCTCAAAAAGACAGTACCCAGCCCAGACACAGCGGCTACAACTAAGTCAACACCAGATAAGCGAGCAATCAGGCCACCATACAATACTGGCTTAATAGTTATAAGATGTACAACATGCGGCCGAACTTTCTGGAAAATCCGTAACATGCTTATAATGGAGACCAGCTCTTTAAACGGGTTTTGACCGCTCCTGGCTAGATCAATAATATGATATTCAAAACCAAGCTCTTTTAATTGACCAATAGCTGGGCCAGATGATGATGCTATATGCACCTCGAACCCAGATTTACGAGCGGCCTCAGCCAGAGGAAGACGATGCGATAGAAAAAACTCTAATGTATTAACAACAAACAATATTTTTTTCATATTTCTTCATCTATATATAAAATACACTTCCAAGTAAACAGCATGGAAAGGCAATATTAAATCAACCCCCCAAACAAACCCAGATCATGCCAGACCCTTCCGGACATGAGGTAGTGCTATCAAGCCTCCAAGCGCCAGCCAAAACATTCGCTGATAAAAAACCTCATGAAAAACGCTCATCAGAGCAAACATAAGCAACAACAAGATTAGCGCATTAGAAATGACTCGATTATTACAAGTTGAAATCGCGTATTTTAAAATCAACACAAAAGGGCTCAGAAAAACAATAAAACCAATCAAACCAAACTCAGCAAGCAACCACAAGGAAGTGTTATGAACCACTACACTAAAACCAATCAAATCCACACTTTTATTAAAAAACGCACCCAGCCCAGCGCCAAAAAGCGGATTCTCTCGCCACATAGTGAAAGACTCCACTATTAGGGCCCACCTTGCTGAATCACTTGACTCGCTTGATATAGGTAAAACAACTAACGGAGTAACCGAGGTGGCCGAGGTGACCGAAAACAGTAAAGAGAATAAGGAGAGCAAGGTTTCAATTAAGACACCGAACAAATAAACACCATACTGCGATAGTATGAAAACCACCCCTCCAAAAAATGTAGATTTTAGTAAAAACATCGGCCTCGATGCTCTTAACAAAAAGGCCACCACCAGCACCACAAACAAAGTACCAATTGCAGAGCGCGATCCGGTTATTAAAACCGCGCCAATCATGATGGAAAGAGCTACGCTTGGCAATCCGGACTGACTAGATCTTAATGGCAGCCTTGCATACCAAGGCTCAAATGCCAAAACCAAACAAACAACCACAAGTACCTGAAAGGCTAAAGCGTTTCGATTCCCAGAATAAGCCTCTAGAATATAATGGAAATTATCTAAAACAATAAAACCATTAACAAATAGCACCCACATTAATATATTTACAAACAAAACAACAGTAATAGCAATCAACATCAATTGTGAGAATTTGAAAAAACCCACTCGACCAAAATTATTTACAACCAAATACCCAGAAAACAAGTACCCCAACAGCACCAACCAACCAATTATCTTACCTGACGCCCAGCTTGTAGCACCAAACGAATAGACACCTGAGATATAAGAAAATACAAAAGCCAAAGTAATAAGTGAAAGATATAAATTAAATTTCGGCACCCCCCATCTTGGCAGTTCTCGCTTAAGCACAACATTCAGAACCACTATGGAGAAAATCAAAATGGCAAATGGGTCTGCCAAATTCACGTTCAGATAACCTGTACCAACTTGAACATGAACCTGAAAGAGCACCAGCAAACCCACCATCAGGGTTAAAATCCAAATAGCAACATCTTCTATACTTGCCGTTCCCATACCATTATTCAACCGCCCACCCAGGGCAGCTTCAGAAAGCTTAGGCCTAAAAAACAGCAATGGAAATAAAAAAAGAACAGCCGCTATAGAAGTAAACCCTAATAAAACAGAAGCAGCCAACGCACTCGCAGAACTACCACCAAGAAAGGATAGAACATACATGGAAGATATCTCTCTTAATCCCCAGCCTCCAAAACTAACTGGAAGTCCGGCCAAAAAAGAAACTATGGCCGCAGCTGACAATACATGCAAAAAATCACTCTCAGGGATTACAGATGCAAAAAGCAAATAAAACGCCAACAAAACAATAACACTACTTAGCAATGTAACCAGATAAACTTCAAGCGCATTGAACAACGACTTGGAATTAAGGATTTTCTCTAACATTCTCCGCTCAACTCGACCGACAAAGAAACACAGATAAATGACAAGAGAAAAAACTGCAATTAAGCACATTTCCAGAATTGGTACTTTTCTAAAGTACTCATTAACAACCGGAGAAAAAATAACAAGCCCCCCCACAAGCGCAAGTAAACCACTCAAACTTCCAACTACAAATCTTTCATAAGCTGCAATCGCTGCATTTTCGGCAGCAGAGATTCCCGCCTTACTCAACATCACCTGCCTTCCGGCAACCTGCCCCACCAAAGGAATCATAATTAACGAAGCAATATTCCCAGAAACACTAGCCCTAACAACATCTGAAAAATTAATTGTATAGCCAAAATGCTGCAGCACTCTCCAATATCTAAAAATCACAACAAATGCATTCAGCAAAAACAAAGAAAACACAGACAAAACAATGCGCAAAGGAAACGCCAGTAACGAACTATAAAAATCATTAAAATCAACAAAAATAAAACCAAATAAAACCAAGAACACTGAAATCATCAGAAATAAAAACTTTTTCACAAATCACCATTCGCAAATTTCACAAAAGACATGAGGGAACGACATGCCTTTAAATGCTAAGCCTTCAGGCTACTTCAAAAAAAGCAGCTTTAAAAACCAACAAACAGGCCATATCCGAAAAACATAATTATCAGCTTATAATGCTATTTAACTTTAAGATTGCTCGGCCAGCCATGCTTGAAACATTAGAATATCCCAAAGGTGATACTGCCAATTTCGCCGGCCCGACAAATGCTCGTTCCACTTTTCACGAATCGGTGCAGGGTTAAAAAAACCTTCTTGCCTAAGGCGCCCCTCATCCAGAAGAGCCTCTGCCCATTCGCGTAGCGGCCCACGCAGCCAACTGTCAATCGGCACACCAAAGCCCATCTTAGGTCTTTCGATCAACTCCTTTGGCACATATCGATACAGCACTTGCCTAAGTGCCCACTTAGTTTGCCCATCACGTAATTTCATAGATTGCGGGAGGCCCCACGCGAACTCTGTCACTCGATGGTCAAGAAACGGTACGCGTGTTTCAAGCGAAACCCCCATAGCTGCACGATCCACCTTGGTCAAAATGTCATCAGGTAGATAAGTCAGCATATCGAGGGCCATCATGCGTTGTACATCATCTAGCCCCCCAAGAACCGGTACATCGCCATTCAACAAAGTCGGTGGCTCATGGCCGTCTATGACTATTGATGCCGGATCATGCCAATGCGAAACCAAACTGAGATACAGTGAATCCACTGTCTGGCATGACAATACACCCGCGCCCTTGTGTAACTTGTCACCCACATTTGCAAACCGAGCAGCTGAGGGCACTACAGTAGCTAAATGAGCTGCAAGTCTGTCCCACGATTGAGGCGCAACACTGGTCAATGCCATTGCTGCGATTTTGCGCATAGGCCGAGGCACGGCAGCCAATTTACGCCAGAGATTTTCTGTCATTTGATAACGGTTGTAACCGCAAAACAGCTCATCACCTGCATCACCCGAAAGCGCCACTGTTACATGTTGCCGGGCAAGCTGTGACACCAAAAAAGTAGGTATCTGCGAAGAGTCTGAAAAAGGCTCGTCGTACAACGAAGGTAAGCGCGGAATTACTGCAAGGGCCTGTTCAGCAGTTACATAAAACTCTGTATGGTCCGTACCCAAATGCTTAGCAACCGCCTTGGCATGTACTGCTTCGTTGTAACCCTCTTCGTTAAATCCAATGGTAAAGGTTTGAACCGGTCGCGATGACTGCGCTTGCATTAGCGCAACCACCGTAGAAGAGTCCACCCCACCAGACAGAAACGCGCCCAGGGGAACATCGGCCATCATCTGCTGACGTACTGCATCTTTCAGTAAGACCTCCAGATCATTTACTGCTTGAGATGTACTGCCTGTAAATATATTGGAAACACCATCAACTGCAGCTTTAGCCCCAGACCAGTAAGTCACTATGTCTGGTTCGCTTTTCTTTAAGGAAACTGTAAGCAAGCACCCAGCACGTAGCTTATAAATCCCTTTATAAATTGAATAAGGCGCGGGAATGTAGTTGTGGCGCAAATAGAGTGATAAAGCGCCACGGTCAATTTCACCCGTCCATAGAGGATGAGCTCTTAGTGCCTTTAATTCCGATCCAAATAAAAAAACGCCGTTCATCCAACCATAATAAAGCGGCTTTTCACCCAGTCGATCTCGGGCAAGTGACAGCGTGTTGCGTTGCCTATCCCATACCGCAAAAGCAAACATACCAATTGCCTGCTCAAGCGTCTTCTGGATACCCCATGCATCGAAGCCAGCCAGCAGTGTCTCAGTATCGGAATGTCCACGCCAAGACGTGACTGCTTTACTGCGCTCAAGCTCAGCACGGATATCTAGATGGTTATAGATTTCGCCATTGAACGCAATTACATAGCGACCTGACGCAGAAAACATTGGCTGATGGCCTGCCGATGATAAGTCCACGATGGACAATCGCCTGTGAGCCAAGCCAATACCAGCAACTTCATCTTGCCATGTACCATAATCATCCGGCCCCCGCGTAATAATCGCATTGGCCATACGTTCTAGTGTTTTGTGGGCTTCCTCAGATACACCCCAGGATCCATGCCCCAAATACCCAGTAAACCCACACATTAGGCTTAAATCCTTTACTAAAACGGTAATTTAAGTTAAACGAAACCTATAACCTACTCAGCGCACCTGCGCGCCTGCTTCACGATATAGAGCTTCATAGGCATCAATACAGGAGTTCATAGAAAAAGTCTCCGCAACCCGCTCTCTTCCCCTGTCGCCCATTAAAGCTCTGTCATCAGCTAGTGCAACTTTCAGTAAGGCGTCGGCGAGACACTCAGGGTTGTGGGCAGGTACAACATATCCAGTAACGCCGTCAAGAACTGCCTCTGCGTTACCACCAACATCAGTAACCACCATCGGCAACCCTGCTGCCATGCCTTCAAGCACGGCGTTAGAAAAACCCTCTTCATGAGAGCAGAGTATGCCCACGTCGGCTGAACGCAAAAAAAGCGGCACATCGGAGCGAGAACCAAGAAAACGTATATTGGAACCTACCCCAAGGGAGTCGGCTTCTTGCTGGAGACGAGTACCAATTCCGTCATCACGACCAATACAAAGTGCCAGCCATGGCTCTGGAAGGGCTTCTTTTATTCTGGCCAACGCTTTGATGAGATCAGCATGCCCCTTGTAAGGTATTAGGTTTGCAACCAGTACAAATACTAGAGCGTCATCAGGTATCCCAAACTGAGTTCGGACTGCGCTACGATCAAAAGGGGTATCGTATGGGGCCAGCTCAATACCGTTGTAAATCAGTCGTAGGCGCTCTGGATTTATTCCTTCGGTGGCGAGTTCTTCTACAACTGCTCTCGAATTACCACATACCAACGTCATTCTAGGGTGCAGATATCTCTCAATACGCGCGACATAGGGGTGTGCCGTTTGATAGTTATGCAGACTTCTACGACTCATAATCCGAGCTGGAATCTTTGCAAAAAAAGATGCTATACCGCCAACAACGTATGCAGCAGGAAGAAAGAAATGTACAACAGCAGGCCTACGAAGCCACATCGTGTAAATAAGCGCGACCGATGTGATCACCAACCCAACACGTGCGCACAGTCGTTTATTTTTCAGGACACTGAAAACCCAATCGGAAAGAGTGACACCGTGAATGGGCACTCCCACGTCAGTTAATATATGCGTCAACGGCCCACCAGGCGTCAGCACAAAAATCTCAGGTTCCCAACCACGCGCCTTTAGGCGCGTGACCACTTGAACAACATGGCGCTCAGCGCCTCCGACCTCCAAAGAACCTATAATAAGTAGGATCCGAAGGGAATTCCCAGCGCCATTACTACTTTTAATTTTGCTAGACTCAGTGCACATTTAACACTTCACGAAAACAAATTGATTACAGCCCAACCCACCACCGCATGTGATTAAACGCCGTAATTCAAAGCCACGCTTTCTATAAAAATCAAAAATCTCTTCTGGCTTAGCCACTTCAAAGGGATAACCACCAAGCCAATCGTACCAGTCATGCAACTTTGACATTCCTCTTTGCTTTTTATAGTCAGAGTAAATCTTCAGAGGATTTCTTCGCTTGTACAAATCCAAAGCAAATGCTGGAAAAACAAAGTAAGGAATACAAATCGCCTTAACAATTTGTCTCCCCCAAAACCCCGAACAGTAAATCTTTTTCAATGCAGCCCAGCGCTCAGAAATACGCTCCTGATCGTTATAGATAGCAATAAATAACTGACCTTCCGAAGCCACACTAGCTACCACATTCTCAAGCGCATGCCACATTTCCCCTGTGTGATGGAGAACACCCCAAGAATAAACAATGTCAAATGTGCCAAGAGTCACAACAAAATCTTTATCCAAAACTGACCCTTCATGAATCAGCCAATTCGAATCACCGTCGAAGTACCTACGTTTTAACTCGCGTGCACATGCAACTGACTTAGGATCAAAGTCGAATGAAGTAACCCTAGCTCCAAGCAAGCGTGCTGCTAATGAAAAAAGACCACTACCAGAACCCACATCCAAAAAAGTCTTACCTGTAAGCGATTCAACACCCAGCATTGAAATCAATGATTTTTTAGCCTCGTCTATCCTCTCACCATCGAGAACACTCAAAAACCTCGACCAATTCTCACCAAATTCAAACCGCTCACCGGCGTGAATTTGCATACCATGATCTTCCTTCATATCACCCCACCAAAGATCTTTAATTCTTTATTATGACGGTTAGTACGTTGTGACAAACCCACTATCAAGCGAAACTCTACCTACTTGATTCACCGATAACCGCAAGACTATATGCAAAACCTTTATTTTGAGCGATTCGCCATGCCAAACGAGGCAATATTCTACGGAGAAAAATCTGCATTGGCGTGAAAGCCAGATCGCCATAGCCAAATTTAGAAACAACCCGAAGACCAGCATCCTCAACTATTTTTGATAGCTCATTTATACTATATATCCGCTCATCAGTTATCTCACCGGTGTAAGCCGTGTAGCATGCTGGAATTTGGATTAATACTTTTTTAGCACATTTAGCTTGCTCTCGAAGCAGCTTGACCGTTACATCACGATCAAAATGCTCAAGCACACCACACGAGAATACAAGATCAAACTTTGACTCAAAATCCGACAAATCAAACGCATCTGCAACTTCAAACTTAGCCGGCACACCAATAAGCGATGCACGCTCACGAGCCAGCGCTACTAATGACGGTTCATTATCTATACCGGTGACATCGTAACCAATTGAAGCCAAATACAACTCAGACCAGCCAGGACCACTTCCCACGTTCAAGATACGTGCTGGCGCCGGGCAATGGCGTGCGATCATGCCATAGAGCGTTTCATGAAAGCCCCAATGGGCCACTGCTGTGCCTAACCAATTTTGGTCAAATGCACCATGCTCCTTAAAATAGGATTGCCAACGCTCACTCATATCTACTCCTTTAGGCATCAGGCTTGGTAACAGAAAAGGTCAAAATAAAACCGAATCCCATTTTATCCAAAACGATTTCAAGAGGACGCGTAAGCACTCGGTCCAAGCGGCTAACATTCTTAATAAGTACAGATGGCTCCCCCCTCCACTTACACCAAAAAAGATCAGCGTCTTTAATTTGTTTCCACTCCTTAAAAGCATCTGAACTCGAATATCCAAAGAGTCTTTTGAATAGAAATAAAAACCCACCAGCCAAACTACCACCAAATATTTCTTGCCCTGTATGTGCCTTAGTTAGGCTCATTTCGTTTCTCTCACTAAGAACCCGGAGGCTCTTTTTTGAGAAAATAGTCAGATGCCTCGGATAATCATCTGCCTGATAAATCCTAGACTGAATGGAATTTATGTTAGTTACCAACCCAACAATCCTTCCCCCTGGGCGCAACAACCTTGCAGCCTTTTCAAAAAATAGAGCCGGCTCATAAACATGTTCCAACACAGCCCAAAAAGTTATAACATCGTAAGTCTCCTCCTGAAACTCCATCTCAAGAAAATCACCATATTTGATTGGCATATTTGCTGGGTTAGGTACGGTATTCTCCAACTCGACACCTTCAACGTCCCAGCCGCGCTGCTTCATGTACCACAGAAACTCTCCTTTTTGAGCTCCAATATCAAGCAAGCGACCAGGCGGCAGATCATCTATCCATGCGGATTTTTCTTTTAGCTGCACCATTCGCATATTAAGAATTTCATCCCAAGAAAGAGCACTGGCCTCCCCCTCCCAAGACCAATAGAACTCATTTGGGTAGTATATTGGGATACTAGACTTCACTGGCCGCGGGCTTAGATAAGCTCCACCGCAGCTAACACATTTCCTTACTGCAAAAACATCTTCAGTACAAGAAAAAACATAATCTTTTGTAGCAAATAGCTGCTTGCTTTTAACCTCACTGCAAATTGGGCATGAAACACTAACAAGTCTATCCGACATAGATTTCAATCCTTATATTTAAAGCTTATAGCGCTTAGTTATATCTATAAAAAAAATACCTCCCACAAAAACGGAGAGGCCAGCCATAGATATAGCAACAGCAAGTGAAAATTCGTTTAAATAGCCATTTGTTAAGTAGTAGACTGCAACCAAAGTTAACAAGCTAACACTTGCCATCACTGATATTAACTGTGGTCTTTTCTGTGCTTGCCATAATTTTGCAAAAATATTACCCAGCATAGCAAATGGTAGGCCAACCGTTAATAAGAGCCAGTGGTCTGCTACCCGCACAGCAGCAGCAGAGTCGAACCGCCCACCGAACAAAAACTCAAGGCAAGCGGCACCAAACTGCCATACAGCTAGGACTCCTAGACCACCAATAGTAAAAGAAAATAAACCTGCCTTGACTAATATACCTCTCACTGCACGAAGCTCATTTCGTGCAACCAGATTGGAAAAGCGCGCAAGTATCACTGTGGAGCAGGCAATCACCAAAAGCTGCAATGCTGATGAATGTAAGCGGTAAGCATAGCCGAAGGCTGAAACGGCCCCTTCTCCATACTTTGCAGCCCAAAGCGGAGGTAATGACACCACAAAATTAGAGACAACAACTCCTGGTAATATCCAGCCGCCAAGCGAAAGCATTTCCTGCCAAAGTTCTTTCGTATTCTTCCAGACGGGAAGATCACCAAAAAAAGTAAAGCCCGTGAACTTCAAGCCCCACAAACAAATACAGACCTGTAAGGTTAAGCCAAGTACAGTACCAGTAACCAAATTGAGCAGGCCTCCTTCGGGCCAGACAGCCAGAAGAGATGCACCGAGTACACCATTGGCAATTGGGGCTGCGGCTGCAATCGCAAAACGATTACGCATGGCCAATAGGTAGCCACAAGAGTCACCGATGAGGTTGAGCATCACTAACGTTGCTGCAAAGGGATATGCAAAGGCTAGCGAGGTACGAACTGAAGCTGGCGCTGAGGCTGCAAGCATTTCCAGTACAACGGGTGAACCCAATACCAGCATAAGGGAAAAAACACCACCCACCCCAGCCATCACCAATAGGACAGAGCGCTCGAATGCAGTCACTTCCGCGTGGTTACCTGTAACGTTAAGCTTTGCCCGGACAGGGAAAAGGCCCGTTTGCAATACTCCTGCTGCAACACCTGCGACCATAGTAGGCACAACAATAGACAGACTGTAGCCATCCATTTCCGGGCCAACCCCAAAGATACGGGCGGTGAACCACAATTTAAAAAACGCGGCCAGCTGAGAAACTATTGTTAGCAACGATATAATGGCAATTTGATTTCTCATGCAGTTACCCGAACCGAAAGAATCCGGTTAACAGCAGAGTCATCACGACACAATATCCACTTGTGCTTAACCATTACTTTAAGGCTGTTAAAAAATGTACATACCAGGGCATCGCCCGATCAATACCAGCCTGAATGTCGAATTGTGGTACGTAACCAAGTAAGCGTTCTGCCTTACTAACATCAGCCTGAGAGTGGCGCACATCGCCGGCGCGGAACTCACGATATACAGGTGACTGAGCGTAACTCACACCGTTATTAGCCAGGCTCTGCTTGATCGCAGCAAACAGTTGATTGAGATCGGTGCGCCCGCCTACTGCCACGTTGTATATCTGATTGCGCGCCGCATGATTATCGCTAGTTGCCGCCAATAGATTGGCCTGCACGGTGTTGTCGATAAAACAGAAGTCTCGGCTGGTTTCACCGTCACCATTGATGAATACTGCTTCGCCGTTGATCATGGCAGAGGTCCACTTGGGGATAACAGCGGCATAGGCCCCGTCAGGATCCTGGCGTTTACCGAACACGTTGAAGTAGCGCAAACCAATGGTGTTGAAGCCGTAGGTTTTGGCAAAGACGTCTGCATAGAGCTCGTTGACGTACTTGGTAACGGCATACGGCGATAGCGGTTTGCCGATTACATCTTCAACCTTAGGTAGGCCGGGGTGATCACCATATGTGGAGCTTGATGCGGCGTAAGTGAAACTTTTCACCTGGTTATCGCGTGCGGCGACCAGCATGTTGAGAAAGCCGCTGATGTTTGTTTCGTTGGTGGTTATGGGGTCGGCGATAGAGCGCGGAACGGAACCCAACGCAGCCTGATGGAGAACGTAGTCAACGCCTTCACAGGCTTTTTGACAATCCAGCAGGTTGCGAATGTCGCCTTCAATAAAGTGGAAGCGCTGCCATTCTTCGCCGCTGACGAGGGCTTGAACCTCATCGAGGTTACGCTGGTGACCGGTGGCGAAATTGTCCAACCCAACCACATGCTGGCCGAGCTTCAGCAGAGCCTCAAGCAGGTTGGAGCCGATGAAGCCGGCTACACCTGTGATGAGCCAGGTTCTCGGGGTAACAGGTAGTTCTTGCAATAAAGACTCGTAGAGCGTCATAAACTCAATTCTATATGTGGGAGACGGCCGGTGCATTCGCTGCTTTCGTCAAGAAAGTCGAGTAAAGGCATCTGCCGTGCTCTATCAGCTTGTAGTTGCGGTTCGCATTTTCCACAACTCTTACAGGCGCAGATCGGACTCTGCAGCATTGAGAAGGTACTTAAGGTCATACAGCACGTGTGCTGCCTTGCCGTGCTTACGAATATTTTCTACACCCAGGGCACGGAATTCGTTGTGAGCTACAGCGAGGATGATGCCGTCGTAAGTATTTACCGCTGGTTCTGCAATAGGGGTAATACAGTATTCGTGCTGCGCCTCTTCGACACTTACCCACGGATCGTATACATCAACCTGAATGTTGTAGTCCGCCAATTCACGAACAATGTCCACCACCTTGGTGTTGCGCAGATCTGGACAGTTTTCTTTAAAGGTCAGGCCCATTACTAGTACACGGGCGCCATCAACATGGATGCGGCGCTTAAGCATGCCTTTGATTAGTTGCGATGCGACATATGCACTCATGCTGTCGTTAAGTCGTCGCCCTGCCAGGATGATTTCCGGGTGGTAGCCAATGCTTTCTGCCTTGTGGGTCAAGTAGTACGGATCGACACCAATACAGTGGCCGCCTACCAAGCCTGGACGGAATGGCAGGAAGTTCCACTTGGTGCCCGCAGCTTCTAGCACTGCTTCTGTGTCGATACCCATCTTGTTGAAGATCAGGGCTAGCTCATTGATTAGGGCAATATTCAAATCGCGCTGGGTATTCTCGATGACCTTGGCCGCTTCAGCGACTTTGATACTGCTGGCTTTGTGAGTCCCAGCGGTAATGATCTCTTGGTACAGGGCGTCCACCAATTCGGCGATTTCCGGTGTGGAACCGGATGTGACCTTCTTGATGGTGGTTACCCGATGTTCCTTATCCCCCGGATTAATGCGCTCAGGACTGTACCCGGCAAAAAAATCCACGTTGAATGTGAGTCCAGACACTTGCTCCAGCACAGGTACACAGTCCTCCTCCGTGGCACCGGGATAGACAGTCGACTCGTAAATTACGATGTCGCCCTTCTTGAGTACTTTGCCAATGGTTTGCGAGGCTTTTATAAGAGGCGTTAGATCGGGCTTCTTATGGACATCAATAGGCGTCGGCACAGTGACAATGTATATATTGCAATCTTTGAGATCATCAATATCAGCGCTGTAACGAAGTTTTATAGAACGCGTTAACTCTTCATCGCTGACTTCAAGAGTCTCGTCATGGCCAGCCTTTAGAGCAGTGATACGCTTTTGGTTGATGTCAAATCCCACTACGGAGCGATGCTTCCCGAATTCAACAGCAAGAGGTAGGCCGACATAGCCAAGACCGATGATGGCAAGCTTGAAGTCATTCAATGTAAGCATGGGTTGCGTCCAAATTTTTGATCATGGATTTAAATTAAAGTCAATCGAGAATAACAAAATTCAATGATTTCTTGACTTCAGCATAACGGTCCCGCAGCGATTCGCTCAGCAGTGGTTTTACACTCCGATTTCCGTGCACAACCCGCACTTGTGACGGCCATTGATGCATTCTGGTAACAAACCCAAGCAATCAATTTTGGGGCTGCACTGGCCGAATAACCTCCTATAGTATGCATTTGGGTTCAGATGTCATAGCGCTACTCATCCATTCCCACATACACACCTTTGCGTACTAACTGCCGCACCTGCCTGCCTGTAGTATCTTCAGCCTCATACCCCACAAATAGTAAGTCATGCCGCACACCCCCACATGACCTTTAGGTAGTTGACGATACGACCACCGGAGTAAATTCCATTGCCAACATCTGCGATGGCCAGCTAGACAGCTTGGGTCAAGCGGCGACCATAACCAAGCGGGTCTGATGGCGATCGACAGTCATCAAATGACTAAATACCAGAGGGCTGCAGCCTTTCTTCAACCACGACATTGGTTTTGGAATTCTAAAAGTGATCACCCCCCCAGTAAACCTGGGTAAAAGGGCTGACCAGATGGAGTCGAGGATGTTGCGTTGATTGGATCAGTCGACCTAGGATTGTTGGATACTCACCTGATCAACATCGGCTTCCCTCACTTCTCGCGACCGCACTATACCCGCCCCCAACCCTTCTCCCGCAACTGGGGGAGGGCTTTTAGCGCTTTTCGATGGAAGATACCTCCCAGCTCGTAGAGCAACCCATGAACACTGCAAATGCCGAAGGCTAGAATCAGTACATTAATACCCCAAGCGCCCAAACACTTGCGACGTATGCGACTTTTCTCGTGGAGGCGCTCGACGCAAGTACTTTCAATCACCAGCACATTGGCTTTGTATAGGGCTTTAGGTGCCGCAGGATGGGCGCATAGTGCGCACAGAGATCTCAGGAGTAAATGATACGACTTTAAGCCCGTTTGCGAGGTAGCGCAGATAGACCCAGGAGTACAAGGCCTACACGTTGCAAGTGAATGCGTTGACAGGGCCGGCGTATCAACAAAGCTAACCATTAACGCGAAAACGTACATCTGACCAAACGGCAAATCAAACAGCTATGAACCATCTGCCGGCAAAAGCCGACCTGCTCAAATCTGCAGTATTATGTCATGATTAAAACGCGATGCCAGTTTCGGGATAGCAGAAATAAGAACCTCAAAAATAACAATATTGAAATACCGAAGACAGTACTATCTCATATTGGTGGGCTTATTCATCTTCATTAACCCGATCGCGTAACTCCTTGCCAGGTTTGAAGTGCGGCACAAACTTGCCATCTAGCCGGACCGAGTCACCGGTCTTCGGGTTACGCCCAACGCGCGGCGCACGGTAGTGCAGTGAGAAGCTGCCAAAGCCGCGAATCTCAATCCGATCCCCGGTCGATAACGCCTGCGACATTTGCTCAAGCATGGTCTTGATCGC
>Ga0209207_1000706_pt1 | contig 18729 bp, 20 predicted proteins | sample SaghotsprinmetaG_FD_184140 | JGI IMG/M metagenome (GOLD analysis project Ga0209207, IMG submission 184140) | Hot spring microbial communities from South Africa to study Microbial Dark Matter (Phase II) - Sagole hot spring metaG (SPAdes) (version 3) | ecosystem: Environmental > Aquatic > Thermal...
ACCGGGGGGATGCCCAGCATTAGGCTGAGGATTAGGCCGCTAACCAGGAGCCAGCGGGTTAACCGTTGCCAACTGCGCCTACTCATTGCGGAATCTCCACTGTCCCAACGATCACGCCGTTGTGGCCCCACCACAACTTGATCCGGCTCCGGCGGTGCAGCCAAAGCAGTGGGCGGCCACTTGAATGGGGCGATCGGCTAAATCGGCTAAGCTGATCTCAAAAATGGTTTGGGGCAGGGCCATTTCGAGCATTTGATTAAAATCGCAGTCATAGAGGCGACCATCCCAGCCAACGGAGAGGGTATAGCGGCACATCAAGCCTGCGACTGCTGCCGGATTAAAGGCGTTGACCAATTTTTCCATGTAGGTTTCCAGGTTGCCGGACTCGATCAAAAATTCCAGGAACCGGCTAATGGGCATATTGGTAATCGTATACAGGTGATTAAAGACAATGCCATGTCGGCGCTGCATTTCCCGTTTCCAAGTGGCCTCTAGCGATCGTTGACTGGGCGGTAAAAAGGCTCCCACGGGATTGGTCACCAGATTCAAGACTAGGCCACTACCGGGTTGCCCATAGCCCAGTTCGTTAAAGTGTCGCAATGCCGCGATCGAAGCTTCAAACACGCCGTTGCCCCGCTGGGCATCCGTTTGCTTCAGAGCATAGGCGGGTAACGAGGCGATCACCTCCACTTGGTGTTCGGCCAGGAATTCGGGTAAATCGCGATAGCCCGGTAGTTGGGTAATGGTTAAGTTGCAGCGGTCCATTACCTGACATCCCATTGCCCTAGCAGCCTGCACGATCGCCCGAAACTGGGGGTGTAACTCTGGGGCACCACCGGTAATATCTACAACCCCGATCGCGCCCGTCTCTAGTAGCTGCAAACAGGCGGCGACGACTTCTGGGGTCATGACCTCACGGCGATCGGGACCGGCATCCACATGGCAATGGCGACAGGTTTGGTTACAGCGTTTGCCCACGTTCATCTGCAACACGGTTACCGCTTGCGATCGCAACGGCTGGTGACCCGCACTGGCGACGGCCTCCTCAAACGATCGCGCTAAGGGGAGTTCCGCCAACCGTTGTTTTTGGGCCGCAGGCGCAGCCAGGGGATGCGATCGTCGCTGCAAACTGGGGTGAATTTCGATAGCCGTCACCGTAAACCTCAAGCCGCACTGAGTCAACTAGCCTATATCGACTAGCCTACATTGAAATTTGCTGGGCCGTATTCCGCATTTGCACCCCATGAACGTGCAATGGGCTGCGGCGATCGCGGTCTCCATCAACGCACTCACGTCATAATTTGAGATAGATTCGCTTTTGTGTCAGTGCCTCTGAGGTTTTTATGCCTGAAGTTGTCACCCTGGAGTTGCCGCCTAATCTGGCTCAGAAGGCCAGGGAAATCGCCAGCCTAACCCACAAACCGCTGGAAACAGTGTTACTGGAGTGGCTCGATTACGCCCTGACAGATTTACCCGTCGCAAGTCTGCCTGATGCGCAGGTACTCTCCCTCTGCGAACTACAACTGGAACCCGAACACCAGACGCGCCTAGATGATTATCTAAGTCGGCAACGAGAAGGACCGTTATCCATGCAGGACCAACAGGCGATGGATGACCTGATGCAGCTTTATCGACAAGGACTGGTCCGCAAGGCAAAAGCACTGCAAGTTGCAGTCCAGCGAGGGTTGCGTCCACCCCTGAGTCCATGAGCCGACCCTATATCCCAGTAGAGGTTGAGCGCCGCATCCGGGTTGCAGCCCGCGATCGTTGTGGTTACTGCCTCAGTCCCCAACATCTAGTCATGGCACGTTTGGAAATTGAACATATCGTGCCCTTATCCAGAGGGGGAAGCAGCGACGCATCCAACCTCTGGTTAGCCTGTCCCCTCTGTAATGCCTTCAAGTCCAGCAAGGTTGATGAGCGTGATCCGGTTACCGGCACCGTTGTTCCCCTGTTTAATCCCCGCACCCAGGTCTGGTCTGAACATTTTGAGTGGACAGCAGACGGCTTGAGAATTGTGGGTAAAACGCCTGTAGGACGGGCAACGGTCATGGCCTTACGCCTGGATAGCGACCCGGATGCGATCGCCGTCAGAAGCTACTGGGTTGCGGCTGGCTGGCACCCCCCTCAGGATTAAAGGGAAGTCGATCGCAGTCATCGGGAAACCTCAAACAGGCAGACACTCCCTAGCCTACATTGAAATTTGCTGGGCCGTATTCCGCATTTGCACCCCATGTACCAGCGTTGCGCCCCCACGAATCGCCGCCGCCACATGGACCGCCTCCGTCATTTGCTCCAGATCCGCCCCCTTTTCCAAGCAAGCCGTCGTATAGGCATCAATACAATAAGGACACTGGACCGCATGGGAAACCGCCAGCGCAATCAACGCCTTCTCCCGCTCCGTCAGTGCCCCCTCCGCAAACACCGGTCCATACCAGCCCATAAAGGCTTGCCACAGGGCCGGTGCCTCTTCACCCACCTCGGCAAACCGGGCCAAATCCTGGGGATGATAGTAAGTGTCCACACCCTGGCCTCAAATAACAACACACGTTGGCATTGGCAAACTCAAACGCCCTATTGGTGGCTCGTCCCTTCGCCCATTTGATACTGACAGAAAATGTAGAGATCAAATAACACGCCCACCAGACTCCAACTCAGACCAATTACCCACAACCCTTCCCAAATATTGCCATTACCAAAAATATTGAGAAATTGTAAAATCTGGCTGATTCCCAAGGTCGCGATCGCCGTCATTCCCGGTAAACTCTGTAACCCTAATAATACGATCAGCAAACTTCCCAATAATGCTAAGGGTATCCCAAAGCAAAATAGGCTCGTTAGCATGAGCGATAACAGAAGATGACGTAGGGTGGCCATATATAACATAGGAGATGCATCAATCGTTGATCCATGACCAACAGACGATAATGATAACCACATTGTTCACCTAGTCAATCCACTCACCCAACAGATACCGAGGCGAACTCAATGCCTAGTCAGGGCTGAATGCCTAGAGAAACCCTACTCGTAGCATAGGAGATCCCTCCTCAATCATCGGAATTCTGTTAGCAATCTTAAGATTTTATTGAAAAGCGTATTTAAGTTATACGTCCAAGTGTGTAGTTTTTTGCCAATCTGCCCCGCGAACGGCACTGTCATGATCAGCTTATCGGCTATTCATCATCGATCGTCCCCCTCGGCCACGGGGGGTGCCTTGGCGCTCCTGCATCCAATCCGCAAACTTACGACGTTGGGACGGGGTCAGGACCGATCGCATCGCCAACAGGCTTTCAAAATGGGTCGCGGCTTGTTGTTGCCTTAGCTGTTGAACCTGTTGAAATTTGGCCCGAATTTGCTCAGGGGGTGTCTCCGCCGCCATGAGACGATTTAATTCTTGGTGGGCCTGTCGTAAGGCTTGTCGGCGTTGGGCTAATTGGGGTGCATAGCGCTGTTGAATCGCCCGGATTTCGCGAATTTGGGCCGGCGTGAGATCTAAGGCTTGAAATAACCGTTCATCCGATCCTTGGGCGATTAGCGGGGGATTTGTTTGCGCATAGGCCCCGTTGCCCCAGCGATCCGGGTTCCCGATCGCCTGGTGGCTGGACATTGACCGGGGAGATTGCCAGCCCCAATCAGGCAGGCCAATGACACTGCTTAGCCCCACAAGGATGGTGAGGATCATTAACCTTACGCGTCCCATACATACCTCCCGACACTGCTTCCTATCGCGAAATTTTCGATCGTCTGCTGCAAACGCCCCTGTTTCAGGGGGAACACCTTCGCCCCAGTCGATCACCCATTGAACGAGGGATGGCCGTCTGAGTCGATTTCCCGTTGGTCTTCGCCGAAGAATCTGCCGAAGAATCTACTGAACCTGGGCGTTAACCTGTGCGTTGGCAACTATTCCCCCTTGACCCCAATGCTACTCAAAACCGGCTTCTAGCCAAAAGGCAGTATCGCTATCGGTTGAGGTACTCACGACAGCCCCTTGCCAACTTTGCTCCATGAATTGCTCCAATTCGGCCACCTCTTCCGGACTAGGGGCCTGGGCCGTCACCCAAACCCGTTGCCCGACCCACGCTGCAAACAGGCTCGCCACTAGGGCCGTTCCCGCCACGAGCCACCGTTGTCCCCCTTGGCCCCACCGCCGCGATCGTCTCCCTGGGGGCATGGGGACGGACGATCGCTCCCCGTGGGGGGATAGGTCCATTTCGCGATCGGTTTCCCAGTCGGTTGCTGACAGTGCGGCCATGATCTGATCCTCTAGGTTGACCGCTGCCGGGGGCACCGTGGGGCGGTGCTGGCGCAGGAATTGCACGAGGGTGCGATCATCAGGTGTCATAGCTGCACTCCTTGCTGCTGGAGAAACTGCCGCATTTGGGCACGGGCATGGAACAGGCGCGACTTCACGGTTCCCACCGGAATTTCCAGGATGCTGGCGACCTCCTTCTGGGGAAGCTCCTCCAAGTCATGTAACACCAGCACGGCCCGATGCTCTAGGCTCAACTGCGCCAAGCCCTGTTGCACTAAATCCTGGTAGTGCAGATGGGTTAAGGCCCCATCGAAGGGGGCATCCTCCAGTAACTCCCCCAAAGTTTGTAACTGGCTGCGATCGCGGGCATAGGTTCGACGCTGATCCATCGCCACATTCCACGCAATGCGATACAACCACTGGGAAAACTGGTTAGGTTGTTTCAGTTTGGGTAACCCTTTCCAGGCTTTGAGGAAGACCTCCTGCACCAGATCGTCCAACCCGGCGGTTCCACAGAGTTGATAGAGCGTCGATCGTACCCGTTGCTGATACCGCCGGTAAAGCTGACGAAACTCAGCCGGTTGCCCCTGGCGGCACCGTTGCACAAGTTCACCATCAGATCGCTGTTCGGAGGAACTGGATGCCACAATCTTTGCTGGCTGAAAGACACCCCTCATGGCGCAAGATACCCACCTGGGATTTTGCCAATCTCGAAACGGTTCTGGACGAGAATCGCCTGAGATTGCTCCACTAAACACGGATACAAGCCCCCTGTTGTGTACTACCTATTGTTTCAGACTGGGGTAGGCTGGAAAAGGTTTAAATTAGGGAGATATCCAGTCCTCGGCACTGGTCTCGGTGGAAAGCCCCTGCTAATTTAGTTACCGGGGATCTCCGTGATCACCTTGAGAAGGGGGCGATCGCGGTAGTAGGATAATGATGGTAGTGGCACAGGCGGTTCAACCCGGTCGTGTGGCCCTGCTATCGCCTTGGGTCGGAAATTATTAAAATGATTGTTTTAAAATGATTGTTTAAATTAGGGAATCTCGTTATGAATTTCTCATCCAATTGATTAGAGCAGCCGATCGACCCAACCGATCGACCCAGATGCTCGACCCAATACCTTAGCGAATCTCTCAGTGAATAAACGAATCTTTTTCAGTGAATAAGATAACTATAAAATAGCTTTAAAACTATGGAAAGTCCGATCACTGATCTATCTGAATCTAGTATTCTAATTGTCGATGATACGCCCGATAACCTACGGCTCTTATCAAAGCTATTATCCCAACGGGGCTATGAGATCCGCAAGGCAATTAATGGGCCAATGGCCTTAGCGTCAGCCCATGCTGACCCACCGGATCTGATTTTACTAGATATCCGAATGCCGGAGATGGATGGCTATGAAGTGTGTCAACAGTTAAAAGCCAGTGAGTTGACTCAAGCGATTCCGGTCATTTTTCTGAGCGCTCTGGATGATGTGTTAGATAAGGTGAAAGCTTTTGGTGTGGGTGGGGTGGACTATATCACCAAACCCTTCCAAACTGAAGAAGTCCTAGTCCGCATTGAAATGCAGTTACGCCTTCGTAAACTACAGCGACAACTGGCTGAGCATAATCAGGAGCTGCAAAAATTGAATCATGCCCTCCTGGTTTCTAACCAGGAATTGGAACAGTTTGCCTATGCAGTTTCCCACGATCTACAGCAACCGCTGCAAAGTATTACGGGGTTTGTCGGTCTGATTCAAATGAAGTACCAGGGAGAACTGGATGCGGGCGTTCTCCAGTACATCGATCGCATTTTTGAAGCGGGTAAGCGGATGCAGCGCCTGATTCAAGATCTTTTGGCTTATGCCCAGGTGGGACAAGTCGATCTCGCCTTAGTGCCAGTAGAGTCGAAGCTGATTGTTTACCAGGCCCTTGCTAACCTGGAGATGCTGATTGCCGAGAAAAAAGCCGATATTATCTTTGGTGAACTGCCCTGGGTCCAGGGGGATGAAACTCAACTCGTGCGGTTATTCCAAAATCTCATTGGCAACGCCCTGAAATTTACCCGATCGGATACCCTGCCCAAAATTCAAATTTCTGTCACTGAGCAAGCCGATCACTGGTTATTTGGCATTCACGATAATGGGATTGGCATCCCGGCAGAAAGCCTTAAGGATATTTTCCAAGCCTTCAAACGCCTGAAATCGGCCCAGAACTATGTGGGGACAGGCATTGGTCTGGCGACGTGCAAAAAAATTGTTAAAGGGCATGGGGGTCAGATCTTCGCGGAATCGACGGTGGGCCTAGGCACGGTTTTTTACTTTACGCTGCCGAAGGCGATCGCCCCCACATCCCCGCCCCCTGAAACGTCCTAAACCCCTGATCCTAGTCAAGTGATTCTCAAGAGATGGCAAGGAAAACTAGTCGCTAGGAGCGTTGCTATGGCCCCCACAGAACCGAAGGATCAACAACACCCCCTCTGGCGGAGCGATCGCCAAATTATCGATCGTCTGCTCCAGGAAGCCGCCAACGATCTGAACCTGGCGGAATTAGCCCGGTTACGGATTCGCTACCAAGGCTTTCCCGGTGCCCGCGATATCCAAGCCGATCTCGATCGCCTCCTGGAACGCTGGCAACTGACGGAAGCGGACCTCTTTAGTCAAACGCGCCAGATCCATGCGACTTCCCAGGTCTATCGCCAACGGACCAATCAGCGCGAAGACTGGGTTTAGGCAACGATTACCGCTCTACCGCAGCCGAATCTACCGTGCGACTCGCACGCGCTCCAAACGGTTGAGAATCCGCGTGACCAACTCTGGCCCCACGATCGGCTTGCCGACAAAATCATCCGCCCCCGCCGCAAACACCTGCTGAATCGTCAGGCTATCAGTGTGAGAGGTCAAAATCAAGATCGGTAAAGTTGCCCAGTGGGGATCTTGCCGCACCACCTGACAGAGATCAATACCATTAAACGCAGGCATTTCCAGATCCAGGACCAACAAATCTGGCTTCACCTGCGTCAATATCTGCCAGAAGTGACGGGGGTCTGCCAAGGCGGTGAGGTGTAACCCCCAAAGTTCCAGTAGGGTTGCTAAGCTCGCCAGCAGTAGGGGGTCATCGTCCACCGCCATAATCTTGGCCTCCCTGGGAGGGTAGGGGCGGGCATCGATCACAGTTTGTAGAATAGCCTCGATCGGGGTCGATCGGGGTAAAAAGCGACAGCCCCCCATGCGAGCCACTACCACCCGCTCCTCTAGACTATCGTCCTGGCTCAGGACAACAATAGGCAGCAAGGGGGTTCGACTCAGGAGTGTTTGTAGCAGTTCCGGTCTATCACTAGGTCCCGCCGCCATCGAGAGATCTAACAGCACCCGATCGGGCCAAGACTGGGCAAGCCATTGCTGTGCCTGGGTAAGACTGTTTGCAATCGTGACCTTGAGTTGCCAACGAGGCGCGATCGCCTGGATCGTTGCCAAAAATGCCGGATCGCGATTGATCACCAACACCTGTTTCGGCTGATCCAGGGCCAACGCGTTCAGGACCGGCAAGTTAAGGGCCGGTGCAGACACCGCCGCTGGGAGAGGACTGGTGGGAGCGGGCGTAGGCGGCTGGTCTAAGGCGTGCTTCAGGGCCATGAGGAGCGCTGCCACCCGTTGCTGCTGGGACGGATCTAACGCCTGGCTCTGGTGCAAGATTTGCTCCAACTCCTTGGCGAAACTGGACCCCGTAACATACCCAAAGGTGCCCAGGGTCCCCGCGAGTTTATGGACTTCTTGCTTGGCCTGTTGCCACAGTTGGGGGTCTGGCGGGCACGCAAATAATTGCGGTTGCAACGTTGTTAACCAATCCACCTGTTGGATAAAGTGGGGCTGAAAGCGGGTAACCAAGTGGGCCAAGCTGGGGAGCGGGGGGGGCCAGTTAGGCCGGGTGATCAGAGCCGATCGCGATTGGGAAACATTCGCTGCGGGAGCGGCGGGCAGCGGCGGGGCCGGGGCGCAGGGGACCGCCTCAACGGGTGTATCTGGTGGGGGCGCCGTTTTGAGTCGGTAGCCCATGCCGTAAATCGTTTCAATCACCTCATGGGTCAGTCCCGCTGCCTTCAGTTTTTGCCGCAGGTCCTTAATATGCATCGTGACCGCCGATTCCGAAGGGGGATTCTCATAGGGCCACAGTTGCTCCAGGATGGCTCCACGGCTAAAAATTCGTTGCGGGTTGCGTAGGAATAACTCCAGCAGGGCAAACTCCTTCGGGGTGAGGGCTAAGGGACACCCCGCATAGGTCACTTCTCCCCGCAGCGGCTCCATCACCAAGCGTTCCCAAGTGAGAGAGGGGGTGGGGACCGTCTGGCTGCGCCGGAGCAGGGCACGAATCCGCGCCAAAAGTTCCAGGGCATTAAACGGTTTGCACACATAATCGTCTGCCCCCGCATCCAGCCCTTGGGCCTTATCAATCTCGGAGTCCCTCGCTGTTAACACTAGGATGGGGGTGAGGATGCCCTGTTTCCGGAGTTTCCGACACACACTCAGGCCATCCAAAAGGGGAATGGAGAGATCCAAGACAATCAGATCGTAGGTAAAGGCTTGGGCGAGATCTAACCCGGTTTTACCATCGGTTGCGTGTTCCAGCAGATAGTGATGAGCCGTTAGCATTTCTGACAAAACGGCAGCAATTAGATCATCATCTTCAATCAATAAAATTTTCATCGCCGATCGCTAGGTGCCCCTCGCCTTAGGGGTAGACCTATTATATCGTCTGACTCAGCTTTGGGTCCCGTCCTGACCCGGATGCAACGAAGGATTCAGCCGTCAAGATTGCCCTCTGCGCATGGGGTGCGATCGGGAGGAGGTGTCATTGAAAACATCGGTTATCTAATCACCGGCCTTTCGCAGCTACCTAGGTTAATGAGCAACGGCGTTGGAGAGCTTGCTGTAATAAACGCTTATATTGCTTGTTGTTAATCACATAGGCTCCGAAGCGCTCTAAATGGGGATTATTGATTTGGGCATCAAACAGGAGAAAACGCCGATCGCGTAGTCGCTCCACCAGTTTGACCATTGCCACTTTTGAGGCTTCTGGAACTTGATAAAACATGGACTCACCCATAAACGCCCCGCCAATCACAATGCCAAGAATACCGCCCGCCAATTGATTCCCCTGCCAGGTTTCAAAGCTATAGGCCCAGCCCGTTTTATAAAGCTCCCAATAGATTTCTTTTAAGGAATTTGAGATCCAGGTGCTTTCCCGATTGGCACACCCTTCCACAACCGCCGCAAAATCGCGATTAACCGCAATGGTAAACCGGTGTTGGTTCAACACACGACGCAGGGATTTGGGATAGGAGAAACGATCGTCAAGGGGAATCAAGGCCCGTTGCCGACTCGTATACCAACCGACCGTATCCTCCGCATCATTTGCCATTAAAAAATAGCCCTGTGCATATCCCCGAACGATCGCGGCAATATCAAACCTAGTGTCAGAGCTAGAGCTATGCAAGGTGTTTGACGCTCGTAGAGACGTTACCTCAAATGTAACAACGATGCTGGCCGGGGATCTTAAATTTTCTTATACCGTTCAGGTTCGCTTCAGGTTCGCTGCCGTATCCCCTAGGCAATATCCCTGAGATCAGGGGTAGGGAACCCCAACCCGTGACGGAATGCCGGGAATCGATAGAATAGGGAGCGATCCTTGCTGCCGATAGGGCCGTGCCGATGACCGTGATATCCCCCACCCCACCCTGTCAGCCCACCTTGCCCCGCCGCGATCGCGGGCGATCGGGTCTGGCTGGCTTCTTGTCACTCCTAACCACCCTGGGACCCCTGCTAACGCCGCTTCCCCTCCTGTCCCTCCCCGTGGCAACGGTTACCTGGGGCCTGCTGGCCGCGAGGGCAACGGCCCAAGCGTTTCAGGTGCAGGTCACGCCCCCTAACCCCACCTTAGGCGATACCCTGTCTGTTGTGATCCAGACGAATGGTCCGGTTAACGAGACCCCCACCGTCCAACTGGGCAATCAACGCTATCCGGCCTTTGCGATCGCCCCGAATCGCTACCGTGCCCTGTTGCCCACCACCCCCCTCGATCGCCCTGGGACCTTAGCCCTGGGGGTGTCGGTCGGCGGCCAGTCCCAATCCCTGACGGTTCCCCTAGGGGGACGCAATTTCCCTACCCAGCGCATCTGGCTTCCCCCCGGCAAGGATGATTTGACCGGGACCGATCAGGAGTTCGATCGCGTCGATGCCTTCAAACAAATTGTCAGTCCGCAAAAGTTTTGGTCCGGCCCCTTTCTGCGCCCCAGCAATGCCGAAGTGACGACGGTGTATGGGGTAAGGCGCTACTACAACGGGGTATTTGCCCAGGATTACTACCACCGAGGCGTGGACTACGGGGCGGGCACTGGTTCACCCGTGGTGGCCCCAGCGGCAGGGCGGGTGGCCCTAGTGGGGCGCGAATCCCAAGGGTTTGTGATTCATGGCAACACCATCGGTATTGATCACGGCCAGGGGGTTAGCAGTATCCTTATACACCTCCACTCGATTAATGTCCGTGAAGGTGACCTGGTGCAGGCGGGCCAAGTCGTTGGGACCGTAGGATCAACAGGTGTTGCTACGGGTCCCCATTTACACTGGGGGTTGTACGTTCATGGCAAAGCGGTTGATCCGGTTCCCTGGCGCTATCAAGGAATCGAGTAGGTAACCCCTGATCTAGGTATTCCCCCTTGGCAGATGCACAGTCGTTCAGTAAGACTGGGGTAAGTAGAGGTCCGTGGCTAACGATGGGAACCCTAGACCCAGCGCGACGACAGCGGCATCGCAGCGGCATCACACAGAGATAAAAGTAAAGATATGAGTAGTATTGAGAAAATTGTCGATCAAGCCCTGAAGGATGGGTACCTAACCCCAACGATGGAAGCGGAAGTGGGTCGCATTTGCGATACGGCTGCCGAGTTATCGATCGAAGAATACATGGCCCTTGATCGGCTGATGGGGGCACTACTCACAGGTCAAGTTGTGGCGGTTCCCCGCAAGCAGTTTATTAACGTGATGGAAGAATTGGTACTGGCGGAAGCCATTACCCGTGTGGCGGAAGTGGAATCCACCACCGAACAAACCCTGGATCTGGCCGATATTGCCGCCTATGCCCTGAATCGCCTGCCGCCCCTGTATGCCACCACAGAAGGGGGTGCAACCTACCAACGTCAACGGGCACAGGAGGAGCTGCAAAGCCTGATTACGGCCCAAGTGCAGGAGGCGATCGCGGCCTATCTGCAAAAACCGGATGCACCGGGCGGTCCTTCCAGGTTGAAGGAAGTGGTTGGCACCAAAGTGGTGGCGGGTCAACTCAGTATCCTGTTACGCGATCATGCCCAAAAGTTTGATCCGGGGGCTTCCTGAGGCCGGGAGTTGCAAAGAGTGCCTCATCTCGTGCATCACTCTGATCCTGGAGGTTGGCTTGGGAGTCTTGGAAATTCTGCTGGCCTTTAGCGGCCTGCTGTTGGGTTGGCGGGTGGCGGCCTCTACCGCCCAGCCTCGGTTTTTTCGGGCACCGATTAAGCGTCGGCAAGGCCAAAGCCCCGTAATTGATGTGCAGTTTAATCACCGCCAGTCGTTTGAGATGCTGGTGGATACGGGCGCGAGTATGACCACGATCACCCAAGCAATGGCCGACGCGCTCCAGGTGCAACCCACATCCACGGAAACCTTTCGGGTGGCGAGCGGGGAACTGGTGGAGTTACCAATGGGACAGGTGCAGGCGATCGCGGTGAATGGGCGGGTGATGAAAAACCTGACGGTAGCGATCGTGGCATCGGATGAGGATATGGGCCTCTTGGGCCAGGATTTTCTCAATCACTACCAAATTACGCTGAAAAAACGGGTGATCGAGTTCCAATCCTATTAATCTCTGGCTTTAATCTCTGGCTTCGATCGATCACATACAGCGGCTCCCACGCCCGTAAGGTACAGTGTCTTGTCACCCCATCCTCGGCCAGATTTCGTAGGGGCGGGTTGAGCAACCCAATCCCTTCGAGAAGAGAGAAGAGAGAAAAAAGAAGAGAGCCGATCTCCGCAACCGGATTCTGTAGGGGCGGGTTTAGCCACCCGCTGACCATTAACAAAATAAATTGAATATAAACCCGCCCTGTTTGGCCCCGTACCTGAACCCTAGCGGGCGGGTTTGATGGATGCCCCCTGCCCCCGCGTGCGGGGGTTGGGGGGAAGTTCCCCTTGCCAGTAAACCCGCCCCTACCCCTAATTTCCAGACTGGCAAGGTCCTGTCATCTCATCATTCACCTGACTATTAATGATTTGACTGTATCTCATCAGCACGGGAAAGGCCGTATATAAACATATATTTCACAATATATTTCACAATATATAGCAATCCCAAGTCATTTATGAGAATGGGAAGGGACATAGTGAATCTCTATCAGTAGATATAGGATTGGCTTCTCTCATGAATCATCTGGGATTGCTATATTTCGCGATATATTTCGCAACGTTCGTAGTCACGACTTGAATCGTGGCAGGCTAAAGCCAGCACTACCAACCCTTGCAGAATTTGCTTGGGGTTTCTCCTGCGGAGACGCTACGCGAACGCGCAGCGTCCCCAACGGGAAATCGACTAGGGCTGCAAGCCGTGACTTTTGCCAATGACCCAATGCCGTCGGAAAAATCGCGCTAGGGCCGACTCCTCCAGGGCCAGATAGATAGGCCGCCCGTGGGGACAGGTACGGGGATTGCGGGTCTGTTGCCATTGATCCAGTAAGGTTTGCATTTCCGGCAAGGTTAAGGGCATCCCGTTGCGGATGGCGCTGCGGCAGGCCGTCGCGACCTGTGCCGCTTGCAGATCTGCCACCAAACTGAGTTCGATCAGCGCCGCACGACAGTCCTCCCGGCTGGCCAAGGGGGCAGGGGCTTGTCGCACGGCCCACAGGGTTTCCCCGAATGGCTCCACGGTGATTCCCAACCGTTCCAACTGTTCCCGCTGCACCGTTGTTAGCCCCTCCAGAATTACGGGCGGCTCCAAGGGCACCAATTGCCAGCGATCGCACAGTTGTTCATACAACACGCGCTCGTGGGCGATATGTTGCTCAACTAACCATAGGCCACTGGGATGCTCGGCCAGGATATAGGTTTGATGCACCTGAGCGATCGCCCGCAGGGGCAGGAGGGGGCTTTGTGCGGCTTGAGCGTGGGGGGTGAGTTTTTGGATACTGTAGCTGGCTTGGGCTTCAGCACTTTTTAAGACTTGTTGGCCGCGATCGCTGGCGAGGACTTCGCTGGTTTGGGCCTGGAGTTGGAGGATTTGGCCAACCGCTGCCTGGATCTGGGCTTGCCAATGGTCGAGATGGCGCAGGTAGACTTCGGCTTTGGCGGGATGGCGATGCCAATCGATGGTGTTGGGCGGGAGGTGCAGGTGGAGGTAACAGACGGGATAGCGATCGCGGGGGAGGGTGCGTCCCAAAGCAGCGAGGAGGGTGTGTTCTAATTCAGGGGATTGGATCGGACGCCCGTTGACGGCGACTTTCACCCAATCGGGACGACGGCGATGACAGCGATCGGGTAACCCCAACACAAGGGTGAGAGCAGCAGCGGTAGGATCGGGGGCTAGATCATCGGTGGGCGGTGGGTCTAGGGGGAGGGTCAAATCCCGCAGGTCACTGTTGGACACGTTGCGCAGGATTTGCGGCAAAATCACCCGTGGCGAGGAGCCGGGATACAGGCTAAACCAGGGGCGATCGTGTTGGGTGACTTGCCAGGTGATCTGGGGATGGCACAGGGCCAGGTGGTGGATTGTGAGTTGTACGGCCCGCAATTGTTGGGCGATCGTGGGTAAGCTTTGGCGACGGCTGGGCCAGCACCCAAACAGGTTATCCACCTGGGCGATCGTGCCGGGGGCGATCGCGATCGTCTCGATCTGTTGGGGGTGGCCCTGGGCATCGTAGGTGACGGCCCACCCGGTGGGATCATCGCGGCTGGCTTGGGGACGGCTACAGAGGCGCAGGTTGGCCAGTTGGGCCAGACTATGCAAGGCTTCGCCCCGAAATCCCAGGCTGGTAATGTGCCAGAGGTCGGTATCCTGACGAATTTTGCTGGTACGGTGGGGAAGCGCAGCCTGCTCCAGATCGCTTAAGGTCATACCCGTGCCATTGTCGGCCACTTGCAGGCGGCCCTGGTCAGGCCAGAGGGCGATCGCAATGCGCGTGGCCCCTGCGTCGATCCCATTTTCCACCAATTCGCGCACCGCCGCCGCCAGCGAGTCGATGACCTCCCCCGCCGCGATCAGCGACACCACTTCATCGGGTAATGGTTGAATGCAAGCGCCCATTGCCCCCACTCTATCGCATTGAGCCGACGATCCCCCCAGCGCGATCGGTCATTTTCAGGAACAAGGGGTCAACGCCAGGATTCAAGTGACATCCTCCCGACGCTCACCTTGCCCCCTGCCCCCGCGTGCGGGGGGGTGGGGGTAGAGCGCTGGCTCTCCCAACCTCACGATTGAGCATTCCTGCCCCACGCCACTTATCTAGGTCATCGACCCCCGACAGACCGACTTGTGGGACTTTGATACGACTCCCTCTCCCCCTCGCGAGCAGACCTAGGACACTGCTCGCATCCCGCTCCGATCGCGGCCTCAAGGAATCTTTGCCGATACCCCAGTGGGCCAAGTCCTGTAGCACAGCTTCACCCAGTTGCCTATCGGCTTAGATACCTAACCGTCGCGGCAGGCGCAGACAAAGGTGTCTCTGGAGTCACTGCTGGGGTGGCTTCGGGAATCGTCTCGGCGAGGGGTTCGACAATGAGGGTGATGCGATCGATATCGATAACCCGGACGGACTGCCCTTGGAAGAGGGCAAGTTCCTGTGGACAGCGGGCGGGCCACCATGATCCTTTAAACCAAACCCGGCCTACTTGGCCCGGTAAGATGGACGTTTCGACGATCGCTCGGCCATGCCGATAATTGGCTAGAATGCTATGCGGCTTGGCCAATCGGCCAGATATTTGCTGGGATTTAGCTTGTCGCTGGGGAAAGAACCATCCTAGTAGGTTAGGTAGGGTAGACATTGCACACCTCCATAAATGGGTGACGCCTAGCTGCTTAGCTATCGGAGCATATTCCCAACCTTATGCATTGGACCTGATGCACGGGACCGGATGCATGGGGCCTCATTGCACCTTGGGGATCGGGTCGGCATCGTTAACCCGCGTTAACCTTGGCCATTTTGTGTTCTGGCCATACTATTGATTCTGACCGCGCTATTGATTCTGACCGCGCTATTGATTCTGACCACGCTATTGATTCTGACCACGCTATTGATTCTGATCATTCTGTGTTCTGGCCACTTTATCTTCTGGCCACTTTGTGTTCTGGCCACTTTGTGTTCTGGCCACTTTATCTTCTGCTTACTTTACCTGCTGGCTACTTTGTCCTCTAGTTACTTTGTACTTTGGCTCCTCGGCTCCTCGGCTCCTCGGCTCCTCGGCTCCTCGGCGTTACATACAACTCGTTATACTCAACCCACCCGCAGCGTTCCTCGGCGTAAACCATTAAAAATCTCATCGATCAGCGCCCTCTCTTCCATACTAATATCTTCCTTTGCCAGCAAAAGCGACATCAATATTTCTTGATCTTGGCGGCTGATGCGACGAGTCATGAAAATGGTTTCAACCACGGTTTGGAGTGGTGGCAGCAAACTGACTGGCCCTTGCATGGTAGTACACCCATTCGTAGATTTGCGTATGGTTCGGGGTAGTCATTGATCCCAGTAATCCCGGATGCCCCGATCGCTGAACCTTCGGGAGATAAGGTGTAATCTTCTTATGCTCCCTTTCTTGTTAATCCGTATCACATAGTCAGACTCACTTACCTCTATCGCAGGGGGGAACTGTGCCTCGCGGCCCCGTCCACAAAGACCGTATTTCCCCGGTTAGGGTTGATGATTATAGGGGTCCCTGATTGGTCCCTGACCAACCCTAGTAGATTGACAAGAAAATTCTGCAACGCTTGTAGTGCAGGCTTTAGCCTGCAACGACTGAAGTCGTTACTACGTTCGCGTAGCGTCTCCGCAGGAGAAACGTTGCGAAACTTTATAACTTTATGTTTACTGTACTAGTCCCTGGCAAAGGGTGTTTTTTGCAACGATTGAAAGGGATGCTTATACACAGATCTGCCCCATGCCAGGGAGTAAAGCTCCGGACTTAGCGCAGATACCCAGAGAAACGAATTATGTTACGACTTGCACCTCAATGGGGTTAGGACCCCCAAGTAGCGAGGAGAGTGTACCAAAGCCATAGGTGATCATACCGTGCGGCAAGTCTGTAACACTTTATAACATTAGGAGGGGCCTACCCATTACGGACATGAACCTCACCGTCGAGCCAAGCGAGTTATTGGTATGCGCATCCTGTTAGTTGATGATGACGACAGTCTGACCCAGGCGATCGCCGCCGTCCTCGCCCTCCAGCAGCACACGATCGATATTGCGCCCGATGGGCTAGCAGGTTGGGAATTGGCCACCCTGGTCGCCTATGACTTGCTGTTACTGGATGTGATGTTGCCCAAGCTAGATGGGATTTCCCTGTGTCGCCAACTGCGCCAGCGCCAGAACCAGGTCCCAATTCTGATGATGACGGCGCGGGATACCAGCACGGATAAGGTCATGGGCTTGGATGCGGGGGCCGATGACTATTTGGTCAAACCCTTTGATCTCGATGAACTGGCGGCACGGGTTCGTGCCCTTTTGCGACGGGGGGGGTATACGGCCCAACCGGCGATCGTCTGGGCGGGTCTGTGTCTTGATCCCAAGGCGGGGAGCGTCACCTACTGCGATCGTGCCTTACAACTGTCCCCGAAGGAATATGCGCTGCTGGAACTGCTGCTCCGCAATCCCCACCGCCTATTTAGCCGAAGTGCGATCCTGGATCATCTCTGGTCCTTTGATGAGCCGCCCGGTGAGGATACAGTTAAGGCCCATGTCAAGGGGTTGCGCCATAAACTCAAGGCCGCTGGGGCCAGTGCTGATCTCATTGAAACGGTCTACGGTCGGGGGTATCGACTCAATGCCAGTTATGGACCCGCCAGTGTTGCAGCCCTGCCCAGTGATAGCTTCGCGACGCCAAAGGCGTATCAGGCACCCCCGTCTGATGCCACCCCGCCTCTGAGCGCTGACCTCGCCACCGACACCAGTACCCTCCACGCAGCAACCCAAACCCGAGCGGCAGTGGCCAAAATCTGGCAGCGGACTAAGCTGATCAACCTGGAGCGGTTGGGGGTGATTGAGCAGGCGATTACGGCCCTGCAACTGGGGAAAATCGAAGCGGAATTGCATCAAAAGGCGCAGCAGGCGGCCCATAAGCTAGTGGGGTCTTTGGGAACCTTTGGCTTTACGGAAGGTTCCACCCTAGCCCGCCAATTGGAAACTTGCCTTAACCAGGTCATGCCCAGCAATTCTCCTGGGGAGACGCTATGCGATTCTCCGGAGGAGACGCTGCGCGAACGGCCCAGTGAACTCACGACGACGGTTCCCAGCTTAACACAGCACGCCAAACGGCTACGGCAGTTTCTCGAACATACCCTGCTGACACCCGAATTGGAGACCACCGCTGCTTACCGTCAAGCGGAAATGGGGGTGAAGCCAGCCCTCGCCTTGGCCCAAGGTCAACCGCCCTGCCTGTTGATTGTGGACGATGATCCGACCCTGGTGGAGCGCTTGGCGATCGAGGCGATCGGTTGGGGGATTCGCGCAGAAGTGGCCCTGGACTTAACCACTGCCCGCACGGTCTTTGCCCAGGTACACCCCCAGGCCGTGTTACTCGATCTGTCCTTTGATCAAGGGGATACCGATGCTTTTGGGTTTTTGACGGAACTGCGGAATAGCCAGCCCGCCCTGCCGATTTTGGTGGCGAGTGGGGTGGCGAATTTAGCAGCGCGGATTGAGGTGGCCCGTCGGGGGGCTGTGGCCTTTTTACAAAAACCGATCGCGGCCCGTTTAGTCATGGCGACGGTTGCCCGAATTTTGCGGCAAACCGAGGCGGGTCCCATCAAGGTCCTGGCCGTCGATCAGGATAGGGCTTTTCTGCAAGCGTTGCCCACCGCCTTGGCCCCAGCGGGTATTCAGGTGACCCTCCTGAGTGACCCATACCAGTTTTGGGATGTTTTGGAGGCAACGGCTCCCCACCTATTGCTGTTGGGGGTGGAAATAACCCCCTTTAGTGGGGTAGATCTGGGTCAAATTGTCCGTAATGACCCGTTCTGGAATTTTCTGCCCATCTTGTTGCGGGGGGCAGAAGCGCAGGCCGAAGTCCACACACCGGGGTGTTTCTTCGGGGCGGATGATTATGTGGAACGGACGATGGCCCTGCCTTTGCTCACGGCCCGTATTTTGCACCAGGTGGCCCGCAGTCAGCGCTTGCACCAGCAGGCAGGGCTTGATCCCTTAACGCGAGTGGAAAGTCGCCAACAGGCGATCGTGCTAATCGATCGCCTGCTCAGTTT
>Ga0209207_1000707_pt1 | contig 18689 bp, 15 predicted proteins | sample SaghotsprinmetaG_FD_184140 | JGI IMG/M metagenome (GOLD analysis project Ga0209207, IMG submission 184140) | Hot spring microbial communities from South Africa to study Microbial Dark Matter (Phase II) - Sagole hot spring metaG (SPAdes) (version 3) | ecosystem: Environmental > Aquatic > Thermal...
GTAGTCAATCAGCCGTTTGGCAATATCGAGCGTGCGCACCCCCTGCGCGCCGGGAACCTGACCCTTCAATACCGTCTCGTGCATACAGATCCGGTCCACGGCCTGCGGGTAGAGATCTTTGAGCATGACGCGCACATAGTTGGCGTTCAGCACCGCGGTCTCGCTGACCTCGCGCAGGCCCGCCGCGCCAAGGCTGCGGATGTAGGTCCAGGCGCGCACCAGCATGCCGAAGTTGCCGTGGAAGGCCTTCAGACGGCCAATGCTCTTTTCGGGAGTGAACAGCTCGTAGGCGCCGTTCTCGGCGCGGCGCACGCGCGGGCCGGGCAGGAACGGGGCCAGGGCGGCCGTGCAGCCCACCGCGCCCGAACCGGGGCCGCCGCCGCCGTGCGGGGTGGTGAAGGTTTTGTGCAGGTTGTAGTGCATGAAATCGAAGCCCAGTTCGCCCGGCCTGGCAATGCCGAGAATGGCGTTAAAATTGGCGCCATCTCCGTACAGCAAGCCGCCGGCTTCGTGGACCAGGCGCGCAACCTCGACGATGTGTTCCTCGAACAACCCCAGAGTGTTGGGGTTAGTGAGCATCATGCCCACTGTGTGCGGGGAGAGTTTGGACTTGAGATCCTCCAGGTCAACGTTGCCGCGGGCGTCGCTCTTCACCTCGACGACCTTGAAACCGGCCATGGCCGCAGTGGCAGGGTTGGTGCCGTGGGCTGCGTCGGGCACAAGCACCTCGGTGCGCTGCGGGTCGTTACGGTCCAGGTGATAGGCGCGGAAGGTCAGGATGCCAGCGAACTCGCCCTGCGCCCCGGCAGCAGGTTGCAGCGAGACAGCGTCGAAGCCCGAGATCTCGCCCAGGTACTCCTGGAGTTCGTACATCAGTTGCAGCGCCCCCTGGGCCAGGCTGGCGTCGTGGAGCGGATGCGCCGCGGCAAAGCCGGGAAGCCGCGCGGCTTCTTCGTGGATCTTGGGGTTGTACTTCATAGTACACGACCCCAGGGGGTAGAAACCGGTGTCAATGGCGTAGTTCCGCTGGCTGATACGGGTGTAGTGACGAATGACCTCGGGTTCGGTCAGGCTGGGGAAGTCGTTCATATCGTCCTGGCGCAGCAACGCTGCTGGCAGGGGCGTTTCGGGCACATCGAGGCGCGGCAGGTTGGCGCCGTGCTTGCCCGGCGCAGAAAGTTCGTAGATGTGCGGTTCGTAGGTGTCCATCGCTGTATGCCTTCCAGGTCATTCGGTTTCCAAACAGAGATTCTGACCAGCAGATCTTGCCTGTGCTGAAGAATCCTGCGCGTGCTATTGATTGCCAATGAACCGATGCTGTCGAGTCGCGCCGCAGGCCCCGCCACATTGCGAGAGGAGCGAGGGCGCCTGCTTTTCTCGCGCCCGCTTCCCACGATGCCCGGGCGCGCGCTCCGGGTACCGTAAGCGCGGACTGCCGGGCTTCAGCGAAACAGATCAGCGATCCTCAGGCTGAACCCCGGCAGCAGCTCCGGGCTTTCCAGAGAGCCTTCCGGCCCCCAGGTTCGGGCAAGGCCGTCGGGCGTATGCACAATAATGCTGCGGCTGCGGGGGTAGACCACCCAGACGGCAGCCGTACCCGCGGCCAGATAGTCGCGGACCTTCTCGTGGATACCCTCCGCAGGATCTGATGGTGAGACAATTTCCACGGCCAGGTCGGGCGCAATGGTCCAGAAGCCTTCGGGCACTCCTGTCGCCGGGATACGTTCGGCGCGCACATAGTACACATCGGGTGCGCGTACTGTGGCAGGATCTCGTTCGATGACAAAGCCCGACTCGATACCGACATAGCCACCGCCGCGCTGTTTGCTCCACTGGATCAGAGCAGCGGTAATCAGAGCGGCAAGAATACCGTGTATACCTCCGGGGGGCATCGTTTCAACCACCTCGCCACACACTAGCTCGCGCCGAGCGATGCTGGCAGGCAACGCGGCGAACTCTTCAACAGTGAGCAAGGGGCTCGTGGTGGCGCTCATAGTTCCTCCAGGTTCTGCGACAATGCCAGGGCCAGGTCGGCGCGCCCCGCCTCCAGGAACAGGACGAGGCGGTAGGGGATCAGAGCGAATTCGCGCACCTGATCGTAGCGGCGCTCGGTGGTGGTATCGTAGGCATTGCCATACCCAACACGAATGCTGAAATAATCCTGGCCGGCGAAATGCTCCATAACCGCGACATGGTCCCAGGCGGGTCGCCAGGCCAGGGCGTAGCTCCAGCCGGTCAGGCCGGCGAGGCTCCAGCGGCGTTCGCGCCGTCGCACCAGCACGCGGGCAGGGCGGAGATCGCCGTGGGTCAGGCTGGCAGGCCGCCCGGTGGTAACGACGTTCTCAGCGGCCCAGGCGGTCAGCGCCGCTGCGCCGCGGGCGTCGAGTTCACCGGCGGCCTGAGCAGCCTCGAGGGCCGCGGCGAGGCGCGCCTGGTAGTAGCGGACGTCCTCGTCAGCGCGCGCGTCGGGGGTGGGGCCACTCTCGGCGCCGTAGCCCGGTGGGGCATCGGGGTCGAGGGCGCCATAGGCTGGAGCCGTGTACTGGTGCACCCGCGCCAGCAGCGCGCCGAGGGCCTGCCCCACGCCGTAGCGCTGCTCCTCGTCGAGGGCGCCGAGCGCCTCGATCAGCGGCGTGCCTTCGAGGTAGCTCAGCAGCAGGTACGGCATACCGGCCTCGCCGCGCAGGTCGTGGGCCAGCACCTCGGGGAGGGGCAGATCGATCTCCGCGCGCAGAGCGCGCAGGGCCGCCAGTTCGGCAGCCAGGGGATCACCCGCGCCCGGATCGGGGGGCGCGCCCAGGCGCAGCACGGCCCGCCGTGTCTCACTCAGGTCGAGCAGCAGCGTGCGCTCGCCCAGCGGCTCCGCCTCGCGCAGGCGAGCGCCGGGCAGCGCGTGGGCGACGAGGCGCCCGAGTTGTGCGTCGGTGATGAGCATGCCGGGTCGTTCACTTCAGCCGTCTATGCGGCTGCGCCGCACAACACCAGAATGAACATAGCTATTCTTGGAAGGGCTGCGCCCTCCCAAACCCTCCCCGCCGGTGGGGTGTTTTCCGGGAGGGCTGCGCCCTCCCCAACCCTCCCCGCTGGTGGGGTGTTTTCTAAGAGGGCTGCGCCCTCCCCAACCCTCCCCGCTGGCGGGGTGTTTTCCAGGAGGGCTGCGCCCTCCCCAACCCTCCCCGCTGGCGGGGTGTTTTCCAGGAGGGCTGCGCCCTCGCAAACCCTCCCCGCTGGCGGGTTGTTTTCCGGAAGGGCTGCGCCCTCCCCAACCCTCCCCGCCGGTGGGGTGTTTTCCAGGAGGGCTGTGCCCTCCCCAACCCTCCCCGTTGGCGGGTTGTTTTCCAGGAGGGCTGTGCCCTCCCCAACCCTCCCCGCCGGTGGGGTGTTTTCCGGGAGGGCTGTGCCCTCCCCAACCCTCCCCGCTGGCGGGTTGTTTTCCGGGAGGGCTGTGCCCTCCCCAACCCTCCCCGTTGGCGGGTTGTTTTCCGGGAGGGCTGTGCCCTCCCAAACCCTCCCCGCTGGCGGGTTGTTTTCCGGGAGGGCTGTGCCCGCGGCAGCGGTTGGAGGGCGGGGAGCCCGGGATTTTCCGCTCCCTGCTCCTTACGCCACCTCCCGCAGGGCCGCCACGAGGCGATCGATCTCGGCCTTGCTGTTCATCTCGGTCACGGCCAGAAGCATGGCGTGGCCCAGGTGCGGCTCGTCCTCGCTCAGATCATAGCCGCCGACGATACGCTGCTCGCGCAGGGCGGCGTTGATCTCAGCCACAGGTCGCGGGCAGCGCACCACGAACTCCTTGAAAAACGGACCACTGTCCACGGAGTAACCTGGCAATGCCGCGATCTGCGCGGCGGCGTAGTGCGCCCGGTGGTAACACAGTTCGGCCACGCGCCGCATACCCTGCCGGCCCAGCAGGCTCATATACACCGTCGCGGCCAGGGCCATCAGGCCCTGGTTGGTACAGATGTTGCTGGTGGCCCGCTCGCGGCGAATGTCCTGTTCGCGGGCGCGCAGGGTAAGCACATAGGCCAGGCGCCCGTCCACATCACGGGTGACGCCGACAATCCGCCCGGCGATTTTATGCACATATTTCTGCCTGGTGGTAAAAATGCCCAGGTACGGCCCGCCGAAGTTCAACCCGATGCCCAGTGGCTGCCCCTCGGCGGTGGCAATGTCAGCGCCGACCTCGCCGGGGGTCTGGAAGAGGCCCAGGGCGATCGGGTCGAAGTGTACGCCGAGCAACGCGCCGCGGGCCTGCACCTGCGTGGCCGGGCCGCGCAGGTCGTGCAGCCGTCCGAGGAAGTCGGGGTTCTGCACGATCAGCAGGGCGGTCTGCTCGTCCACGAGGGCGAGCGCGTCCTCGATGCTGGCGTTGGGGGTCTCGTCGCCGGTAATGCGCACATCGAGGGCCTGGAGGTAGGTGCGGAGCACGGCCCGGTACTGGGGGTTGACACCGCGGGCGACCACGATCTTGCGCCGGTTGCGCGCCACGTTGAGGGCCATGATGGCCGCCTCGGCAATAGCGGTGCCGCCGTCATAGTGCGAAGCGTTGGCGATCTCCATGCCGGTGAGCGAGCAGATCAGGCTCTGGTACTCAAAGATCGCCTGAAGCGTCCCCTGGCTGATTTCGGGCTGGTAGGGCGTGTAGGCGGTGTAGTACTCGCCACGGCGGAGGATCTGGTCAACTGCGGCGGGCACAAAGTGGTTGTAGGCCCCTGCGCCCCGAAAGATGCTGTAGCTGTGGGCACTGGCATTCGCGTCGCTCAGGGCGCGCAGCTCGCCCATCAGCTCAGGCTCGGAGAGCGGCTCGGGCAGGTCAAGCCGTGGGAAGCGCCACGCGGCGGGCACATCGGCGAACAGGTCTTCGATGGAGGCGACGCCGATGGCTGCCAGCATCTCGGCGCGTTCAGCTTCGGTGATCGAAATATAGTGCGACATAGCGATGCGATCCAGGATCTTGAACATCCATCACAAAAGCGCGAAGAGGGCGCGGCCCACGCGGGGCCACCCTGCCAGATCCGTGGGGAAGCCGGCTTCCCCGCGTCCAGGCTCGTCGGGTTGGAGGGGCGTGGAGATCTGAAGTTTCTCCTTCCTTCGACCCGCCGGAGCGGTTAACCTGAGCGCCCGCGGCAGACGATCGGCGGGCCGGCGGCTAATGGCTACGCCCCTCGAGGTAGGCGGCGTAGGCGGCGGCGTCCATCAATTCCTCTTCCTCACCGGAAGGGCGCATGCGGACGAGCCAGCCCGCGCCGTAGGGGTCGCTATTGATTGGCTGCTGATCGTGCTCCAGGGCGCTGTTCACGGCGGTGACTTCGCCGCCAACAGGGGCGTACAGGTCCGACGAGGCTTTCACCGACTCGATCACGCCGAAGCTCTCGCCGGGGGCGAAGGTGGCGCCCACCTGGGGCAATTCGAGGTAGACGATATCGCCGAGTTGTTCCTGGGCATAGTCGGTAATGCCGATCACCACCTCATCACCCTCGACCCGTACCCATTCGTCCGACTTGCTGTAGCGGAGATCCGCCGGAATGGTACTCATGGTGCACTCCTGATATGAACAGAGGGGAACCCGGGGTTCCCACACCCCTCCCTGAGAGGAGGGCGCAGCCCCCTCAGCAACAACCCGCCAGCGGGGAGGGTCGGGGAGGGCGCAGCCCTCCCAGGAATAACTTCATGCTGGCGTTGCGCCGCGCAGCCGCATGGGCGTCGGATATGAACAGAGGGGAACTCGGGGTTCCCCCTGCCCTTCCGCAGGGTTGTCGGGACTTACGCCTTCTTATAGCGCGGCTTGTAGAACGGCATCTTCATCACCCGGGCGCGCACGGGCTTCTCGCGGATGATCACATCGAACTCGCTGCCCTCGGCGCTCAGAGCAGTGGGTACCAGGGCGATCCCCAGGGGCTTGCCCAGGGTCGGCGCTGGCATCCCCGAGGTGACATGCCCCACCCGCTCGCCGCTCAGGGCGTGCACCGGATAGTCGCTACGAGCGATTCCGCGCCCGACCATCTCGAAGCCGGCCAGGCGGCGCGCTGGCCCCCGGGCCTTGATCGCCGCCAGGGTCTCGCGCCCCACGAAGTCACCCTTATCGAACTTCACCACCCAGCCCAGGCGGGCTTCGTAGGGGTTGATCGTCTCGCTGATCTCGTGGCCGTAGAGGGCCAGACAGGGCTCGAAGCGCAGACTGTCACGCGCGCCGAGGCCGCAGGGCTTCACGCTCCCCGGCGCCCCCAGCGCCAGCAGGCGCGTCCAGATCATCTCGGCGTGGGGAGCGTCGAAGAACAACTCGAACCCATCCTCGCCGGTGTAGCCGGTCCGGGCGATCAGCACGTTGACCCCGAACATGCTGGTGAGCGCCACGCCGTGAAACGGCAGATTGCCAAGTTCGGACGTTTCCGCGTCCTCCGCGTGTACCAGCAGCGCCTCGGCATTGGGGCCCTGGAACGCCAGCATGGCCCAGCGGTCGGAGCGATCCTCCAGTTCCACATCGAAGCCCCGGGCGTGGTTCTGCAGCCAGGCCCAGTCTTTGTCGCGATTGGCAGCATTCACCACAACCAGAAACTCATCGGGGACGTGGTAGATGAAGATATCATCAACGATCCCGCCGTCGGGCTTGCAGAGCAAGCCATAGTTCGACTGCCCGATGGGAATGGCGGTCACATCACAGGTGACGACGTGCTGGAGGAAAGCGCTGGCGTGGGGGCCGCGGACCATAAAGCGCCCCATGTGGCTAATATCAAACAGGCCGGCGCCCTGCCGCACCGCGTGGTGTTCCTCGATAATCCCGCTGTACTGTACCGGCATTTCCCAGCCGCCGAACTCGACCATGCGCGCGCCAGCGGCGCGATGGGCCTCGAAGAGGGGGGTACGTTTAAGCATAGGACCTCCGGTGGCAAGGGCGCCTACTCCTGCAAATCGGCGCGGACGCGACGCAGCAGTTCGCGGCAGGCAATGGCGTAGCGGGCCAGTTCCTCATCGCCGCTGGCGCGCGCTTCGGCGGCGAACTGCCAGAGGGCGTCGGCGGCGGGATCTTCGAGCAGCGCGGGGTAGCGCTCGAGCACCTCGAGCAGCGCCTCTTCACCATCGGCGACGAGCAGCGCCTCAATGGCCTCATCGAGGCTGGCGGCGTCCGGGTCGCTGGCGCGCGGAGGCGCGGCGGGGCGGCGCCGGGCGAGGGCCTCGCGGCGCTCCTCCAGGGCATGGGCCAGATGTTCGTTGCCCTCATCGAGCGCCCGGTCCACCTGCTGAGCCAGCAAACCATCGGCCTCCGGGCGCAGCAGGGCAGGGTACCGGGCGCAGACGGCCTCCAGCTCAGTCTCGGTGTGTGCCCGCAGCAGAGCGTGCACCGCGGCATCGGGCAGGTCCTCGAGCGGCGTTGCTGGCGCGGGCGGCTCGGCGGGGCGCTCCGAGGTCGCCATCAGGCGGGCCAGCAAGGCGCGCGCGTTACGCAGGCTATCGGCGATGGCGAACTCACGCTGTTCGAGGGCCACGTCAATGAGCTGGGCGAGAGCCGTGTCGCTGCTCGGGTCGAGCAGGATGGGATGGCGCGCCAGGACAGCCTTCAGATCCTCGGGGGTATCTGCGGCCAGCAGAGCCTCAACGGCGACCAGCAGCGGGGGCGGCTCGTCGGGGGCGCTACCGGCGCCGGATGGCGGCTGCGCGTTGTGCCCGGTCACCGCTTCCCCGGCGCTCCTGGCGTTTGAGCGCGGCGCGGCGTCCCCGGCCCGGCGGCGTTCCATGCGCTGCAAGAGATGGGCGATACCGGCCAGATCCTGGACAATATCCACCTCACCGAGGTAGGGGCGGCGCTGGTCCTCGGCGAGCGAGCCTACCAGGAGCGCGTGCAGGTCACGAGCCTGGTCACGCCAGGCATGCTCGGCGCTGCCGGGGGCGGGCGCGAAGATCACCCGGCGACGCAGGGCATCGTGGAAGAGCAACGGCGCGCCGGCAGGGCCGCGGTAGCTACAACTCGGGCAGGATACCATGTTCAACTCGCCCCGGCACAGGGCTGCAACCTCCTCGGGCGACTCCTGGGCATCGAGGATCAGCCAGACGAGCGCCTCAAAAGCGGTGTTGCAGGCAGGACAGGCAAGTTGGGTCAACTCCTGGTACCCGACAGGCATACGCACCATGATGTGGTAAGCTAAAGACAACCTCTCCCATTGTACCATGCGCTGGAGGCGTGGCTGCCCCGGCCTGTGTCACGGCCAGGGCGCTGCCTCGACCTGCTCTCCTGCGCGTGCGCGCAGGGGAGATGCTCCTGGGAGCGCGCAGCTCTCCCAAAACCTCCCCGCCAGCGGGTTGTTTGCTGGGAGGGCCGTGCCTGCCCAAGCCCTGCCGGTGGGGAGGGCTTGTCACCCCACTGGCAGGGGGGTATGGGGAAACCCGGTTTCTCCGATGTTCACCTCAGCCGTCCATGCGGCTGCGCCGCACAAGGCAGGGATGAAACACATAGAGACGCAGCGCCGCTGCGTCTCTACGTTCTGGTGCGACAGGCTCACCCCAGATGGGGAAAACCGGTTTACCCTACTGTCATGTCAGGCCCTATGCTTCTCGTTTTTCACGACAGCGAGTTGTCACAAATAAACGTGTCGTCACTTAACTGTTGAATGCGGCGAAACCCTGTACTTTCTAGAATTGCACGAATGGTTCGAGTGTCCCCCACCCACCAGTTCGTTGGGTCGTTGTTCATGCTCTTTTGAATAAAACTCATTTTGGGAAAGCTCGGATGACTCATGATGTAACTGTCCTCAGTGTCTAGATTATCTGGGAGCTCCAATGGCTGCGTGAGAGTGCGCCATGCCGACGTTATGGCTCGACGGGGTTCCCCACGCCTGGCTAGTACGCCCATTTCATAGAAGGCGAACAGCAGTCGCCTTATACCATCGAGCAGGGCGCCTTCATTGCGTACCCATGTTTGAAAATATAAGCGTTCGCGCGTTATGGCGCTGAGTTTGTCAAGAACGAAGAGAGGTGAACGCAGGTGGTAGAAAATCCCCAGAAAGATGACATAGTCAAAATGATCTCGATTATTGATCAAGAAATCGTAAATATCACTTTGCACGATTTCAACAGGGGTTCCAAACACCTTTGTGAGCAACTGGGCTTCACTAATGGCTGAGTCGACAATATCCACTGCTACCACCCGTTCTGCGCCGCGCTTCTTGAACATCGCGGAGAAGAAAGCAGAACTACATCCAAGGTCGAGGACCGTTTTTCCGCGCAAGTCTTTCGGGACATGCGGCTCAATCAAAGCCCAACGGGCTGCGGGATGGTTACCCATTTTGGGATTTGTCCATACACCCGGTGCTAATTCGACGTTATGGTGCCAGGGTTGCATCGTGGACAACTGTTGCCGTATCTCATCTGGTGTCATCATAATGCTCCTTGCCCTGGTATGACACGTGGATGATAAAGGTGGCCTAAGGGTTAAGATCAGCAATTCGTCCACAAGGCAGTCGAGAAGGGCGAAATGCTTCCACGCCATCTGCTCGCACACATCCTCCCACACACGCAACATCGGATTCAGTTCCGGGCAGTGAACGGACAGGAAAACCAGCCCGATGTTCTCGGGGGTGTGAAGCGCCCTGGCGGTGCAGATGCCACTTCGCCTACCGCCAGCGCGATCCAGGCGAAACACCGAATGTTAGCGTACTCATAGTATACTCTCTGCGCTTCCATCTGTCGAGGCTCGACATCCAGGTGTCTGACGCCCGTGTTCTCACCATCGAAATCCCTCCCGTCTATTCGTGAACTGTGGGCTGCCATCAGTCGTAACCTGCTCGGCGTCCAGGCAGGTCGCGGCGAGCAAAGCGGGCAACCCTCGGCCAGGGCTATAGCCAGCCCGGTGTTGCAGGCGGTGCCGGCAGCGCTGCTGTCCGCTGCCAACGTCGGGCAGGGCGACGCGACCAGCAGGGACGAGGATCACTGGCGTGGACGGGTGCTGCGCGGGCCGGGCGGCGATGACCAAGATGGTGAACCTGAGCTACACTGAGCGCACCATCTCCTGGCCCCCGACACTCGTCGGTATCTGCCCGCGAGCTGGACGAACGACGAGCGCCGCACGAAGGTCCACATACCTGACGGGGGTGCGCGTCCAGACCAGAGCGGAGATCGCGCGACCTGCCGGACCGGCCAGCGGAACGAGGTATTTCGTGTGCTGCGCTCACCTCGGCCGCGGACTACGGCGACCAGCCGTTCTTCCGTGACCAACTTGAGCAGCGTGAGTGGCACGATGTGCTGCCGGTGCGACGTCACTGTGCGTGCCAGCCTAGCGCGCGAGGCTGAGTGAGCCGACGCGCTGATGACGGCCTGAGGCACGTGGGTGTGGCAAACGATCGGCTGGCGTGAAGGGAGTAGCGGCCGGCTATGAGCGTGGTCTGTGGCAGTGCGGTGCTGGCGCCAGATGGACAGGGTGCGCTGAGTGGAGGACTGGGTGCTCGGCGAAGGGCCGGCCCGTGGGCAGGACGTCGATCCGCGCCGGTACTGGAGCAACTTCTCGCTGGGGTGACGCGCTGTTTCTTCCTCGGCCGGACTAACGGCGCCAGTCGCTGGTGTGCGTCCATCGGTATCTCCTCGATTGACTGCGCCTGCCTGCCATTGGTCAACGCATTCGCGAGGGCCGCCTCGACAACTGCCATCCCCATAAGGAAGTGACATAGTAGCGCTTGAATGGAATGAGACCGAGCGACTATATACACCTTAAGCTGTGTATGGTAGAGTTCTTCCAGGGAACAGGAACGTTGTGGTCATCGGAGGCAGCACCCGATGCCGCTCCGCGCGCGGTTGAAGGGCAGAGCGTCGGGCCGTGCGATGGGCGAGCAGGTCGAACTATGAAAACGCAGTACTACACCGCTACGAGCCTCGACGGCTTCATCGCAACAGAAGATGATTCGCTGGACTGGCTTTTTCCTCTGGGCGACCCGAATAGCTCTGGCTACCCGGAGTTCATCGCGGACGTGGGCGCATTAGCTATGGGATCGACAACCTACGAGTGGATACTACGCAATGCAGCAAAGGACTCCCCTGAGGCTGGCCCTGTCTGGCCATACACGCAACCGGCCTGGGTGTTTTCCAGTCGCGAGCTTCCAGCAGTCGAAGGGGCGAACATCCGATTTGTCAATGGGGATGTGCGCCCCGTCCATACTGAGATGCGGGCTGCTGCCGGCAGTAAGAACATCTGGATTGTTGGAGGCGGTGATCTCGCTGGCCAGTTCTACGATGCCGGTCTGCTGGACGAGTTGATTATTCAGATCGGCTCAGCTACCCTCGGTAAAGGCAAGCCGCTTTTCCCTCGCAGGCTGTTGCATCCGGTGTTGCGCCTGGTCTCCGTTCGCCAGATCGGCGCCGGTATGGTTGAATTACGCTATGTTATCATTTAGCCATCCATATGGCTGCGCCGCACAACGACGAGATGAACATGGGTTGTTCTTGGGAGGGCGCGGAGGCGCGGCGCCGCCGCGCCTCTACGCCCAAACCCTCCCCCCCAGGGAGGGGAATGGGGAAACCCGGTTTCCCCATGTCCCAACCGCGGTTGGGAGCGGCTGGCGTCCCCACAGGCGGGGGTGCGGTTCGACAGGCTCACCGCAGGTGGAGAAACCCGGTTTCCCCGTATGTTCACATCAGGCCCCATGCGCGGGGCGCACAACGCCAGCATGCAACCGTGGGAGGGCTAACCCCCTCCCTGACCCTCCCCCGCTGGGGGAGGGAACCGGGCTCCTCCCCGCAGGGAGGGGGTTGGAGAAACCCGGTTTCCCCATGTCCCAACCGCCCTTGGGGGCGGCTGGCGCCCCTACAGGCAGGGGTGCGGTTCGACAGGCTCACCGCAGGTGGGGAACCCCGGTTTCCCCATAGCCCAACCGCGGTTGGGAGCGGCTGGCGCCCCTACAGGCAGGGGCGCGGTTCGACAAGCTCACCACAGGTGGGGAAACCCGGTTTTCCCGTATGTTCACCAGCAGCGCCGGGTCAGCCGGCACACCAGCAGGAGGCTGTATGGACGATCTGAGGGGCAGGGTGGCGCTGGTCACCGGCGGCGGGCGGGGGATCGGCCGGGCGGTGGCTCTGGCTCTAGCCGGGGCCGGGGCGGCGGTTGCGGTTACGGGGCGCAGCGCCGGCAGCCTGGAGGAGACCGTGGCAGCAATCGGCGCCGCGGGCGGTCAGGCCCTGTCCCTCCCCGGCGACAGTGGCGACCCGGAGGCGGTGCGGGCGGCCTTTGCGGCGACACGCGCCGCCTTTGGTCCGGTCAGCATCCTCGTGGCCAACGCGGGCATTACCGCCAGCATGAAACTCATCGAAACACCAGACGCGCTCTGGGAGCAGATCATGCGCATCAACGTCAGCGGGCCGTTCTACTGCTGCAAAGCCGCGGCGCCGGACATGATCGCCGCCGGTTGGGGCCGCATCATCACCATCGCCTCGATCGGCGGACTCCAGGGCATGCCCTACTCGGCAGCCTACAGCGCCTCCAAGCACGCCCTGATCGGTCTGACCCGCTCACTGGCGGGTGAGCTGGCCCGCTACGGAATCACCGTCAACGCTGTTTGCCCGGGCTGGACGGCCACCGCTATGCTGGAGGAGGCCATCGCCAACCTGGTGGTGAAGACTGGCCGCTCGGTGGACGAGGCCCGCGCCGCGCTGCTGGCGGCGGGCAACCAGGCCCGTGCCATCACTCCCGACGAGGTGGCCGCAGTGGTGCTGCGCCTGGCCAGCCCGGCCTCGCACATCAGTGGCGAGGCGGTTGTGGTGATTTGACCGATATGGTTGCTCTGTGGTCAAGCTCGACGCACAGTTGAACATTGTGGCATGGTTTGACCCTGGCGACACCGGCTGTCACAACACCGGCGTAGGGCAAAACGACGAAGATGCAGTGGCTGGCGAAGTTATTATTGCTGGAGATGGCTCACGGCGATCCGCAATAGCGGGTTAAATGGGTACGGCACAGCGGCCTGGCCGCGATATCGGCACGACAACTATGGCAGCGGCGCCCGGTAGCGGCAAAACGGGCGACCGCCCGCTGCTGATGCTGGGCGGCAGGCAGACGGTTGAAGGAGATACATATGCGACCAATCGCAAAGCTCGTGATGAGTCTTGCTCTTGCAGGCCTGCTTCTTGCAGGCCTGTTTATTGTGGCTCTGGCCTCGGGACAGGCTAATGGCTCGTTTGAACAGCATACGTTGTTGCTGCAAGGCAGAGAGCGAACGTATTTCGTCTATCACCCCCGAAACCGCCAGGCGACGGAGGCAAAGCCTGTCGTCTTCGTGTTGCACGGTGGAGGCGGCGCCGATGCACACGAGATGGCAAGGCGTACAGGGATGAATTCCATCGCTGATCGTGAAGGGTTTCTCGTTGTTTATCCGTATGGAGTGGACGGGCAGTGGAATGAGGGTCGTGGAAAAACATTCCGTTCCACAAAATCCTGTGTGGAGCTGTAGAGCCGTGGGGACGATCTGAACTCTGCGGTGTCTCCATTCCTATCTCTCCCGGCTGGAGTCGCAGACGCGGAAATTGCGAAGAATGGTATAATCTATTAGCTTCCCGTAAAACCTGAGATATCCGAAGGCGATTAGCCGGATAGTCTACATGCCAATGAACAGGAAAGATCCAGAGACTCAGGCCGGCGGGTCCTTTTCTGCTGAGGAGAAACGGGGCCTGTACAAAGCGATTTTTGGCCGCAGGGATGTGCGTGGACAGTTCATGCCAGATGACATTCCTGACGATGTGCTGAGTAAAATTCTCACAGCCGCACATCACGCGCCTTCGGTTGGGTTCATGCAACCATGGAATTTTATTGTAATCAAAGACCTCGCCACAAAACAGTTGGTTTACGATGACTTTGTGCAAGCTAACAACGAAGCGGCCGAGATGTTTGATCCGGTTCGTCGGTCTATGTATCAAAGGCTCAAGCTAGAGGGCATTCGTGAAGCTCCAGTAAATATTTGTGTGACGTGCGATCACCAGCGCGCGGGTCCGGTAGTGATCGGTCGAACACACATGAGCATTATGGATCTGTATAGTTGCGTCTGTGCGGTTCAAAATCTGTGGTTAGCGGCACGTGCTGAAGGTCTTGGTGTTGGCTGGGTGAGCATTCTCCATGAGGAACGCCTGAAGGAAATCCTGGGCATTCCATCAAATGTCACGCCTGTCGCCTACCTGTGCGTTGGTTTTGTGAATTTCTTTTTCCGCAACCCTGAACTTGAAACAGTTGGTTGGCAATCTCGTCTGCCTGTTAAAGACGTTATTTTTATTGATCGATGGGGTCAGGCGCTTCAGGAATCAGACGGTTTGAACGAGGAATTGTCACGGGACCTGGATTGGCGAAAAGGTTTTTAAAAAACGCCTGCCGATGGATTTCGTGGTTTGAGAGGGCGCAGCCCTTCAAAGGGTTTCACCTGCTCCGGGATGGGCTTCCTGGGACGTGGGGGGAAATGGGCCAGCGAATGGGAAACGAAATGGGCCAGCGAATGGGAAACGAATAAACGAATGCTCAAGGCGGCCTTCCAGGGATGCGCGCTAATTTGAAGGGCGCAGCCCTCCCGGGAACCAGCCTCCAGGGGGAGGGTTTGGCGGTGCGCAGCCCTCCCAGGAACTATTAATAGTTTCATTCTTGCGTTGTGCGGCGCGGCCGCATGGACGGCTGAGGTGAACATACGGGGAAACCGGGTTTCCCCGCCTGTGGTGAGCTTGTCGAACCGCCCCCCTGCCTGGAGGGGCGCCAGGCGCCCCCAACCGCGGTTGGGACATGGGGAAACCGGGTTTCCCCAACCCCCTCCCTGAGGGGAGGCGCCCGGTTCCCTCCCCCAGCGGGGGAGGGCCAGGGAGGGGGCGGTCCTCCCAGAGATACCCCATGTTCAGCGCGGTGTTGTGCGCCCGCGCATGGGGCCTGATGTGAACATACGGAGAAACCGGGTTTCCCCAGGCCCCTGCCTGGAGGGGCGCCAGGCGCTCCCACCAGCGGTTGGGCCATGGGGAACCCGGGGTTCCCCAACCCCCTGCCTGGGGGGAGGCGCCCGGTTCCCTCCCCCAGCGGGGGAGGGCCAGGGAGGGGGCGGTCCTCCCAGAGATACCCCATGTTCATCGCGGTGTTGTGTGCCCGCGCATGGGGCCTGAGGTGAACATACGGGGAAACCTGGTTTCCCCAGGCCCCTGCCTGGAGGGGCGCCAGGCGCTCCCACCAGCGGTTGGGCCATGGGGAAACCAGGTTTCCCCAACCCCCTGCCTGCGGGGAGGGTTGAGGATTGGCGACCCTTCCACAGCAGACGGGGGAGGGCCGGGCGTTTTCAGACCCGTCCGTCGTCGACGCCTTCGCGGCGCTACACCTCTGTGAGCGGCAGTTCGCGCAGACGCTGGCCGGTGAGGGCGAACACGGCGTTCGCTACGGCCGCGCCGATCGGTCCCATCGGTGGTTCGCCAGCGCCGTAGGGCACGTCGCCGCTGCGCAGCACGGTTACCTCGATCGCCGGGGCGTCGCGCATGGTCAGCAGGGGGTAGGCGCCGAAGTTGTCGGCGGCGATCCGCCCGTTGCGCACGCTCAGCCGCTCGAAGAGCACCGAACTCAGCCCCATGCAGATGTTGCCCTCGGTCTGGGCCGCCACCCCGTCGGGATTGATCGGCAGCCCGGGGTCAACCACGGCCCAGACCGTGTGCACGCGCACGCCGCCTTCGGGCTTGCGCGAGACCTCGGCGATGTGGGCCACGACGGTGCCGGCGTCAATGGAGCAGGCTACACCGCGGGCGCGGCCGGCGGGCGCGGGTGTGCCCCAACCTGCGCGCTCGGCGACTGTGGTGAGCACGGCGCGCAGGCGCCGCCCGTGCTCATCGTCGCCGGTGTGGGCGATGCGGAAGGCGAGCGGGTCGGCGCCGGCGATGTGGGCCAGTTCGTCAATGAAGCTTTCGATGGCGAAGATGTTGGCGAGCAGGCCAAGGCCGCGCCAGGCGCCGGTGGCGATGGGCAGGGGGACGTGCTCGGCGCTTACGCTGATATGCGGCACGGCGTAGCTGATGCAGGCGCCGCGCCAGGCCCCGAAGTCGGCTCCGAAGAGGGCGCGCAGGGGCGCAGGGATGAACGGGAAGATCACACCGCCGCTGGCCTGGGAGTGTTCAAGCGCCACGATGCGCCCGTCTGGCCCCAGGGCCGCCCGCAGCACGTGATGGGTGGGCGGGCGCACAAAGCCGTGGTGGAACTCCTCGGCCCGGCTCCAGCCGACGTGCACGGGCCGCCCGGCGGCTGCCGAGAGCCGCGCCGCCTCCACCGCCACCTCGCTGACCATGCGCCGCCCGAAGCCGCCCCCCAGATAGGTGGGCACGACCTCGACCGTGCGCGCGTCGCGGCCCAGGGCGCGGGCGATGGCCTGGGCCGTCCCGAGGGGGTACTGGGTGCTCACCCGGGCCAGCACCCGGTCGGGGCGCACGTCCACCAGCGCGGCCTGGGGTTCCAGGTGGGCGTGGGCGGCCATGGGGGTGCGGTACTCCGCCGTGATCACCCCGGGGCCACGCAGCGCCGCCGCGGCATTGCCGGCGCGCTGAATGACCACGCCACGCCCGGGGACGGCGCGTACCCGGGCGTCAATCTGCTCCTGCTGGAGCGGCGGCCCCTCGGTCCACTCCAGGTCCATTGCGCGCACGGCGGCTGCGGCAGCACTGCGCGACTCGGCGGCGACGCCGGCGAAGTCGCGCTCGGCGACCACGGCAACCACTCCCGGGCGCCGGGCTGCCTCGCCGGGGGCGGCCCGGCGCAGGGTCGCGCCGAGGCTGGGCGGGCGAGCAACCGCGCCGTAGAGCATGCCCTCGGCCCGGGCATCGTAGCCGTAGGTGGCCGCGCCGCGTATCTTGGCGGGCAGGTCCACCCGGGGCACACTGGCGCCGATCAGCGTCCAGGCTGTGCTCGGTTTGAGGACAGGCGGCTCGGCGGGCACCTCGCGCCTGGCGGCGTCTGCCGCCAGTTCGCCGTAGCTCAGCCGGCGCTCCGGGTCGTCGGCGACGAAGAACGCGCCGTTGGCAACACGAAGCGCAGCCGGCGCAACCCCGAGGCGGTCGGCGGCCTCGGCGCGCAGCAACTCGCGCATCGTCGCGGCGGTCTCGCGCAACGGGGCAAAGAGCGAGGCCACCGAATTACTGGCATTGGTGCCGAAGTTGTCGGCCACCGGACCCGCTGAGCTGCTCGGGACAACCTCGATCTGCTCCCAGGCCAGTTCCAGCTCCTCGGCGGCGATCTGGGCGAGGGCCGTGTGAATGCCCTGACCCATCTCGACCTTGGGCATAGCGAGGCGCACCCGGCCATCGGCGGCGATCTCGAACCAGAAGGCCGGATCGGTGGTGACGATCGTGGGCGGCGCGGCGCCATCAACGACATCGGCGAGGGCGAGGCGCAGCCAGGGCAGGCCGAGCGTGGCGCCGAGGGCCAGACCGCCGCCGACGACCCCGGCGCCGATCAAGAAGCCGCGGCGCGAGACGCGCCAGCGTCGGGCGGGAGGCTGGCTCATACGGCCTCCGTGGCGGCGCGAGCCAGAGCGGCGGCGCGGGCCACGGCCCGACGGATGCGCGCGTAGGCGCCGCAGCGACAGTAGTTGCCGTCCATAGCCGCGATGATCTCCTCCTCCGAAGGCCGGGGATTGGCCGCGATTAGCGCCGTGGCTGTCATCATCTGACCGCTCATACACCAGCCGCACTGGGGCGTCTGGGCCTCGAGGAAAGCCCGCTGCACCGGGTGCAGTTCCTCCCCGCGGGCAAGCCCCTCGATGGTAGTGACCGCCCTGCCGGCTATCCGGCTAACGGGCACCTGGCAACTGCGCACGGCCACGCCGTCGAGATGGACCGTACAGGCGCCGCAGTAGCCGGCGCCACAGCCAAACTTTGTGCCGGTGAGTCCCAATTCGTCACGCAGCACCCAGAGCAGAACACGGGGCGGGTCCTTGGCAACCTGGTAGGTCTGGCCATTGATCACGAGATTCACTGATTGCTCCATCATTCATCGCTGGCAGCCGCCCGGGCGATCATTCGTAACCCTGAGGTGAACATATGGGGAAACCGGGTTTCCCCATTCCCCCTGCCTGTGGGGGCGGCAAGCCCTCCCCACCGGGAGGGTTTGGGAGGGCGCAGCCCTCCCAAGAACAATAATATTTTCATTCTAACTTGAAAATAGGTGGGGAAACCGGGTTTCCCCGCGCCCCTCCCTGAGGGGAGGAGCCCGGTTCCCTCCCCCAGCGGGGGAGGGCCAGGGAGGGGGTAGCCCTCCCACAGTTGCATGCTGGCGTTGTGCGCCCCGCGCATGGGGCCTGATGTGAACATATGGGGAAACCGGGTTTCCCCATGCCCCTGCTGGCTGGGTCGCCAGCCGCTCCCAACCGCGGTTGGGACATGGGGAAACCGGGTTTCCCCATGCCCCTGCTGGCTGGGTCGCCAGCCGCTCCCACCAGCGGTTGAGAGATGGGGAAACCGGGTTTCCCCACCTGCGGTGAGCCTGTCGAACCGCACCCCTGCCTGTGGGGGCGCCAGCCGCTCCCACCAGCGGTTGAGAGATGGGGAAACCGGGTTTCCCCACCTGCGGTGAGCCTGTCGAACCGCACCCCTGCCTGTGGGGTCGCCAGCCGCTCGCACCAGCGGTTGAGAGATGGGGAAACCGGGTTTCCCCACCTGCGGTGAGCCTGTCGAACCGCACCCCTGCCGGCTGGGTCGCCAGCCGCTCGCACCAGCGGTTGAGAGAT
>Ga0209207_1000711_pt1 | contig 18569 bp, 19 predicted proteins | sample SaghotsprinmetaG_FD_184140 | JGI IMG/M metagenome (GOLD analysis project Ga0209207, IMG submission 184140) | Hot spring microbial communities from South Africa to study Microbial Dark Matter (Phase II) - Sagole hot spring metaG (SPAdes) (version 3) | ecosystem: Environmental > Aquatic > Thermal...
GAAGTCCAACAATTAATTGAACAAACGTATTCTCAACTTGATTCCCACATTCACACTATCAGTGGTATTGGTGTTCAATCAGCCGCTTGCATTTTAGCTGAGTATGAATCCATTGAGCGATTTAGCACACCTGATCAGATGCTTGCCTTTGCAGGGTTAGAACCTTCTCGTAAACAATCGGGTGAATCAGAATCTAAAGGAAAAATGGTTAAACATGGTTCTTCTCTTTTACGTCAAACCATCATGAATATCGCAGCCACTTCGATTATTCATAATCCAATTCTCTATGAGTTCTATCGGAAAAAGAGAAATGAAGGTAAGCTTCATCGAGTCGCTCTTTCACATGTCGCTAAGCGAATTGTACGTATCATCTTTCATCTAGAGAAACATCATCTCGACTTTGATTTAGCTAAAATGAGGTAGCGTTTTAGCTTTTTTCAGTCTCATTTTAATAAACTGTCTTTTATGACATATTTTTAGAATGTTTAAATGTTTACTTTAGATTTTTTGTCTATTCGTCTTGACTTCTAATAGTTAATTTCTCCTTATGGTATAAATACATACTTGCTAAGTATACGCTCTTTTAAACAAAAAGACTAATCTTTTGTTCTAGAACCCCGTGATAACAGATCAATCTTCTCTTCCATCACACAAATTTTCTTATACAGTTCTTCAATTATAATTTCAGACTTCTGATCCACTAAGAAATCATTTTCAGATCTTAACCGATCCTTTGCCTCTTGTCGATTCTGTGACATCATAATTATAGGTGCTTGTAAAGCTGCTATACAACTTAAAACTAAGTTTAATAAGATAAAAGGATACGGATCAAAAGGTTTTGAAATCAGTACCCAAGAATTGAGTATTATCCAAAATATTAATAGAAACATAAAGCTAATAATAAATCTCCAACTACCCGCGATTTCCGCAACTTTATCCGAAATAATCTCTCCAAAAGATAACTGTTCATTATGTACAATATTTAGATTCTTTACTCGTCTTGTTTCAATTAATTTATCAATCGATTGATTACGTTTCATAATCTTCCCTCTTATAAGCATATTGTATGACAATTTAAGATAAAAGGAATACATTTATTTTAAAGGAGAACTTATATGGCAAAACGTTTATTTGTGAATTTACCGATAAAGGATATCAATCGTACTCGAGTATTCTTTGAATCCCTCGGCTTTAAATTCAATCCGCAATTCTCAGACGAGAAAGCACTTTGTCTTGTGTTAGGTGATAATTTCTATGGAATGTTGTTAATGGAAGAGTTTTTTCAAACATTCACTCCAAAACCACTTAGTTTAGGTAAACAATCAACTGAGGTATTACTTTCACTTCAAGTAGATACAAAAGATGATGTACATAACATGGTTAATAGAGCCGTTGAATTAGGTGCACATGAATATGCACCTCCTACTGATCATGGTTTCATGTATCTTAGAGTATTTGAAGACCTAGATGGACACCAATGGGAAATATCTTGGATGGATGAAACATATAATTGGGATGATTTGAAACAGTAATAATATATTACAAAATTGAACAAAAGAATGAAAAGATTAAAAAACCCAACTCCTGAGTGTTGGGTTTTTTAATATTATAATTTTGAGTTTACTTAATTATTCAGTACAATCAGTTATTTCAACTGGAGTATCAACTGCCCAAGTACAAGTCCATGAACCTTTAGTTTCAGAACCACTTGCATCATATGTTTGATCAGTTGCTTTTAATAGTGAATTTTCAGAAACCTTAGTTCTTGCATTTGCTAAAGCTACATTTCGATTAGCTTGTGAAACATAGTTTGTAATCGAAGGAATCAAAATAGCAGCTAGGATAGCCAAAATAGCGATAACAACGATTAATTCAATAAGTGTAAACCCTTTTTTTGTGAGAATTTTTTTCATTAATATTCCCCTCCTTTTGTTAAATAAATTAAACAACGAAATAAACTGTTAGTCAATATGTAATTAGGTCAATAATACATATTTACTAATAATAATTACTAATATTTCTATTATCTGCCTAGGAATCGTTTGAGTAACTCAGGATTACTTGTAATTTCACTTGCAGCTTCGTAAGAAATAATATTATCTAAAACAAGTTTTGCAAGATTTCCCTCGAAAGTTTGCATACCTATTCTAAGACCTGTTTGAATAGCTGTATTAATCTGAACGATTTTGTTTTCACGGATAAGATTACCAATCGCATCAGTCATTAACATAATTTCATGAACTGCTATACGTCCTGATTTATCAATTCGTGGAATTAATGCTTGAGAAACAACTCCTTTTAGAACACTTGATAATTGTGATCTAATTTGCGATTGTTGGTGAGGAGGAAATGCATCAATTATACGATCAACTGTGTTTGCAGCACCGGTTGTATGTAGCGTTGAAAATACTAAGTGACCAGTCTCTGCAGCAGTTACAGCTAAACTTATGGATTCATGATCTCTCATTTCACCGACTAATATAACATCTGGATCTTCACGGAGTGCTGATCGTAGTGAAGAATGAAAATCAACAGCATCTCTATGAATCTCTCTTTGATTGACTAGACTCTTCTTTGATGTATGTATGTATTCAATTGGATCCTCAAGTGTAAGAATATGTTTCGCTTTGTTCTGATTTACATAATCAATCATTGCGGCAAGAGTTGTTGATTTACCACTTCCTGTTGGACCAGTAACAAGTACAAGTCCTCTAGGTTCCAAAGCCAAGTCTTTTAATATAGGTGGTAGATTTAACTCATCAATTGTTGGAATTCTATTCTTGAGTAAACGCATAACAAGTGCATAAGAATCACGTTGTCTAAATATGTTTAAACGATATCGCTTCCCATTCACATCTGTATAAGAAGTGTCCACATCTTGTCCACTATCATACATTTCTTTCTGATGAGGTGTTAGAAATCCCTTTATGATTTCATATAAATCATCATTTGATAAAACAGGTAATTCCAATCGAATTAAATCCCCTACATGTCTAACCATAGGCGGCATGTTTGCGACAAGATGTATGTCCGAACATTCATTCTGTTGTGCATAATCTAGAATAGTATTTAGCATTTGTACTCCTAATCAACAGTGTAAAGAATTCTAACTCCTTCTTCAACTGTTGTTATTCCTTTGTTTATTAGATCTAAAACTTCTTCTCTTAACATACGCATTTTTTGTTCTTGTGCATGTTTCTTTAAATCATCCATAGGTGCACGCTTAGCAATAAGCTCTTGAAGCTTACTATCTACAAGTATGATTTCAAACACAGCTGTACGTCCTTGATAACCCGTTTGGTTACATTCAGCACAACCAACACCTCTTGTTGCTTTTTCTAGGTTAGTTTGAAGAAGTAAATTATCACTAAGTTCAACTTTATGTTCCTTCTTACACTTAGGGCAAACTTTTTTAACTAAACGTTGTGAAATAACACATTTAACTGAAGATGCGACCAAGAAAGGTTCAACCCCCATATCAACTAATCGAACTACTGTAGATAAAGCATCATTTGTATGAACTGTTGATAATACGAAGTGACCTGTAATAGCAGCTCTAATAGCAATTTCAGCTGTTTCTCCATCTCGAATTTCCCCGATCATTATTGTATCTGGGTCTTGACGCAAAATAGATCTCAATCCATTCGCAAAAGTTAAACCTGCTCGAGCATTAACTTGAACTTGGGTTATGCCTTTAAACTTACGTTCAATAGGATCTTCAATGGTTACGATTGCTTTTTTAACATCTGCTAACTGAGCTAACATCGAGTAAAGTGTTGTTGTTTTACCACTTCCTGTTGGACCAGTAACTAATAAAATACCGTGTGGTAGTTTTAACGCTTTATGAATAATTTCCTGGGTATAGTCCGATAATCCTAAACTTGCAAGATTATAGTCAATATTTCTGTCTGCACCCAGTAAACGTAATACAATCTTCTCTCCATATGGTGTAGGTAAAGATGATACACGAATATCGATTAATAAGAAATCATTTTTAAATTGGAAACTTCCGTCTTGTGGAACTCTCTTTTCAGCAATATTCATTCCACTAATGATCTTTATACGAGTAATAATGAGTTGATGAACATCAGAACTAAACTCATTATGTAATAATAAGTCACCATCAACACGGAAACGAACACGTGTTGTATTCTCTTCAGGTTCAATGTGAATATCAGAAGCATTTTGATGAAATGCATCAAAGATAAGGTTGTTTACTAGTTTTACAACTGGTGCAGAATCTACACGTTCAGCCATTCCTTCTTCATCAAGATTATCTGCAGAAACAATTCCATTACCACTGTATTCATCTTTGATATCATCTAAAATTTCATCAGCAGAACGTCTTGAGTAGACTCGATTGATTGCTTTTTCAATTTCTGAAGCAGGTGAAACTACTGTTTTAATTTCAAAACCAGTAATCATACCTAAATCTTCTAAACAAGCAAAATCAAGAGGATCGTTTGTTGCGATCGTGAGTGCTCCAGCTTTTAAATTCATTGGAACAATATTGTAACGCTTAGAAATTGCTTCTGGTACGATTTTTACAACATCTAATTCAACTTGGAATAATGGTGCATCTACATAATCAACCTGTAGACGTTGAGCAAGTGCTTTTAAAATATCTCTCTCACTCGCAAAGCCTAAATCTGAAATGACGTTACCTAAACGCTTTTTCACAACCTTTTGACGACTAAGAGCATCACTTAATTGCTCTTCAGTGATGATATTTTCTTCAACTAACACTTGTCCTAAACGAACTATTTTCATATTCAACCCCTCCTTGAAAGTACGAATGACTCTTTTTGCGCTATAATCATATAGACGAGGTATTCCAAATGCAATACATGATCCCTTTTATTATCTTCGTATATGGTTCGATTTTTGGTTCATTTTTTAATGTTGTTATACTTAGAACACCAAAGCACGAATCATTAGTAACTCAATCATCTCATTGTCCAAAATGCATGACTCCCATTAAACCTTATGATCTCATCCCAATTTTAAGTTATGTATTTCTTGGCGGGAAATGCCGACACTGTCATAATCCAATTTCCTGGCGCTATCCATTTATTGAAACAATTACAGCAATTAGCTATGTAATCATATATTTTAGTTATGGAATATCATATTCAACTCTAATAGGAATCGTATTAACGTCTTTACTTATCATCATTGCAGCAATTGATATAGATACAATGGAAATTCTTGATCGATTTCAAATTATGATACTATTTATTGCTATATTAAACTTATTTATTAGTCCTTTACCTCTAATTGAACATTTATTCGGATTCTTCATTGTAAGTATACCTTTTTACATCATTGCATATCTTACAGGAGGTATAGGTGGTGGTGACATAAAGCTAATAGCAGTTTCTGGTTTGTTATTAGGTTATAAGGCAACGATAATTGCATTTTTCTTTGCAAGTATCCTTGGTGGATTAGTTGCAATTTACTTACTTATAACAAAACAGAAAGAACGTAAATCATTAATAGCTTTTGGTCCCTATTTATGCATAGGAATATATCTTGCTTATTTATACGGTAATCAATTATTTAGTTGGTATCTCAACTTCTTCAATTAACTATTTCCCACCTTCAGGATGAGGATCCTCATTAGAACTTCCTTTTCCAGTACCACTTGCAATTATATCTTTTGTATAATCTCTTTCAACTTCACTAGGCAATAATTGATGAATGGAATATAAATCAAAAGTAAATGTTCCTATAGCATCCACATAATCATAAGATGAAGAAGATATGATGATAGAGGTATTCCATTTGGCTACTTCATCTAAGAAGAAAACGAAACGAGCATATGTAGTAGATACTTCATATGTATGTTGTGACAATAGAACCATTGCTGCTGTCTCAGGGTAATTATCACTTGAATCGACAACCGCCTTATATTTCTCAACTAACTCACGTATTACATAGTATTCTTGACTAGGTAGATTTTCTATCGCAAGTGGATTAACAACCTCAGGTTCAGTAAAAATTGTATTCAAAACTCGCATATTATATTTTGTTGTAAGAGGTAAAACCCATTGTTCAAACTGAGCTTCGTTAATAGGCGCTTCAAGTTCATGAAGTTTATCGGAAACTTCAATTAATCGTGAATCTAACTTCTTTTTAAGATTTGACTCATTCGGAAGAGTCGTATCGATTACTAACTTCTGATTTTGTAAATCATATAAACTTGCAGATAATGTTGAATTAGAATTTAAAAGAGGAAAAATCACAAAGGCAAGCATCATACCAACAATTCCAATTATGGCTAATACAAAGAGTAGAAAAGCTTCACGTTTTGAAACTTTCATATTAATTTCCCCCTTTCATAACACAAACAATTGTTCCAGTATATAAACCTTTTTCCTTATCATAGGTATAACCGGCATATGAAACGTCTGCAAACTTATATGTTCTTTGTAAACGCAGAACATAGTTTGAAAAGTCTGATGGTCTTTTACCTGTCATTTCAATTGTAATAGTATTCTCAGCAAATTCTAAGAATGTAAATTTAATATCGTTTGGACGTTCATAATAGATAACATCCAAAATTCTTGAGTCAAATTTTGGTCTATAATCAATAACTAAATCTAGGTTAGTAACTTCATTCTCTATTTCATCTAGAACCTTGATATTATCTTGGATCTTTTTAATACCTGCCATCTTTTCAACTACATTCGGGTTCTGAATATAACTTTTTAATGTAGTAATTTCTTGGTTCATTGAGTTGTTTTCAATTACAATTTTTAACGCATAAGCCCCGAGAATTAAAATTGCGGCAACTATTAATATAAAATAAATCCGAATAGGGCTAGTTGTATTCGCCTTTTTCTTTTGTTCACTACGATAACGTTCGAGTAAGTTCATGTCATGTTTTTTCATAGCTTACTTCCTTACCAATGTGCCAATCGCATTGACATATTTATTTTCAAATTTACCACTAACAAAACTTGGTTTCTCAAGTATTTCACATTCAATTAAGAGATTTTCTTTAACATTTCTTTGAATATCTTCCAACAAATGATCTGAACCAGTAAGAATTATCTTCTTTAATTCATTCTCACGTGATCGTGTATACGAAAATTGAATCATTTTATTTATATTCTCAGTAATCGCATTTACTATTTCTTCATGATTATCCTCTGAATATAAAACAAGTTTATTATTCCGTGATAAACCATATTCACCATCTTCAAATAAATACAATCTAAGATGTCCATTTCCAATGTCCGCTAAAATTACTTGCTCATTTTCTTTTAATTGAGAAGAGCTTTTTACAAGTTTTAAAACAGAATTTGTTGCAGAATCAATAGCAACTGGATTAAGTTTACATAGTTTTAATACTTCAAGAACTGATTCTAATGCAGATTTTTGCATTGCTACTGCTAAAACTCTTAAAAATTTCGAGGAATCACTTTCGAACTCACTTAAGACTACAAAATCCATTATGTAATCAGGTGACAGGTTTAAAGTACTCATCATTTCAGAGCGAACAAGTAAAGGGATCTTTCTTTCATCAATTTCTGGAATGTTAAGCTCTCTATAAATAACAGATGGATTATTTATACAAATATATGCTTGTTTGTCTTTAAAATGATAATCTTTCAAATGTGCTACTAAAAGATTGGAAAAATCTTTAACATTAACAATACCAGAATCACTAACCCACTCTTCGGGATATTCATATGATAATAAATTTCTTATAGAAACATTAGTTTTTGTGGTTTTTGCCTCAACCAAATAGACATAACCGTTGCGAATTTCAATCGACAAAGCCATTTTGTATTCCCCCTTCCTTGTTATCCAATCGACTCATACATTTGGAAGATTGGTTGAATGATAGACACTACTATAAATCCAATAATTATACCTAATGTAATCAACATAATTGGCTCCATCATTGCGATCATACGCGCAAGTGCTGAATCCGCTTCATTGTCGAAATAATCAGCTGTACTATTTAGAATATCTCCAAGCGATCCAGATTCTTCACCAATAAATATCATAGATGATAACATCGTATCAAATTCACCAGTATTCTGAATAGCTTTAGAGATTAATTCACCTTTTGTAACCTCTTCTACTACTGAAAAGAATTTATCTTCAAGATATGCATTATTTAGAACTCTTGAGGTTGTCTCTAACATATCAATTGTTTGAACACCACTTGAATAAAGAGATGCCATAGCACGAGCTGCACGAGCAGAATAAATTGTTGAATTAAGTGGTCCAAATATAGGGAGATAGAGTTTAAGCTTATCAAATTGAATCTTAACACTATTTATCTTCAAAGCAATATTTCCACCAACAAATACGATAAGTAATACTGCCAATATCGCTACCCAGTTTGTCGTCAAGAAATTACTAAATCCCAATATTATTTTTGTAGTCCAAGGTATATTTTCAGATGGGAACATATTTGTGATGGTTGGTAATACAAATGTGACAAGCATCAAGATAACAGCAACAGATACAATTCCAAGAATTGCTGGATAAATGCTTGCTGTTCTAATCTTATTATTTAATTTCTGTTCTTTCTCATAATGTTCTGACATTCTTTTGAGTGATTGATCCAAAGTACCACCCATTTCCCCAGCAACAACCATGTTTGTTAGTAATTCAGGAAACGCTCCACGTTGCATTTGCATAGCCTTTGATAAAGTATTTCCTTTTTGAACTTCTTCGTAAATATTACGAAATATTTGGCGAGCTTTATTATTATCGGCTTTAGATTGCAACATATCTAATGACTGAATAATTGGAATACCCGACGCTATCATTGTGCCTAATTGCCTACAAAAAACAACCAAGCTTTTAATTTTAAGCTTAGTTATTGAATCTGAAGAAGAAATTCCTTCTTTATATTCCAGTAAAAAAAGCTGCTTATTTTTAATATGCTGAATCATCTCTTGGGTTGATTCAGCACTTATGATGTCTTCAATTGTTTTACCTTTAGAGTCAACTGCAGTTATGTGATAACTTTTCATATTCTCTCCCCCCTAATTTTCGATTGTAGGTGTATATTCATAATTCATACTTGCGCCTGTAGATATAGGAGCGCCAGTAATAGGATCCAAGATTTGGAATGGAAAATTATTAAACGAGCTAGGATTAAAAATGATTCTTGCGTTATTATTTGCATAAAACGAGTTAGATACTACAGCACCATTAAGGATACCATTATTACTAATTTCTAGTGAGCCATTAGGTACATAATATAATGCTGATGTGTTTATACTACCATTATTACTTATAGAGACGGTTGATCCTCCAGTTACCAAATATCCTGACATGCTTGAGTTATTTTGGAAATAGATAGATGCGTTTGCAAACATAAACGAACCAGAAATCTTTAAACCATTTGCTGTATAGATTGAAAGATTAGTATTTCCACTCATCATAATTGTATCCACAAATATAATTAATTTTTGAGGATCAGTTAATCTACCTAAGGTATAAGAACTATTGTTTGATGTAGGAAGTTTGAATGGAACCGTCGTAGATGTTGCAGGAGTTGTTGTCCCCTTTACATAAATGGTTAATGTACCATTTCCAATAAATTCTACAAACCCATTAAACCATAACTTATCCGTAACAATAACAGTATCTTGATCAACTCTTATTTTAAAATTACTATCACCATTGATTATAAATTCAGGCACATAATACCCCTTGTATGTTCCTGGACTTGCAGGCATAACGTAAGTATAGTTATTATACGCATTATTGTTTGATTTATTAATATTACCATTGTTATCAACTAAAGTTTGGCCTCCCACTGTTAAAGCAGGTAATCGATTATTTTCTGCTCTAACACTATCCGCCAGAATTCTAATATACGTAAAGTCTACAACAGGGAAATCATCCTGTTGAAGCGTTTTGTTTAATCCAGTTGAGTTTCCAGAGTTTGTCACAACATTATTATTAGTATTTGGTAATAAATATACTTGACCATTAACGGTTCCGTTAAGAATAATAGAACCAGAAGTTTGAGTATATGATCCAATGTTCGCAGGTGTATTCAATAGTGAATTTGTTACAGTTACTCCATTATTTAATGTAATGTTTTGCTTTGTTAAAATAGCTTTATCAATACTAAATCCATTTCCATCACCAGAGTTGAACTTAAACTTTAGTGTCTTCTCTAAAGTACGTATAGCATCACCAACTTTGCCAACAGAAATAATTCTATATTGTTTAAACCCATCTCCATCAAAACCAAGACTAATAACTTGCCCATCCATAAAACTAGCTTCACCAAGTGAGGCATTAAAATCTAGATGATATGTAGAATTTGCTGTGCTTAAAGAATCTAAATTAGCATAAAAAACTGTAGCAGTTAGCCCTCCAGGATTGAGTGCATAAGTAGCGAAAATGTCACTAATCGTTTTCTCAAAATTAGCAACCATATAATTAACACCAGAATCTGCTGAATATAGTGCTGTTGTATGGTGATTAGCTACGAATGAGTTGCGTTGATTCGATACAGAGGAATACATAACTCCTCCCAAAAGAATAACAAGCACCATAAATATTATTACTACAGTCAGTAATGCAACACCGCTCTTAGAATTTAAAATATTTCTCTTTCTCATGAAGTACCAGTTTCTCCAATCCTTATCCGAATCATATAATTAACTTCTATTGTATTATTTCTAGTATCAGGTATTGAAACTAAACTTAAATGAATCGATGAATTTGCCGCGTCTGTTACTATATTAAACGATTGAACTCCATTAGCTATTACCACACCATTTCTTAATATATTATTAGAACTTAAACAATATGTAATTATTGTTGTTGAACCCATGGTTGCGCAATTAGTCGTTGAGTTAAATGAAATATCAGCATTTCTTGAAACGTACTTTCTTGAGTCTTTCTCAAAATATGTAGCTACTAATCTTAATGATTCTTGATTCGCAACTTGAGTAGATTCGTCTTTAAAGAAAGTTGTTGAGAATCCAACTAAGCTAGCAATAACGCCAAAAACCATTACTACAATCATCATAGTAATTACAACTTCGATTAAAGTGAAACCCTTTCTTGAATTTTTCATACTAACCACCAAACTTTATATAGAGTTCCATCTGAGCTCTATTCCCCTGATAATTAGGATCGCCAACTTTACTTGTAACAGTTAAAAGAATATTTGTTATATCTGAAATAGAACTATTTGTTGTATATTGAATGACAAATGTATAATTTGCATTGGAATTATCTGTGCAAGTATTGCCTGTACATGTATATCCCATAGCAGAAATTGAGTTTATTGGCGTTGCACCAGCAACTTGGCTTCGACTATAGAGTTCTTCCATTTCACTTTGAGCAAAAAATGAAGCATCCGTAAACTCTCGAGATATATTATTCATTAAATTAGTAATTAAAAACGCAGGGAAAAGAGTAACCATGATAATACCAAACAGACCCATGGCAACAACCACTTCAATTAGAGTTAGTCCCTTCTTGTTTCTCATACATTAAAACTCGCTTTCGCTTTAATTAAATTTATCTAACTTAATACTAATCCAAGTAATTTGTAATTACAACTTTTATCATCATAAAATCGTAAAAAATAGTACATAGATATTGAAATTATGCACTGTTTTATAAAATAGTACGCTATGAGTGGAGTCAATAAGTATAATCTATCGATCTTTAACTAAAAGCTTGGTTGTAAGTGTATCAATTCCATATGCTCCTAAAGGCGCACTAATAAGAATCGCAAGTACTGCAGCCGCTAGAATAATATTCCCTGAACTAAATCCTAAACTTAGTGGAATGGATCCAATAGCCGCTTGAACAGTCGCTTTTGGTAAATAAGCAACTCCTGTAAATAGTCTTTCTTTAGGGGTTAAGTTTGATTTAATCAAACACATTTGAACTCCAATTAAACGAGATACTAATCCTAATACAAGAACTAAAGCAATCAACCATGCGTACGATTGTAAACTTGTCAGATTAACTACAGCTCCAACAAGAATGAATAAGAACACTTCTGATGCCACCCAAATCTTTGAGAACTTTGAAGTAATTCTATTTGCAAGTTTAGGATAAAAGTATAAAATACTTAAACCAATAGAAATAACACTTAATAAGGCAGAATAAGGTATAAACGAAGATATAGAATGTTCCAATCCTAATAATAAGAATGAAACACTTAAAATAAGGAGAACTTTAATTGTATCTCGCATATGAATACGTTTAAATAATATGACAAAAACCCAACCAACAAAGAATCCAAATCCAATACCCGTTAGAATTGAAACTGGCAGAGTCAAAAACAATGATAAATCAACGGCTTGGCCTTGTCTAAGAGAAACAAATGAAGTAAAAAGGATAATAACAAAAATATCATCCAAACTTGCGCCTGCCATTACAATTTGTGGTATACGATGTTTATATCCATACCCTTCATGTATTAAATGCAACATTCTTGGAACAACAACCGCTGGTGATACAGCTGCTAATACTGAGCCAAGAATAGCCGCATCAAGAAGAGTAATGTTCAATATCATTGGAGCAATAATTATTACCATTCCAATTTCAAATACAGCTGGTAGAAAACTCATCAGGAATGCAGGACGGCCTATTTTTATTAAGTCTTGAATATCTAAGCTTAATCCAGCTCTAAGTAATATTACAATTAACGCAATCTGTCTCAACTCTGTTGATACTTCAAGTAAGCTAGGGCTTATCATATCAAACATATAAGGTCCAAGTATGATTCCAGCCAAAATCATTCCAATCAATCCTGGAAGATTAAAATGCTTAAATACTCCGCTTAATCCAAATCCCAGCAATAACATGAGTGCCAAACTTACTAACATATTTCCTCCTATAAAAAAACTGATGAACTGTTAAAAAGAAACAGAAGTCATCAGCTTTACGCGGTTTTCTTTCGAAGGGAGACGTTCATTCCCTTTAGCATCTTATCTTAAACATAAAGGAGTGTCAAGTATCGTAATAAAACTTGTTTATGATAGAATAAGACCATTAAAGCGAGGAATACTATGATACTTTCATTTAGAAATATAAGTCCAAAAATAGGTAAGAATGTATATATAGCAGAGACGGCAACAATCATTGGAGATGTCACCTTAGGAGATGATGTATCCATTTGGCCATCCGCCGTTATTCGAGGAGATGTTAATCCCATCGTAATCGGTAAAGGGTCCAATGTACAGGACGGAGCTGTAATACATGTGGATCCCGATACAAAAGTATTTATCGGTGAAAATGTTACGATTGGTCATCTAGCCCATGTCCATGGCGCAACCATACATGACAATGTGCTCATTGGGAGTACTTCAACCGTACTTGATAATGCAGTTATTCATTCCAATAACTTGATAGCAGCTGGCGCAACTGTTTCACCAAGAACAGTTATCGAATCAGGACATCTTGTCGTTGGATTGCCCGCAAGTATCAAACGTCCTCTTAAACAAAGCGAAATTGATCATATTACTTGGAATGCGGAAGAATATGTAAAATTAAAAGATGAATATATCAATGAAAAATGAGCTCAATGCTCATTTTATTGTTTTACGTGTAATGATGTATAGCGATACTAAACTTGAACTTGTTAGTATCACGATTCTTAATGGGAATGAATGTACAAAGAAGATAATTGTTGAAAGGATACTAATCCATAAAATTGTTAAAGCTTTTATTTTAGCTTTTAAAGGAATTCCCTCTTTGGAAAGATAATCAATAATATAGGGTCTAAACCTTGGATGATTTAAAACTTCATTTACCTTCTGTGGATGCCCTTTACCAAATAAATATAACGATAATAAAACAAATGGAGTAGTCGGTAATACAGGTAAAAATATCCCTATAAAACCTAAGCCCAAACTAATTGATCCCGTAATAAGATAGAATGACTTAAACATAATTCCCTCCAATGTTTAAGCATTATAACAATAATCACTCCTTATTTCATTAAAAGTGATGTATATAAAGAATAGAAATTATCTTTATAGAGCTTAAAATACTCTAAACTAGGACTAGGAAATTGTTTAGTTTTAACCATATGATTAAACTCATCTAACGATATAAAACGATAATCCACAGTTTCGTTCTCACATAATTGAATAACATGATTCTTCATATCCACTTTATGAATATAGGTATACCAAATAGACGTCTTACCTAAAAAAGACTGAACTAAACTTAGATTTTCTTTTAATGCTTTAATCCCAGTTTCTTCTTCTAATTCTCTAACAGCTGCACTTAATTCATCTTCACCTTTTATAACACTACCTGCTGTAATTTCCCAATAATATCCAAAGTGTTTTAAAGGATGTCTTTGAGTAATTAAAATACGATTTTTCTCATCCATAGTGTAAATTTGAACAATCTTATGATAAACCCCTTTTGGGATACTATCTCCTCGAATTAAATCATATCCAAGTGCTATACCATTCTTATCAAACGCATCAAAAATTTCCATATTGACCTCTAACTCTTAAGTATTATTATACAAAAAAAGAGAGTTAAACTCTCTTAAATGTAATTCCAAGGATTCTGATAAGATCCATTTTTTAGAACTTCGAAATGTAAATGTGAACCTGTACTATAGCCAGTATTACCAACAGATCCAATTCGATCTCCCGTTTTAACTTTATCCCCTTTACTCACATTAAATTTAGATAAATGTAAATATCGTGTTACTAGACCATTCCCATGATCAATCGCAATATACATACCAAGTGTGTTATCTTGACTTACAGAAATAACTGTACCAGATGCATAAGCATAGACTGCTGTACCCGTTGGAGCCGCAATATCAATTCCATTATGGAATGTTCTTACACCAGAAATTGGATGTGTTCGATACCCATAACCACTGCTTAATCGACCTCTAGTAACCCCATAATTATCTCCGCCTGCATATGATAGTGTACGTTTTGTACCGACCTTAACTTCAGCACTAATTGGTTCTTTTAATATGGTTTCTTGAATAGCATCCACACTCACTGCATATCCATTTTCCATCACGATATCGTAAACTACATTTTTTTCGCCTTCAACACCTTCTTTTAGAATAATACGTTGCGTCGCAAGTAATGTATTATCATTATGTCTAATTGTAGTAAATGGTACCGGTTCTAATGCTGTATTTTGAAGTTTAACTACTACATCAAATAGTGGATTTGCAGGAACAAATAAATACTTATCACCTGGTTGAATATACTTTTCAATATTTAACCACGGATTGTACTCAACTATTTTCGCAATTGGAATATTATTCGCTATGCTTATGTCCCACAGATTATCCCCTTTAACTACCGTATAATAAACAGCCTCTTCTTCATTCGTTTGAAAAAGCAATGCAATATCTTCAACACTATTTAACTCTTCTTCTTCAACTTTACGTTCAATGATTTGAATATCTTGTTTAAAATCTACACTCAGAATTTTTGCACTACTCGCAATATTTGAAATCGATAAAAAACTTAACTTATACTTTCTCATCAATAATTCTAAATCGTCATATTGATCACTTGGGATAGTATATAAGACCTCTCCATCAACCATAAAATCATAGGCATCAATTAAATTTAAATATTTATAAGCAGATATTCCAGATACCGTTAATATCCAACCTAAAATTAGGGTAAGTGTTACATACAGAATAACTTTATATTTCTTTTTTAAACGCATAGGGGCCTTTGTTTTCATAGTTGTTGTGAATTATTGATAAATCAATCATTATTTTTACTTTGAGATTATAACAGATGCACACGATATCGTAAACCCACCCAGGGTATAATTTTAATATGTGTTTAATATTTCACAAAAAAAGATAAAAATATTACTCTTTATCTTTTGCCATTCAAATTCAACAATTTCATAATTTCGACCACGATTAATGGAATAAACATCAACAAGATAACGACTTCCCAATGTTGAAAATCAAGACGAACTAATTTAAACAAATCACGAACTTGAGGAATAAATAATACAGCTAACATCATTAATGTATTTGTAATCGTTGCTAATACTAGCCATCGATTCTTGAAAATTGATTTAAATGCACTTTGTTTATAAGAATGAATATTATAAGCATGAACCAATTGACTAAACGCTAGCACGATAAATGCCATAGTTTGACCTTGTGCCAAAGTACCCTCATGACCAAAACTTCCATAACCATATAAGAATGCAATCAATGTTAATATACCAATTAAAATCCCTTGATATGCAACTCGATATGCCATCGATTTATTTAATAATCCTTTTTCACGATTAGGTTCACGATGCATTATTCCATCTTCAGCAGGATCAATTCCAAGCGCTAAAGCTGGAAGACTATCTGTCACAAGATTAATCCATAGAATATGTATCGGTAGTAATGGAGTAGCCCAATTCATAAGTGCAGCAACTAGCAAAGTAAACAATTCTCCAACATTACAAGAAAGCAAATACGTTATCGCTTTTGTAATGTTATCTCGAATACGTCGACCTTCTTCTACCGCATTTACAACTGTCGCAAAATTATCATCAGCTAAAACCATATCAGCAGCTCCTTTGGCAACCTCAGTCCCAACAAGCCCCATCGCTGCACCGATATCTGATTTCTTTAATGCTGGCGCATCATTCACTCCATCACCAGTCATCGCAACCATTTCACCCTGTTTCTTCCATGCATCTATAATACGCATTTTATGTTCAGGTGATACACGTGCATAGACTGCAATGCTTCGTACTTGATTGAATAAATCATCATCACTCATCAAATCGAGTTCTATTCCAGAAATAACTTTATCTCCAGGTAACATTAAACCGATTTGTAAACCAATGGCTTCTGCTGTTATTTTATGATCACCGGTTATCATAATAGGTCGAATACCTGCTGATCGACATTCTTCGATTGCTTGTTTAACTTCTTCGCGAGGTGGATCAATCATACCTGTTAAACCAATAAAACAAAGCTGAGATTCTACACTAATATCTCCATCTTTAATATTTTCTTGTAGTATTTTTTTCGCATACGCGAGAACACGAAGCGCACTTTTTCCCATTTCCGCATTAATATGTTGGATTTGATTTATATCTTCTGGTGTAATTGGTCGAATCGCTTCACCATCCATTCTATGTGTTACTTGACTTAGAACTTCATCCACTCCACCTTTTACAAATACCGTGAAGTAATCATGATGTTTATGAACAGTAGCCATGCGCTTACGAATCGATTCAAAAGGAACCTCCGCAACCCTTGGATATAATTTTTGAGTATGTTCAAGATTTAATCCTTGTTTGATTGCCCATTCACTTAATGCTGTTTCAGTAGGATCGCCCACCCACTTGTTCTCTATGAATCTTGAGTCATTACACAAACTTGCTGCTTTTAATAAATCTTGATGATTCTCTTCATTAACAAGCCAATATTGAGTGACTGTCATTTTATTCTGAGTAAGTGTTCCAGTCTTATCAGAACAAATAACCGTTGCGCCACCCAATGTCTCAACACTCGATAAGTTTCTGATGATTGCATTTCGTTTAGCAAGTCTTTGAACTCCCATTGCCATAACAATCGTTGCGACAGCTGGTAAGCTCTCAGGAATAACCGCGACCGCAAGTGAAACTGAACTCATAAATAGTTCTAATAGTTCTTTACCATTTAGGACTCCGATTCCAAATATGATAATGACGGAAATTAATGCCCCTATTCCGAGTATTCTTCCTAACTCATCCAACTTTTTCTCGAGTGGTGTTTTTTCTTTCTTATTTGATGTGAGTAAATTCGCTATCTTTCCGACTTCAGTGTTCATACCCACACCAACGACTAAACCTAAAGCACGACCGTATGTAACACTGGAAGATGCAAAGACCATATTCTTACGATCTCCTAACGATACATCTTCGATAATCTTTAAATTCGCATCTTTTTCAACTGGAACAGATTCACCTGTAAGAGATGCCTCTTGAATTTGACAACTACTTGTCTTTATTAGTCTTAGATCAGCAGAAACTTGATCACCCGTATCTAAGACAACAAGGTCAAACATTACGACATTTTTTGAATCGATTTGTTGTTCTTGACCATTCCGAATAACTTTAGTTAAAGGAGCGGCAAGTTCTTTTAGTGCTGCAAGAGCTCTTTCTGCTTTATCTTCTTGTAAAACACCTAAAACAGCATTTAATACAACAATCGCAAGAATAATTATTGCATCTGCTTTTTCATCTAAAAAGAACGAAACAATAGAAGCGATGATAAGAATAATGATCATCGTATTATTAAATTGCTTTAGAAACAAAATAATAAGGCTATCCTTCTTCCCTTCATCTAACTTATTAACTCCATATTTTTCTCGATTAAAAAGAACTTGTTCATCATCCAACCCATTCTCAACGTCATAATCTCTAATGATTAAATCTAAGTCCTTCTGATACCACTTCTTATTATCCATATTACTCCTTTACAAAATAACTATCTACCCGTAAAACGGGTAGTATTAGTTTCGCCCTCGAAGGGCATCTTGCTTACGTTACCTCTAAAGAGGTCTGGTATGACTGACAACCGCTAATGCTTACTCACTATCCCTTGAAGG
>Ga0209207_1000713_pt1 | contig 18500 bp, 14 predicted proteins | sample SaghotsprinmetaG_FD_184140 | JGI IMG/M metagenome (GOLD analysis project Ga0209207, IMG submission 184140) | Hot spring microbial communities from South Africa to study Microbial Dark Matter (Phase II) - Sagole hot spring metaG (SPAdes) (version 3) | ecosystem: Environmental > Aquatic > Thermal...
GCGTGCGAGGCTTCGGGCAAACTTCTACCTTGACGGCGACCGCAAGCTAGCCGCCTCGTGGAAAGATCGCGCCCGCGCCAATGTCGCAGCGATCCTCGTCGCCGACGGCATTGCCAAGCGGGACCGGCCCGCGACGGCAGAGGAACAGGCGCAGTTGATCCGCTTCACCGGCTTTGGCGCCAGCGAACTGGCCAATAGTATGTTCCGTCGGCCGGGCGAGGTCGATTTCCGAAAGGGTTGGGACGATATTGGTTCTTCGCTCGAGACCGCGGTTTGCGAGAGCGACTACGCGTCGCTTGCCCGCTGCACCCAATATGCACATTTCACGCCAGAATTCATCATTCGGGCGATCTGGGCCGGGATTCAGAGGCTCGGCTGGCGCGGCGGCCGGGTTTTGGAACCGGGTATCGGCACGGGCCTGTTCCCGGCCCTAATGCCGGAGCTCTATCGCGACGCCGCCTATGTCACCGGGATCGAACTTGATCCGGTCACAGCCCGCATCGCCGCCCTGCTTCAGCCGAAGGCGCGCATCCTCAATGGCGACTTTGCCCGTACCGATCTGGCTCCGATCTACGATCTCGCCATCGGCAATCCACCTTTCTCCGATCGCATTGTCCGCTCGGACCGCGCTTACCGGTCGCTTGGCCTTCGCCTGCACGACTATTTCATCGCCCGGTCGATTGACCTGCTGAAGCCCGGCGCGGTCGCCGCCTTCGTCACCTCGCATGGCACCATGGACAAGGCCGATACCACAGCACGGGAGCATATCACCAAATCCGCAGAGCTGATCGCAGCAATCCGCCTGCCCGAGGGCAGCTTCCGTCGCGACGCCGGCACGGATGTCGTCGTCGACATCCTCTTCTTCCGCAAGAGGAAGCCCGGAGAGCCGGAGGGAAATCAGCTGTGGCTCGATCTCGATGAGGTCAGGGCGGCCACCAACGACGAAGGCGCCATCCGCGTGAACCGCTGGTTTGCCCGGCACCCCGATTTCGTGCTCGGCACCCATGCGCTGACCTCGGGGCCGTTCGGCGAGACCTACACGTGCCGGCCCCGTGATGGCGAAGATCTCGAAGCCGTGCTTTCCGCTGCCATCGAGCTTCTGCCGGCCGATCTCTATGACGGAGAGCCGACACCTATCGATATTGATCTCGAGGAAGAACTCGGCGAGATCGTCGATCTACAGCCTAAGGGCGGGACTGTTCGCGAGGGCAGTTTTTTCCTTGACCGGTCGAAGGGCCTGATGCAGATGCTCGACGGATCGGCCGTGCCAGTCACCGTCCGCAAGGGTCGCACCGGTGAGGGGGTCCCGGAAAAGCATGTCCGGATCATCTCGAAACTGATCCCGATCCGAGACGCGGTCCGTGAGGTGTTGAAAGCTCAGGAAACCGACCGGCCTTGGCGCGACGGCCAAGTGCGTCTGCGGATCGCCTGGTCGAGCTTTGTGCGCGACTTCGGTCCGATCAACCATACCACCGTCTCGATTCAGGAGGATTCGGAAACCGGTGAGGTCAAGGAAACCCATCGCCAGCCGAACTTGGCGCCATTCCGCGACGACCCCGATTGCTGGCTGGTGGCGTCCATCGAAGATTATGATCTGGAAACAGATACGGCAAAGCCTGGCCCGATCTTTTCCGAACGCGTGATTGCACCGCCGGCGGCGCCGACAATCACATCTCCCGCAGATGCGCTAGCCTTCGTTTTAAACGAACGCGGCCACGTCGATATCGACCATATCGCCGAGCTGCTGCACAGCGATCCTGCTGATGTGATCGACGCCTTGGGCGAGGCCGTGTTCCGTGATCCCGCCGATGGAGCATGGAAGACTGCGGACGGTTATCTCTCGGGGGCTGTCCGGACCAAGCTCGTCGCGGCGCAAGCTGCGGCCGAGCTGAATCCTGCTTATGAGCGGAACGTACGGGCTCTCCAAGATGTGCAGCCGGCCGATCTGCGGCCCTCGGATATCACCGCCCGTCTTGGGGCACCGTGGATCCCGGCTGCTGACGTCGTGGCGTTCGTGAAGGAGAAAATGGAAGCCGATATCCGCATCCATCATATGCCGGAGCTCGGCTCCTGGACAGTGGAGGCCCGCCAGCTCGGCTATAGCGCTGCCGGCACGTCCGAATGGGGAACCAGTCGCCGCCATGCAGGCGATCTACTTGCCGATGCGCTGAACAGCCGGGTGCCTCAAATCTTCGACGTCTTCAGGGACGCCGACGGCGAGCGGCGTGTGCTCAACGTCGTCGATACCGAGGCCGCGCGCAACAAGCTCCAAAGGATCAAGCAGGCATTCCAGGACTGGGTCTGGACCGATCCGGATCGCACCGATCGACTGGCCCGCGATTACAATGATCGTTTCAACAACATCGCGCCGCGGAAATTCGACGGTTCCCATCTGAAACTCCCTGGCGCCTCTGGCGCCTTTGTTTTGTATGGGCACCAGAAACGTGGCATCTGGCGGATCATCGCCGATGGCTCGACTTATCTTGCCCACGCCGTCGGCGCCGGCAAGACGATGACGATGGCGGCTGCGATCATGGAGCAGCGCCGGCTTGGACTGATCGCCAAAGCCATGCTGGTCGTGCCAGGCCATTGCCTGGCGCAGGCCGCCCGCGAGTTTTTGGCGCTCTATCCGAATGCGCGGATCCTGGTCGCCGACGAGACGAACTTCACCAAGGACAAGCGTGCTCGCTTCCTGTCACGGGCTGCGACCGCCACCTGGGACGCGATCATCATTACGCATTCTGCCTTTCGCTTTATCGCGGTCCCATCAGCCTTCGAACAGCAGATGATCCACGACGAATTGCAGCTCTACGAGGACCTTCTGACCAAAGTCGGCAGCGAGGACCGCGTCTCGCGCAAGCGGCTCGAGCGGCTGAAGGAAGGGTTGCAGGAGCGACTCGAAGGCTTGGTGACGCGCAAGGACGACCTTATGACCATCTCCGAGATCGGCTTAGACCAGATCGTCGTCGACGAGGCGCAGGAATTCCGCAAGCTCTCCTTCGCCACCAATATGTCGACGCTGAAGGGCATCGATCCGAACGGATCGCAACGCTCCTGGGATCTCTATGTGAAGTCCCGCTACATCGAAACTAGGAACCCCGGCCGGGCGCTGGTGCTTGCCTCCGGCACGCCGATCACCAACACGCTCGGCGAAATGTTCTCGATCCAGCGCCTGCTCGGCCATGCCGCGCTTGCGGAACGCGGGCTGCACGAATTCGATGCCTGGGCATCCTGCTTCGGCGATACGACCACCGAACTCGAGATCCAGCCATCGGGAAAATACAAGCCGGTCAGCCGCTTCGCGTCCTTCGTCAACGTGCCGGAGCTGATCGCCATGTTCCGCTCGTTTGCCGATGTGGTGATGCCGGATGACCTGCGGAAATACGTGAAGGTGCCCAACATCTCGACCGGCCGGCGGCAGATCATGACTGCCAAGCCGACGGCACTGTTCAAGACCTATCAGCAGACCCTCGGCAGCAGGATCAAGGCGATCGAGGAGCGCGAGGGTCCCGCCAAGCCCGGCGACGACATCCTGCTGTCCGTCATTACTGATGGGCGTCATGCGGCGATCGACCTGCGCTTCGTCATGCCGGCGGCCGACAACGAGGAGAATAACAAGCTCAATCTGCTCGTCCGCAATGCCTACGGGATCTGGAAGGATACCAGCGAGGCGATCTATCGACGCTCCGACGGCAAGGAGTTTGATCTGCCAGGCGCCGCCCAGATGATCTTCTCGGATCTCGGCACGATTAATGTGGAAAAGACCCGTGGCTTCTCGGCCTATCGCTTTATCCGCGACGAACTGGTCCGGCTCTGCGTGCCGGCATCACAGATCGCCTTCATGCAGGACTACAAGAAGACCGAAGCCAAGCAACGGTTGTTCGGCGATGTCCGCGCCGGCAAGGTCCGTTTCCTGATCGGTTCTTCCGAGACCATGGGCACGGGGGTCAACGCCCAGCTTCGCCTGAAGGCTCTCCACCATCTCGACGTGCCATGGCTGCCGTCGCAGATCGAGCAGCGTGAGGGCCGGATCGTGCGTCAGGGCAACCAGCATGAGGAGGTCGATATCTTCGCCTATGCCACCGAGGGCTCGCTCGACGCCTCCATGTGGCAGAACAACGAGCGTAAAGCCCGCTTTATCGCCGCCGCGCTCTCCGGCGACACCTCAATCCGGCGGCTGGAGGACGTCGGTGAAGGCGCGGCAAACCAGTTTGCGATGGCCAAGGCCATTGCGTCAGGCGACGAACGGCTGATGCAGAAGGCGGGGTTGGAGGCCGATATTGCCAGGCTTGAACGATTGAGGGCCGCCCACGAGGACGACCAATATGCTGTCCGTCGGCAGATGCGGGATGCAGAGCGTGAGATGGAGGTCTCAACCCGGCGTATCGCCGAGATCGGCCAGGATATCGAGCGTCTCAGGCCGACGAATGGCGATGCCTTCACCATGACGGTGCTCGGTCAGGATCATACCGAGCGCAAGGAGGCCGGCCGCGCTTTGATGAAGGAGATCCTGACGCTTCTGCAGCTCCAGCAGGAGGGCGAGGTGCATCTGGCGACGATCGGTGGCTTCGATCTGGTTTATGAGGGCGAGCGCTTTGGCAAAGGGGATGGCTATCGCTTCGAGACCCTGCTCCAGCGCACCGGCGCCGACTATGAGATCGATTTGGCAATTACGGTCACGCCGCTTGGCGCTATTTCTCGTCTGGAGCATGCACTGGATGGCTTTGACGACGAGCAGCGTCAGTATCGGCGGCGGCTGGAGGAAGCCGAACGCCGTCTGGCCTCTTACCGGTCGCGTGACGGCGGTGTTTTCGCGTTTGCCAATGATCTGAAGGAAAAGCGACTAAAGCTTAGGGCAATCGAGGCCCGGCTGGCGGAGGATCTGGACGACGAGACCAACGCAGCCGCCGCATAGCTGCATTGCACAATAAATGTTTTCCGTCTGGTCAAAATTCGGGCATAGTGCCTTCAGCTGATCCACATGACGGTCACCTCCCAGTTCCGTCGCAGCAGCTGTTCCCCTCTGGAGGTTTCAGATCTCCACACTTCATGGGCCGCAGTTTTCTGCAGGCCCATTTTTTTATTCTTCGGTCACCTCGTACGATGTTTCCGAAGGGTTTATGCCGGAGAGGCTATTGCGCGAGCCCCGCCGCTCGGCAGCTCGTAGAGCGGTCATTTCAAGGTATCGTAAGCGCATGGCCTTCATGTCGATTTCTCCCCCGATCCATTCCTCCAGTAAGGCAAGGAAGGCAGGATCCGTGTCGATCGGCGTCCCACGCGCTTGCGCGCGATCAATGGCGCGTTGCGCGATCGCTCTCCGGGCCTCGGGATCTGTGCTCATGTCGTTTCACCTGGCATTCTGATAGGCTTAGAGATCTATCAGGCGGTAAGTCGAATCACGACTTGAAAGTGCCTTTCGTCAACAAGATCTGAGCATCACTCCCCGATAAGCCGATGTCCTGCTCGCTGCAATCGCGGCGGCGTTTGATCTTGTCCCGGGATACAGAAGAAGGCGCTCCCCTCACGGTTTGAGCGCTTTTTTGTATCGGAGGCGCCGCTGAGGAGGTGCTGCATCTTGACCCCAACCGCTAAGCGGATGAGATCTGTGGTAGAACACATCGCAGGGACAAATGCCATTTTTTCTGGTGACGCAGACATCGCTGGTCGAAGCTCGAGACGAGCAGGAGGCCGCTCAAACGGGCGTCGACCGCCTTCGCTCCGGCGGACAGGTCACCGTTTCGGTGAAATCGGATGAGACGACAATTACGCATGTCGTTGTCGCCGCCGTCGTCGAGGAGCCCTTTCCGCCTTCACGTTCCGAGGCCGCCGGTCCACCGCCTGCTGCTGTTCGTAGCGCCGAAGCCGCCCCTGCTGAACCGGTAAGCAGGAAGCCGAGCCTGAAGCGCATGCTCGCCGATGGTCTGGCCCTGCTCAGGCGCCGAACCTAGTCCCTTCGTCGAGGTATGGCCGCCGCTAGCAGTCTCATCTTCGAGCGTTAGCTCGAACTGGAAGGTGGGATTGAGGAAGAAAAGCAGGAAGTTGAACCGGTCGCCGATCGGTCCTCCTGCCGGCGCGTGCGCTCAACCGCCGCCTGCGCTATCCCGGCCACTCGTTCTTCGCAGGGCTGTCAGCCCCGCTTGTCCCTCGCAGCAGGGATGCTCGGCCGCAGTTGCGTCAGTCCGGCCGTTCGGCGGTCCGGGAGGTGTCTTCGAGAAGAATGAAGACAGGAAGGGCTGGCAAGGCGCCGGTTCGGAACTCTCCCGGAAGGAAAAAATCCCATGCAGATCATGAAGGTTGACCCACGCGCGCTGAAGGAAAACCCAGACCGGATGCGCCAGTCGAAATCCTCGCCGCAGGCCGATGCGCTGATGCTGGCGACAATCAAGGCGGTTGGCATCGTCCAGCCGCCCGTAGTGGCACCGGAAGTAAATGGCGGAAACGGCTACATCATCGACGCCGGCCATCGCCGCGTCCGGCTTGCCATCGCCGCCGGTCTCGAAGAAATCGAGATCCTCGTCGTTGACGCCGCTAACGACAATGGCGCGATGCGTTCGATGGTCGAAAACTCGGTTCGCGAAGCACTCAACCCGGTTGATCAATGGCGTGGCATCGAACGGCTCGTCGCTCTCGGCTGGACGGAGGAAGCGATTGCCGTCGCTCTCGCCCTTCCCGTCCGCCAGATCCGCAAGCTACGCCTGCTCGCCAATGTCCTGCCGGGCATGCTCGAACAGATGGTCTTGGGCGATATGCCGAACGAACAACAGTTGCGGGTGATCGCGGCGGCCGGCCAGCTCGACCAGAAAGAGGTCTGGAAGGCGCACAAGCCGAAGAAGGGCGACACAGCGCCCTGGTGGCAGATCGCAAATGCCCTGACCAAGAAGCGCATGTACGCTAAGGATGCGAGCTTTGGTGACGATCTTGCCCAAGCCTATGGGATCGAATGGGTCGAGGATCTCTTCGCACCGGCCAACCAGGACGGTCGATACACCACAAATGTCGAGGGATTTCTCGGTGCCCAGCATGAATGGATGACCGGCAATCTGCCGAAGCGCGGCGCGATCGTCGAGGTCAACAGCTGGGGCCAGCCGGAACTGCCGAAGAAGGCTGCCCAAGTCTACGGCAAGCCGTCCAAGTCCGACCACGCGGCGCTCTATCTCGATCGTGACGGCAAGGTGCAGACGGTCCACTACCGCATGCCAGAGGCGGCGAAGCAGAAGGGAGGCGGTGGCGACGGCTTTACCCGCAGCACTGATGATAGCGACGCGATCGCAGCGCCGAAGGCTCGGCCAGACGTCACGCAGAAGGGCCACGACATGATCGGCGATTTCCGCACGGACGCGCTGCATGACGCGCTCGGTCGCGCGCCGATCGAGGATGACATGTTGATGGCACTGATGGTCCTGGCCTTCGCTGGCCAGAATGTTCGCATCGACTCCGGTGCTGACGGGACCTTCTACGGCGGCAAGCGCCTCTCGCGTCATGCCGTCGGACTGTTTGGCGAGCATGGCAAGCTCGCCTTCGATCAGGATACGCTTCGAGTTGCCGTTCGCTCGGTGCTGGTCGATGTACTTTCATGCCGCAGGGGCATGTCCAATAGCGGCATGGTGGCGCGCATTGCCGGTGATGCGATCGGAGCCGATGAATACCTGCCGAACATGGGATCGGAAGATTTCCTCTTGTGCCTGTCGCGCCAGGCGCTGGAAGCGTCTTGCGCCGAGGCATCGATTCAGCCACGGCAGAAGGTGCGCGAAACCCGCGCAGCGCTCGTGGAGCATTTTGCCACCGAGCACTTCGTCCATCCGTCCGGCCGCTTCGCACCGCCGGCCGACGAGTTGCTCGCGTGGATCCGGGCAAGCTCCACTACGGATGTCATCGGTGCGGGCGAGGGCGACGGCGGCCAAGCTGACGACCCTGCTGATGAACAGGAGGGTCAGGTCGAAGGAGATGCAGATCACGATGCTCTGCAGGACACAGACGTCGCAACCGATGACGACGACGATCAGGACTTCAATCAGAGGGCAGCAGCATGACCGCCGCCCTAACCTTGAACATCGTCGCACCCACCCCCGATTTTTCGGGGGTGGAGTTTGCCACCAGTGCCGATGGCATGCCCGTCGCTCGCATTGATGACTTGGTCCTTGCCATGGTCACATCACACAGCGGCTTCGCGTTCCTTGCGAGTGCCGTCGCCGTTCGTCGGCCGCTGGCAGAGCTGACGCGCGCCGACTTCTTCGGTCATGATGGCCGGGTGGCCAATGAGGCCGAGTTTCGAATGCGCGTCGCCGAGACGGCCGGTCATAAACACGATCTGGCCAAGCTCAACCGCGTGCAGACCCGCATGTCGGCGAGCACGCCCTGGGGCGGTTCACAGATGGCGGTCGTCTACGCCGAAGGCGTTGTCGCCCACAGTACGGCCGGCCACGGCGGCTTTCACCTCTCTTCCGATCGCAATGCTAAAGTCCATCCGCTGCTGCGGAAGGACACGCTCTGGTACGAGGAAGACTGCGAATGGGCGATCGTGGCGATCAGTTTTCCGGACCTGTTCACCGACTGCGAGCGGTCAATGGCAGAAAAGACCATCCGCAATACCTGGCCCGACGTCTGGGAGAAGATCCACGGTTGCTCGCTCGCCGAGGGTGAGAGCTGGGCGAAGGATCGCCGGGCGTTCGATCAACGTCATGCGTCAGACTATGTCGTCACCTCGGCAATCTTCTCCGATAAGAACCCCGGAATGACTGAGGTCGTGGCGGTCGTCGCCGGTGATAGAGGGGCGGGTGACCGAAAGGCCTGGGATAATGAACGTCGCTTCCTTGTGCCGAGCGACGAATATGCCAGGCGCGGTAGGTTCGGATTTGTGATCGATCCCGACCGTCATGCCGAATATCATGGGCCATCCTCATTTCTCGGCTGGCGAAGCCGGGGGATCGGGTCATGATTGATGTCCTCGCATCGAGATCGCTGGCGACGGCAGTCAGTGCCCGGCGTGAGACCCTGCGGCATCTGGATTGTCTGACCCGCCAGATTGCGGCGCGGGCCGGACGTAAGGCGATCACGGTGAAGACCAGGAGCCGGGCGCGCCGGCGATCCGGTCGCCGTCTCTATCATCAGGAGCTTGTCGAGCGCCTGGCCTTCGAGCGGTGGAGCGAACTCGACACGCTCACATGCAGGCTGGTGGTGCAAGAGCAGATCATCGATGAGCTCGAGCTTCACGGTCACGCGCCTGTTTTGCCTCTCGCGGGATAGGTGGATCTGACGCGGAGTAGCGGGGCGGCTTGGTCACCATCATACGGTCTTGGCGTCTATTTCGGTGGCGGGCTTGGCCATGCCGTCCCTCTCGGGCTTGCATTTGATATCGGACCCGAGCCGGACTGCCCTTCTTTATTGCTGCGGTCTGAACCGGCGGCCGATCGTTTCGAGGCCGCTGTCGCGCCGCGTGGCGGCCGATCCAGCCTCTCTGCGCGAGGGCAGGCTCGCGGTCTGCTCAGGTCAAGACCTGCTGGCTCGCAACCCTGCCCCGCTGGCTCAGCCGGATCGGACCTTTGAAGCCGCCCGCCCTTTGCCGGTTCCTGGTCGCCCGCATCGAAGGGCAGACCGGCACGGGCCGGAACCGCTTCGGAAGCCAAGGAAGGAACAGACATGGCCAAGCCCGCCACCCCCAACCGCTCCAACGCACGGGTCTCTCAATCTCGCCGCGGTACCACCCTCGAAATGGTCCGCCTCTCCTGCCCCGATGCAATCCAGGCGCATAAGATCGCGACAAGCTTCGGCACGGCCATCGTCGATAGCGATGGCATCCGTAGCCTGCATGAGCGGCTGATCGTCGAGACCGCCGAGAGCCTCTCCGATGGCATCGGCGAGAAGGCCATGCAGATCCATCTGCAGCGTATCGTCGGAGCCTTCGTCGGATCCGCGCATGGCGCCGGGCAGTTTTACTCCCGCGCCGTCACCGAGGCGCGCGACGCGACCGCCAAGGCGTCGAACGACGCCCGCGATGAGGACCTAGACGGTCCGGTCGGCTATGACAGCGCGGCCCAGCGCAAGCGCGAGTTCGCAGCCGACATGGGCGTCCAGTCCCACGCGCTCCGAATGGCAGCCGAAGGCGCGGTTGCTGCCTACGAGCATGTGGTCGGCGAGACCTGGAAGCCCTTCGACCGGCCGGTCGAGAACCCCGGCGCCTCTCTTGATCGCAAGGCTGCCGAAGCGCAGATGGCGGCTCTCGGATAACACCACCGGCGGTGATGACCCCGCCCCTTTCTCCTCCCCGGGGCCGGCGCCAGACAGCGCCGGCCTTTTCCTTGTCGAAAAGTAAAGCTGGAGACGTACCTGTCGCGGCCTGTCCCGCTCGGCGGTCCTGCAGGAGCCGGGCACCCAAGCAACGGCTTCGCCGTCCTCCACGCTGTTGCGGCCGTTCCGGTGCATGGGCGCACCATCGGCCCCTGACTTCAGACCTCCGTGACGGACCGCGAAAGACGCGGTTCTGAGAAATGGAGAAGGAAGTCATGGGCAGGAAAACGGATAACGATCGCATCGACATCTATACGAGGATCACCGAACGGATCGTAGAGGATCTCGAACAGGGCGTGCGCCCCTGGATGAAACCATGGAGCGCCGCCAACACGCATAGTCGCATCAGCCGGCCGGTGCGCCACAATGGCCTCCCCTATTCCGGCATGAATGTGCTGCTCCTGTGGTCAGAGCAGGTATCGCGCGGTTTCTCCTCCTCGATGTGGATGACCTTCAAACAGGCCCTCGAACTGGGCGGGGCCGTGCGGAAAGGCGAAACGGGCTCGACGGTTGTCTTCGCCAGCCGGTTCACCAAGTCGGTGGCCGACGGAAACGGCAATGATGTCGATCGGGAAATCCCGTTCCTGAAGGCGTATTCTGTGTTCAATATCGAGCAAATCGATGGTTTGCCCGACACCTATCATGCCCCGCCGGCCAAGGTCCGGGATCCTGTCGCGCGAATAGCGCGCGCCGATCTCTTCTTCCGCAATACCGGCGCCGTGATCCGGCACGGCGGCAACCAGGCCTATTATTCGCCGATCAAGGACTTTATCCAGATGCCGCCCTTCGAAGCGTTTCGCGATGCTGCTGGGCACGCGGCCGTCCTCAGCCATGAGCTGACCCATTGGACAGCGGCGGCGCATCGCGTCGGACGTGATCTTTCGCGCTATACCAAGGACCGGACGGACCGTGCCCGCGAAGAGCTCATTGCCGAGCTTGGAAGTTGCTTCCTTTGCGCCGATCTCGGCATTGCGCCAGAGCTCGAGCCGCGGCCCGATCACGCGTCCTACCTGCAGTACTGGCTATCGGTGCTGGCCAACGACAAGCGAGCGATCTTCCAGGCGGCAGCCCATGCGCAGCGCGCGGTGAGTTTCCTGCATTCCCTACAGCCGGAATCGGAGGTGAAGGCTGCGGCCTGACGCTCAGGCGCGGTCGTCACCGCCTGTGGCGACCGCGTGCTCCTCATCCCGTTCGTCCTTGAGACCTTGTGCGATGTCACCGCCCAGCCTTCCCCAGATTGACGGTTTTTGAGCGTCGGGTTTGGGTTTGCGGGATGGCTTGCGCTCAATGATGAACGGCTTTGTCTGCTGGCGCATTGATCCTCCAGGCTGAGATTCGCGAGTGCAACGATATCGCACAGTGTAAGCTGGGCAAGCGGGTCTAACATGTGAGGGCTTCCAGTCCCCGACTGAAACAAGCAACGACGGCCGAAGTGGGGGATGGCGCAAGAACATTAGTGCCCGGGCGAGTGTGTCGGAACACCATTGCCATATCCCTCACGTCAGAGTTTTCAGGCAGCCCATCTGCGGGCTCGATGAGGCATGTCTGACCGGAGTCCGGCTGCGCCTCGATCGTCTTCCCGCAACGACAAGGCTCAGATTTCTTACCCCGGACGGCTGCGCCTTCCTCCTCTCCCGCTAACAAATCTGCGACTTGCCGCCCTCCATTTCACTACGGCCCTATTGGGTGCGGTCCGATCGTCTCCGGTCTTGTCGACTGCCATCGAGGCCGCGATGGGCGCGGCCCGAACACCAGAAAAGGAATACGACAATGGCTACCATCGGCACTTTCACCTCCACCGAGAATGGCTTCACGGGCTCGATCCGTACACTCGCCCTCAACGTCAAGGCCCGCATCGCCCGGGTCGAAAACCCTTCCGAAAAGGGCCCGCAGTTCCGCGTCTATGCGGGTACCGTTGAGCTCGGCGCCGCTTGGCAGAAGACCTCCGGTGAGGGCCGCGACTACCTCTCGGTCAAGCTCGACGATCCGAGCTTCCCGGCTCCGATCTACGCGACGCTCGCAGAGGTCGAGGGCGAGGATGGCCTCCAGCTCATCTGGTCCCGCCCGAACCGAGACTGATCAGGATCACGAGGCTCCGCCATCGGCGGAGCCCACTCTCCTGCCGGAGAAGTCAAAGCCGGATCTGGCATCGAGCCAGGCCCGGCTTTTTTGGTGGCATACTGTGAACGGAGAAGCTGCTCAGAATGCATGATTGTGCCAAGCGGCGACACCGGCCTCGAGGATGAGCGGTTCCCCCAATTTGCTCCACCTGCCCTCAAGGGCAGCTTCCGCAAATCGGCTCCCCCACTCACCGGCTCTGCCGGTCGCGCATGCGATCCTTGACCCCGCCATCCCCTCTCGGACCCGCCTGTCATCTTTCACAAACGTCAAGGAGACGAAGATGACCTATGAACTCGAAATCCAGATCGAAGAACTGCGGGTCGAGCTGCGCAACGCTGTTGATGGCGCCGAGCGTCGCCAGATCGAGGCCGAACTGGAATGCGCTCTGGCGGAGCTGATCGTCGCGGCTGCCGAGATGGAGGGCCTGGCTGAGGCAGAGCCGCCTTTCTGACGGCGGTGATCTCTACCAACCCCTCCACCGTGCGACCACGAATACATTATTTACACCAATGCTGTATATGCTGTATAAACAGCACTGAGACCCTTTGACCCTAATCGTATTGAGGCTGGCCACATGACAAGCAGGAACGGCTCCTACACGACAAGCGACCTTTCTCGGAAATCCGGAGATATCATCGCCGAGGCACTTCGACACCCTGTCACCATCACCCAACGCAACAAGCCGCGATTGGTGTTGCTGAACATAGACGATTACGAACGTCTTATGCGCCAGTCGGATCGTCGCTCTGTCGGCAGACTGGAGACAATGTCCGACGAGCTGTTTGCTGAATTTGAAGAGGCCGTCGATGCCTACGCCCAGTCTGATGAGACGAGTCGATGAGCGTATATGACAAGGTCCAGACGGCTGCGGTAGTTCGATATCCATATCTGTGGAGCCATGAGGCAAACGAGGGAGAAACGGAAGGGCGCAAGAACCGTCCTCTGGCTGTCGGCGTGCGGATCGCGAGGTCGGGTGGCGATCTTGTCCTGTTTTTTCCGATCACGACAAAGATGCCCGACCGAAATCGTTTTGCCGTCGAGATCCCGACCATCGAAAAGCGACGCGCGGGTCTTGATGCAGATCTTCCACTGTGGCTCATCCTGGATGAGTTCAACAGCGATATCATAGGCCGGTCATTCTATCTGGAGCCTGAGCCTCCGCTTGGTCACTTCAGCAAGGCATTCTTTTTGCCGCTTCTGCGCGAATTTATTGCCCGTCGAAAGTCCTTTGCGGAAGTTAGCCGATCGAGATAGCGGAGTGTGGACAGCAGGGTCTCCGTTCGAGAAGACCAAGGTCCGCCCTCACACTTTCTTTTGCCAGCGGCAGTATCGTCGAGAGTTTATTGCGAGCTGACACAGCCTATTGCCCGATATCCCCGGCGGCGTTTTTGCCTCAGGAGTTCAAGGAAGAGGTCAACAGCGGCCTGTTCCTTTTCGAACTGATGAGTTTTCATCTGACCGTTCGTCCCAATCCGTCCCCATCGCCGCGTCAGGCATGCCTCCCCAAACAGGTTCGGCTCGATCGACATCGCGTAAAAGCGGGCCATTTTTTTCTTGGCGTCCGTCCTCTCTACATAGAGCTTATATGGCTGACTGATCATGCCGGCATGATCGTGTTTGTTCAAATCGAGGTCCAACGAGAGTTTTGAATCGCTCGGGCGTGATCGATTCATTTTCGTGATCTGGCGATGCAGTCGTGTTTGGGTTGTCCGCCTTCGGCATGCGGCTTTGGGGCCGGCACCAGACGGTCCGGTTCTGAATACCAAACCGAATCAAGCTGCAGTTCGAGTCCGATAGTGCCTGCAGCCACATCGAGCGGGCCACTCACTTCTCAAGGCTGGCGTGCTCACCTGCGCCAGCCCGTTTTAGCACTTGTTGAAGCAGCACCACATTCACTGCACGCCTGCAAGGGTCCCGGCCATCCCGAGCACCGCGGTGCCGAGGAGGACCGTCATGACCGACATTTTGAGGCGGAAGATCGCGATGATTGCCAGAAGTGTCAGTACGACTGAGGCCCAGTCGACTGAAGACAGCACGGGCACTTGTATTGAGAGCAGCTCAGCTTGGAATGTCGCCACCTCCGAAAACAGGACATGCAGGCCGAACCAGATCGCAAGGTTGAGGATCACACCAACGACAGCGGCCGTTATGGCTGCCATGCCGCCGGAGATAGCCACATTGCCGCGCAGCCGCTCAACGAACGGCGCGCCGAGAAATATCCAGAGAAAGCACGGAACGAAGGTCACCCAGGTCGCAAGGATAGCGCCCAACGTTGCTGCCTGTAACGGATCAAGCCCGCCTGCATCGCGATAAGCGCCAAGGAAACCGACGAACTGTAGCACCATGATCAGCGGTCCCGGCGTCGTTTCCGCCATGCCGAGCCCGTCCAGCATCTCGCCGGGCCGTAGCCATTGGTAACTCTGCACCGCCTCCTGGGCCACATAGGCGAGGACCGCATAGGCACCGCCAAAGGTGACGACCGCCATCTTGCTGAAGAAGACGCCGATCTGCGTAAAGACGTTGTCGGGGCCGAGTGTGACATAAAGTAAGGCCACGGGCGCAAGCCAGAGCAGCAGAAGCACCACAGACACCCTCAGCGACCATTGGAGGTTGGGCCTCGCATGCGCGGGCATAGCCTCGCCGAGAGCAGAATCCGCGTCAGACAGGATTTTGCCTGCCGCCGCCTTGTGTCCGCCTGCAATCGAAAACCAACCGTGCCCGGTCTTTGCTCCGAGATAGCCAAGAATGCCCGCCGCAAGGATGATCACGGGAAACGGGACTTGGAATGCGAAGATTGCCAGGAAGGCCAGAGCGGCGATCAGCACCATGGCCGGGCTTTTCAATGCCCTTCCACCAATCCGGAAAACAGCCTGAAGAACGATCGCGAGGACGGCAGCCTTCAAGCCGAAGAACAGCCCCTCAACCACAGACACGTCGCCATAGAGGACATAGACGTAGCTGAGCGCAAGGATGGACAGAAAGCCGGGCAGGATGAAGAGTATCCCCGCCATAAGTCCGCCTGCCGTGCGGTGCATCAGCCAGCCGAGATAGACGGCAAGCTGCTGCGCTTCAGGACCCGGAAGCAGCATGCAATAGTTCAAGGCATGCAGGAACCGGTTCTCGCCGACCCATTTCTTCTCGTCGACGACAATCCGGTGCATGACCGCGATCTGGCCGGCGGGGCCACCAAAGCTCAAGGCTGCAACGCGCAGCCAGACCTTGAATGCCTCAATGAACGGAACACCGTGTTCTGCCGGCCTGCGCGATGGTTCTGCAGAAACAATCGTGTCCGACATCTCAGTTGCCTTTCTTTCCAGCAGGCCAGTCGTGTGTTTCGCCGGTTGCATCGCGGCACCAGCGATAGAATGCGTCGTAGAGCGTCATTCCGGCCTCGAGTTGTTGAAGGTCGTCGTTAAACATGCGCGACAGTCCGAGTGATGCGGCGAGCAGGCCCGCCACCTCGGGCGCAAGATCCGGCCGCGCCGTATCGGCACCACGGACGATCGTCGCCAGGTGGAGGAGCGGTGCCATCGCAAGTGCGAACTCCTCGATCATCACGTCGAAAGTGCAGAGCTCACCCCGGTGGCTCCAGAACACATCGTCGACATCGAATGGCGTAGCGCCAAACCGCTCTGCGACGGCGACCACCTCGCCGGGCGCGACAAACAGAAAGACTGCACCGGGATCGATAAAGCGCCGGATCAGCCAGGGGCAGGCAATGCGATCGATCTTCGGCCGCGAGCGCGTCACCCAGACCGTCCGGCCCCGAGCATCGCGCTTCGGCATCTGACTCGTCGGCATTAAAGGCAGAGCCGTGGCCTTCCAGGCCTCGAAACCGCCTTCAAGGACTTCCGCAGCAGTTCCTCCCGTTCGCAAATAGGCGGCAACACCGTGGCTAAGCTTCTTGCCCTTCTGGCAGATGATCACAACCGGACCATTGATCTTCTCTCCCGCCCATGAGTCGACGTCTTCATGAGAACGGCGACGAGAGCCTGGAAGCAGCCGCGGATCGGCCTCAAAATCCTCGTCGGTGCGCACGTCAATAAGCACCGGGGCGCTCGGCGTACCGATGAGGCGGCTTAATTTTTCAGGTGAAATTTCAAGAAATGACGGCATGGCGCGTCCTCCGTTAGCCGGTTTGATGGACGCGATTCTTTGGCATGGCGCCTCGTGGGGCGATCGCGACCCCATAGCGACTGTTTAACGTGGTTTTGCAGACTGTCAATTCTCAGGCTGCCAACCGGAGGGGGCATTTCGCGCCTTTTTTGCATCTGGCACAGGTGGGAGTAACGTCGGCATTTGGGGCTGGGGCAGTCGCCGTGTACGTCTACTATAAAGGCGCAAAGCTGCCCCTTATCTTCCGCCAGCAATGTCCACTTAGGGCCGACAGTGGATCGCCGCAATCGGTGATGAGCACTATCGTCGGGCTTGGCGTACATGAGCACGGTCGTTGATCCCTTAAAGTCGGCCGTTGCCTCCCTAGATCGGTGTCTCACGCTTGTCGTTGCGCAACGCCCATGAAAAGAAGACGACGAACCATCACGGGAGACGCAGATGGAAGGCGCTATCCAGATTGATAACCGCGGGGACTTCGGTCTCTGGGCAATCGAGGTGGCCAAGTAGATTGTCGCAGATCAGGGGTATGAACTTGCGCGTGCTGCTCGCGATGGCTCCGAGAACGACGTTCGCGTCGCTGGCAACGCTCTTGACCAATCAATCACTAACGCGATGATGGAGGTTTTCGACGAACTGACCGAAGGGGTCGCCGACGAGTGGACGGCTTTTCGAAGCATGACGAGAATTCCCGAAATCACGCCCTGGCGGTCGTCGCTATGCTGATTTCTCCGATGCTCTTCATTGTTCATGTGCGGGCGCTTCGCGACGCTGGAACCTGCTCTGCTCAACGCAAGCCTTCATATCGTTTCGCCGAAACCAAATCGCGCGCCCGCACCTCAGCGGCGGGTTACCCGCAGTGAATACGATTTGCTCGTCCGCCCTCATGCGCAACACTTCGTGCGGCTGGATCAGCGGCCGAGCAGCAAGCTGCTTTGACAGGGTCCGCGACGACCCGCGTGACTGGAAGCTCCGACTGACCTGATCGATCTCGACCGTCGTAATACCGCAGCGGCGAGAGATGTAGTCTGCGGTTTCCGGATCGTTGATGGCGGCAAAGCTGATCCAGCTCGCGCTTTCGAACCACTTGCTGGACGCGTCGCGTCCGCCATAGGTTTCGCGCAACTGGCCGATCGACTGATAGATCATCGTCAGCGTAATACCGTACTTGCGGCCGGCGTCTCGGGCGGTCTCCAAAATACGCATGTAACCGAGACGGGCGACCTCATCGAGGAGGAACAGGGCGCGGCCGTCCATTGCGCCGTCGCGGTTATAGATCGCGTTCAGAAACGAGCCGATCACGACACGCGCCAGTCCGCTATGGGTCTCCAGTGTCTTGAGATCGATGTTGATGAACACGTCCGTTTTGCCAGACGCGATATCCTCGGTCCGAAACGTCGAACCCGAGACCAGCGCCGCGTAGTTCTGGTATGAGAGCCAGTGCGTCTCCTTGATCGCATTGGCGTAGACGCCGGAGAAGGTTTCCGGTGTCATGTTGACGAAGGCGGCGACGTTCTCTTTCACGAAGGCCGAGCCGGAGTTGTCGTATATTTCCTGCAAGCGCTTGCGCAACTGTGGCTCAGGCTCTGCAAGATTGGCTCGGACCTGACGCAGCGTTTGCTTCTCCGTCGGTGTGTGACCGGACAGGCAGACATCGGCGATGATTGCAGTGAGGAGTTGCAGGCCTGAGGCACGGAAAAAGTCGTCGCGGACGCCACTCGCGCGACCGCTATCGCTCATGATCCACGAGGCGACAGAGGCGATATCCTCCTCTTTCGTGCCGCCATGCTGGCCGACCCAGTCGAGTGCGTTGAAGCCAGTCGCGGGTTTCCGCGGATCGAGGATCCTGACACGCCTGCCCGCCTCTTCCCGATGTTTCGACACCATCGGCGCGACCTCGTTCGACGGATCGAGCACGATGAGCGATCCGCCCCACTTCAACGCTGTCGGGATGGTCACCGAGGTCGTTTTGAAACCGCCCG
>Ga0209207_1000714_pt1 | contig 18495 bp, 15 predicted proteins | sample SaghotsprinmetaG_FD_184140 | JGI IMG/M metagenome (GOLD analysis project Ga0209207, IMG submission 184140) | Hot spring microbial communities from South Africa to study Microbial Dark Matter (Phase II) - Sagole hot spring metaG (SPAdes) (version 3) | ecosystem: Environmental > Aquatic > Thermal...
CCCCTGCCCATGAAAGACATCGTGGACGGCCATGAACGGACCCTACCCAGGAACCTGCCCCCGGTTCCGGACAAAAAGACAGCTGCGCCACGCTGCGGTGGTCTCTCCCCCAGCCCCTCTCCCCCGCGGGGGAGGGAAGCGTCGTGCGTCGCTTCGCGACTTTCACGGCAACTTTGCGATGACGAGGCTGGCGGCTTGCGACAACCTGAAGCGGCTGGTGTACTGCCAGAGGGTCGGCATCGTGCCCGCATAGCGCCCGAAAGGGGCAGAGTTGCCGCTACCCACGGCGATTCGGGGTAAAAAAACGGGCGAAACTGCTGAAACAAGCAGCAAATAAATGAGGAATTTGAGCCGGATTCGGTCGGGTGCATCGCGCTTGGGCCGGGTTCACTGAAAATCGCGGGCTTTTCGAGGTACCCAAAAGAGGCTCCACCAGTCAAGACAAACATGGCTAAAAAAGAAAACCGTTTCCCTGAACTCGCGGCGCTCTTTCGCGACATGCGCCAATATTTCGTCGGCGTCGGCGTTTTTTCCTTCGTCATCAATGTGCTGCAGCTCACGGCCCCCTTGTACATGCTGCAGGTATACGACCGCGTGCTGGCTAGCCAAAACGAAACCACACTCCTGATGCTCACCCTGCTCGTGGTCGCCTTGTTTTTGCTCATGGCCGTGATCGAGCTCGTGCGCTCGCGTGTGCTGGTACGGGTGGGCGCAGCAATGGAGGCCAAGATCAACCAGCGGGTCTTCGATGCCGCGTTCGAAGCGACCCTGCGGCACGGTGGTGCCAATGCACGCCAGGCGTTGTCCGACCTGACCCAGCTGCGTCAATTCATGACCGGCAACGGGCCTTTTGCCTTTTTCGATGCCCCCTGGTTCCCCATCTATCTTTTCGTCTGTTTCGTGTTGCATCCGTGGATCGGCTGGTTCAGCGTAGTGGCGGCGCTCATCCTGATCGTGCTCACCATCTCCACCGAGTGGGCCACCCAAAAACCGCTCTCGGAGGCGAACAAACTCGCCAACCAAGCGACCAACTTCGCCCACAACCAGCTCGGCAACGCAGAAGTCGTCGAGGCCATGGGCATGCTGCCGGCGCTCAGGGAGCGCTGGATGCGCATGCATGCGCAGCACCTGGTATTTCAGGCGCAGGCCAGTGATCGTGCCGGAGTGATCTCCGCAATCACCAAATTCGTCCGCATCACCAGTCAATCCCTGGTGTTGGGCCTGGGTGCCTGGCTGGTACTGGACAACCAGATCACACCGGGGGCGATGATCGTCGGCTCTATCCTCATGGGGCGTGCCTTGGCGCCCATCGACATGCTCATCGCCAACTGGCGTGGATTCGTACAAGCGCGTCTGTCCTACGAACGACTGGGCGAGCTGCTCAAGGTCTTTCCCGCGCGTCCCCCGCGCCTGTCGCTGCCCGCACCGCAAGGCCATGTGCTGGTGGAAAACGCCGTCGCCGTGCCCCCCGGTGCACAGGCGCCGGTGCTCAAAGGCATCTCCCTGGAATTCGCGCCGGGGGCGGCGGTCGGCATCATCGGCCCCTCCGGCTCGGGCAAATCGACGCTCGCGCGGCTGCTGGTAGGCGTCTGGGCGCCGGCGGCCGGCAAGGTGCGTCTCGACGGCGCGGACGTCAGCCAGTGGGACAAGGCCGAACTCGGCCCCTATGTAGGCTACCTGCCCCAGGACATCGAGCTGTTCGACGGGACGATCGCCGAGAACATCGCGCGATTCGGCCCCCTCGATGCGGAGAAGGTCATCGACGCAGCCCAGCGCGCGGGGGTGCATGACATGATCCTGCGCCTGCCTCAAGGCTACGACACCCCAATCGGTCCTGGGGGGGTGGTGCTCTCCGGCGGGCAGCGACAGCGTGTCGCCCTGGCCAGGGCACTCTACGGCAATGCGCGTTTCCTGGTGCTGGACGAGCCCAACTCCAACCTGGACGACCTGGGTGAGCAGCTCTTGGTCCGGACGCTGGCACAGGCCAAGGCCGAAGGGCGTACCATCGTGGTCATCACCCACCGCACGAGCGTGCTGGCGGTTGTGGACTGGCTACTGGTGATGCGCGACGGCATGATCCACGCCTATGGCCCGCGCGACGAGGTCCTGCTGGCACTCCAGCGTGCAGCGCAAGCGGCACAGACGTCCGCCAGACCGCAGGAATCCCAGCCACCCGCAGCACCCCTAGGCCAGTCCCCCGCCGAGGCGGCAGCGGTCGCCCCCTAAGTCATCGCCGTCTCGCCTCGCCGGACCAGGGCCGACATCCCCATGCCTTGCAGATAACCGTCATGAACGCACCCAAAGCCTTACCCGACCCATCCCAAGCCGCTACGATCGAGGGCAGGATAGAACCTGCCTCCGAGACGGTGGCGCACGAGGTGCTGCCACGTGAAGCCAGACGCGTCCTGCGCCTGGGTCTTCTCATTCTCCTCATCTTCTTCGGCGTCTTCATGGCGTGGGCGGCCCTGGCCCCTCTCGATGCCGGGGTTCCGGCACCCGGTGTCACCATCGTCGAGTCCAAGCGCAAGACGGTGGCCCATCTCACGGGCGGCATCGTGCGTGAGATACTCGTGATCGACATGCAGTACGTCGAGGAGGGCCAGCCCCTCATCGTGCTCGACACCACCACCGCGTCTGCCCAATACCAGAGCGCCCTCAAGGAGTATTACGCGCTCATGGCGGTCAAGGCGCGCCTTGAGGCCGAACGCAACGACACCGGCGTGATTTCCTTCCCAAGGGAGCTCCTCGACGCGGGTGACCAAGGCGATGCGGGCACCCATAGGCAACTCCAGCAGGCACTCTTTACCGCACGCCGCCAGGCCCTGGCGGCAGAACTGCGGGTATTGGAAGAGACCGTGTCCACCTATGCCACCGAGGCAGCCGCCCGGCGCGAACAGCTCAAACTCCTCGAGGAGCAACTCACAGGTATGCGCGGTCTTGCTGGCGAGGGCTATGCGCCGCGCAACACCCTGCTGGAGATCGAGCGCCAGGCCTTGGAGCTCAGGAGCCGCATCGAGCTCCTCGAACGCCAGGCCCAGGATGTGCGACTGCGCATGCGCCTGCGTCGCAACGATTACCGCAAGGAGGTGGAAACCCAACTGGCCGAGGTGAGTAAGCAAGCCACCATCTTCGGCGAGCGGGTGGCTGCCCTCAAGGAGGAACTGGACCGCAACACGGTCCGTTCGCCAGCCACGGGCTACATCAATGCGCTGGCGGTCCATACCGTAGGTGGCGTCGTGCGACCTGGCGAGCCCTTGATGGAGATCGTTCCCAAAGACGAACGCCTGGTCTTCGAGGTGCAAATACCGTCACACCATATCGATCGGGTGCATGCGGGGCAGATGGCGGACATCCAGCTGGCGAATTTCTATGACCTGGCCGGCGTGACCCTGGAAGGAAAAGTGCTCTCGGTATCTGCCGACCTCGTTGTCGATCGCACCGCACCGGTGGGGGGCGCCCAAGTGCCGCCACATTACTTGGCCCGGATCGAACTGACCGACCGCGGCTTGGCGACTCTGGGCCCTAGGCGCAGCTTGCAGGCCGGCATGCAGGTGACGGTCCTCATCAAGACAGGCGAGCGCACTTTCTTCGAATATCTCCTCAAACCCATCACCGAGCGCCTACACACAGCGGTCAAGGAGCCGTGATCATGTCTGCCTTCTGCGGTCTTCGTCGGCGATTGCGGCATGTGCCGAATTTCCATCCTCTTGGCGAAAACTGGCAACACATCGTGAACGCGGCACCGCCGCCGGGTGTGACAACCCCTGCCCATCCAGCCCAGCACATGGCCGATGCCGGCTCGCCACGCCCCCATGGTTGCCTGTGCAAAACTGCGGTCGCCCTGTGGATGCCCCTCCTGCTCGGTCTATTTTCGACCCAGGCCGCTGCCGTCGAACACCTCGATCTAGCCACGGCATACCGCCTGGCTGCGACGCAGGACCCCGGCATCACGGTGGCTCGTGCCCGTCTCGAGGCCGACACTGCCGGTGTCGATATCGCCTATTCCCGCCTGCTGCCTGCGGTGGGTTTTACCGCCTCCCTGGGTCGTTCACGCACCGAAACAGAGTATCCGGGTTCTCTACGGCCCGGTGTGACCAACGACTACGAATCGCGCAATCTGGCCCTCACGGCGCGTCAGCCCCTCTATCGCCCCGTGGACCGGGCAGGGCTGGCCAAGGCCGAAGAGCAGGCCGGGGCGAGCGCCCACGTGCTCAGGCTCGTTCAGGCGGATCTGCTCAAGCGCGTAGCCCGTGCCTATGCCCAGGTGCTCACGGCACAGGCACAGCGTGATGTGGCGTCGAACGAGGTGGAGCGCCTCGGTACGGTGCTGCGCCAGGCCGAGCGGGGATTTACTGCGGGTGCCGCCACCCGCACCGATATCGAAGACGCCCGCGCCCGGCGGGATATCGCCGCCGCCGCCCTGGTACGTGCCGAGGGCGAGCTCGTACGTGCACGCGAGGCGTTGCAAATCGTCATCGGTGCGGCCACGGCACCCCAGACTTTACGTCCGTTCGTCACTGTCGAACCATTGGCGCAACACGTCCTTGCCCTGCCCCTGGAGCGGTGGCAGGAACAGGCGCTCACGCGCAATCCAGAGGTCATGGCGCTGCGTGCCCATGTGCGTGCCGCTGAGGAAGAGGTCAGGCGCCAGCGTGCCCAGCATCTGCCCACGCTAGACCTGGTGGCGAGTCGGCGCCACTCGCGTAACGACGCTGAAACCACCATCGGGCAGCAGTATGACACCACAGGCATCGCCCTGCAGTTCAACTTGCCCTTGTATGCCGGGGGTGGCATCGATGCCTCGGTGCGTGCGGCGCTGGCCGCCAAGTCGGAGGCCGAGGGACGGCTGGATGCCAGGCGCAGGGAGCTCAGGCAGACCATTACCCAAGGTTACCATGGCGTACGCTACGGCCTGGCCCAGTGGCAGGCCCTTGCCCAGGCCGAGCGTTCGGCCGAACAGGCGCTCATCGGCGCGCGCAAGGGCCTAGAGGCCGGCACCCGCAACACCGTGGATGTCCTCAACGCCGAACAGGATCTGGCGCGCACCCGCGCCAGCCGCATCGACATCGCCTACCAGACCCTGGTGGCGCTGATCGACGTGCTCACCGCCGCCGAAGAGGGGGTGGACGCAGTCCTCGAACGGTTGCAGTGATCTGTCGCCTGGAACGAGAATGGACCCGCTCGGCAAGGTGCACGCATCGCGTTTGGCCGTGTCCATTGTCCTGTATCGCCCGGAGCATCAGGTCCTGATCCGCACCCTCCGATCATTGGAACGAGCTTGCAGCCATGCAACAAAGGCGGGGGGGGTGTCCGAGGTGCACCTCGTACTGACCGACCACTCCCCGCAGGCCGCTACGATGGGCCAGATCGAACGCTGGCAGCAGGTATGCAGCGCGATCAAAACGCATTACCATCACAATCCGCGCAATCCCGGTTTCGGTGCTGGTCACAATGCGGCCTTCCGCCGATTCGAACGCGCCGACTTTTTCCTGGTGGCCAATCCGGATCTCGAGTTCGCGGACGACAGCCTCATGGGGGGGCTCTCTTTCCTCGCTGCGAGACCCTCCGTCGGCGTGATCGCACCCACGCTCGATGAGGGGGTGGGGGTTCGTCCGGCCTGTTTCAGCTACCCCAGCCTTGCCGGCATCGTACTGCGTGGCTTAGGGGTGAGTGCGACCAAGAGCCGCGCTGTTGCGCACTATGAATGCCGGCACTGGAATGTGTCTGAACCTGTCCTAGAGCCTCCACTCATGAGCGGGTGCTGCCTGTTGTTTCGAGCCTCCGCCTATGCCGAGCTGGGCGGCTTCGATCCGGCCTACTTCTTGTATTTTGAGGACTTCGACCTCTCGGTGCGGGCACGGAAGGCGCGATTGTCCGCTTATTGTCCGGACATGCGGGTGAAGCACACCGGGGGAGGCGCCGGACGCAAAGGCCTGCGTCATCAGCTCCTCTACCTGCGTTCCGCCTGGCGCTTTTTCTCCACCTGCGGCTGGCGGGGATGTTAAGCTAAGGAAACGCTGAAGAAAGCAGCGAGCGGGATGAAGCGCAAGGCGCACGGAGCGCAGCGACCGAGACATATCAAGTAGATAGGCGAGGGAGCGACAACGCAGTTGCGGCGTAGGCTCACATCGGCGCAGCCGATGTGAAGCGAAGCGGCCGGAGCCAACACCGCGCAACGCAGCGATTCACCCGCGCAGCAATTTATTCAGCGTTTCCATAGAAGATGGCCATGAACGGTCCTTCTCCCCCACCCCCCCCGAGGGGGAGGGGAGCGTCGTGAGTCGCTTCGCGACTTTCACGGTAAACAAGCTTGGGGATTGTTGCTGTCCATCCCGGCTAAATCTGTGTAAACAGGAGATTCAAAATGGTAAAACAAGGACTTGAGCTATTGCGGGAAAAACTTGAGCAGGCTGGTCGCGACCTTCCGACAGCCGATACGGAGGCGCCCCCCCTACCGCCGGAGCTTCAAGAGTTAGCGCGTCAGATGGCGCAAAGACAAGGCCTAGACCCATTAAGCGGTGAGGTGGAGGTTTCAAGCGTCAAGCATTAAGGAAACGCTGAGTAAATTGCTGCGTGGTCTAGCCTGAAAAACGCCTGCCGGACGGCAGGGCTGGCCTTGGCTTCGGGAGATCCTACGCCGAGCCCCGCGTCTGGCCTCCTAGACGTGGCACCCCCTAGCCGATCTACTCGATCGGTCTTAGTCACTGTGGTGACTGGCGCATTGGGCTTCTTCAAGGAAGATGCCGGCCATGGCCATGAACGGTCCCTCTCCCCCCGCCCTTCCCCCCGGAGGGGGAGGGGCGCGCCGAGTGTCGCTGTCGCGACTTTCACGGTAATGGCCGCTTCGAGGAAGTGCGGCTCCCGCGCCGCTGCGCCCGCGGCGGCGGCTTTGAGTCGGCTCGAGCGCTTGTTGGGCGGTACGACCGAAGGCATCCCTGGCGGCTTATGACAGCAAGACACCGTTGCCGACCCTGAAACGGTGTTACCGCGACAGGCTTGCTCCGTTCCCTGACAGCCATACGAACTGGCGGGACAGGACGCGGTAACGCTATACCGCCAGCACCGACTACTCCCGTCACCCCGGTAAAGGGTGTCGGCAGACAGCGGCGGTCAGACCGAAATTTCATGCCGTATGGTTACAGGAATGGTTTCAACTTCAACGACCACGTTCGGGACGAGACTCCTCAGGGTGGTGAAAAAATGCTTGCGCAGCCCCGTTCGTATTCTTGACGGCATGCTGCGGGTCATGCAGCCCAGACAGGATGCCAGCGTCAGGCATGACCAATGGTTGAAATACGAAAAACGCCTAGACCGCCATCTAATGCGTCAAATCAAAAAGGAAGGCCGCGAGGAAAGGCTTCTTATCTCCGTGCTCATGCCGGTGTATGCGCCGGACCTTGGCTTTCTGGGACAGGCCATCGATTCCGTTCGGAAGCAATCATATCGCAACTGGGAGCTATGCATCGCCGAAGACGGATCGCCCGACCCCGCCGTGCGTGAATATCTTGAACGGCAGTCTGCGGCCGACCCACGCATCCGCGTGGTATTCCACCCTGACAATCGTCACATATCGGCCGCATCGAATTCGGCGTTGATCCTCGCCCGCGGCGCTATCGCCCTATTGCTGAACCAGGACGACACGCTCTCCGAACATGCGCTCTATTGGGTTGCCACAATGTTCGAGAAAAACCCCTCTGCCGGCCTTCTTTATTCCGACGAAGACAAAATAGACGAGGAGGGTGCTCGTAAATACTGTTTCTTCAAGCCGGACTGGTCGCCCCATCTGCTCATGCAGCAATGCTACACGGGCCATCTGCTGGCATTTCGTCGCGAGCTGGCTCTACAGGCAGGTGGTTTCCGCGAGGGGTACGAAGGCGCTCAGGACTATGATCTCGCCCTGCGCCTGTCCCGAATGGCGGATGTTGTCCACGTGCCGAAGATCCTCTATCACTGGCGGCTGCATCCGCAAAGCACTGCCTTGAACTACCAGGCCAAACCCTATGCCCACGAAGCCGGGCGGCGCGCCCTGCTCGATGCACTGCGAAAACAGTACGGCGAACGGCTGCGTGAGGTCGAAGACGGGGACTACCCCTTCACCTATGTGCCGCGTTTCCGGCTCGATCCGCAGACGAAGGTCTCGGTCATCATCCCCACGCGCGACAAGGTCGAGCTCCTCGAATCCTGCCTACGCAGCATCCGAGACCGATCCACCTGGCCAAATATGGAAATCGTCGTGCTGGACAACGGCTCGCAGGAACCCTCCACCCTCTCCTATCTGAAGGCGCTGCAGGAGCGCGATCCCCAGACCATCGTCGTCCCGCTCGATATACCCTTCAATTGGTCGCGGCTGAACAACATCGGCGTCCAACGTGCCACGGGGGAGGTCCTGATCTTCCTGAACAATGACACCGAAGTCATCACCGCCGACTGGGTCGAGCGCCTGGCCGAGCTGGCCACGCTTCCCGAGGTCGGCGTCGTCGGGTCGCTGCTGCTGTATGAAGACGGCACCATCCAGCACGCAGGTGTCGTCGTGGGCATGGGCGGTTGGGCGGATCATCTCTACAAGGGTGAGCCGCTTGACCACGGTCGTCCTTACCCCTTCATCTCTCCCGCGGTCAGCCGCAATGTGCTTGCCGTCACCGGGGCGTGTCTGGCGATCAGCCGTGACAAGTTCGAGGCGCTGGGCGGCTTCGACGAAGATTTCATCGTCTGCGGCAGCGATGTCGAGCTCGGCCTTCGGGCCCACAAACGTGGCTTTTACAATGTGATCTGCGCCCAGGCCCAGTTGTACCATCACGAATCCAAGACGCGCGACGCCTACGTGCCGCAGCAGGACTTTCGCGCCTCGCAGTGCAAATATGAGCCCTATCGCACGCAGGCCGTGGATCCGTATTTCAATCCAAATCTCAGCCTCAAACATACGACGCCGCATTTATCTTTGCGCCTGCTGCGCCAACGAGGTGCGCCATGATCAGCGTCCCTCAGGCGGACCGGCTCTTGCGCTGGCTGCTCCGTAGTCCGAGCGCGCGCCGTCAGGCGGATCGGCTCTATCGCTGGTACGGCCGCTATCAGGAAGGCATCCAGTCGCAGCTTGCCACGGTCATCCCTGAGGTGATGCCGCTGCCCTGTCGCCCCGGCCCAGGGGGTGGGGACCGGCTCAATCTACTCATTCCCTCGGTGGCCGAATGTCATGCCTATGGTGGGATTGCCACGGCGTTGAGGCTATTCCAACATTTTGCCCCCTATTACCCGCGCCGCCGCATCCTGGTCACGGACGCGCGCGTCGAGGAAAACGAAATCGTCGCCGCCTACCGCGATTGGCGCTGTCTCGTCCATGGCGAGATCGATGGCGCCGAGGCGGACGAGGTGATCGTCGGTTGCGCGGATCGTCGGTGGTCTATCGAGGTCGATGCCACGGATCATTTCCTCGCCACAGCCTGGTGGACCGCCCGCCTCGCCCTCGACCTCGTGCGCTGGCAAGAGCGCCAGTATGGCCTCGTGCGTCGCTTTGCCTATCTCATTCAAGACTATGAACCCGGTTTCTACCCCTGGTCCACCCGCCACGCCTTGGCCGAAGCATCTTATCGCCATCCCGAGCGCACCATTGCCATCTTCAACACCCGTCTGCTCTATGACTACTTTTGCCTCCACGGTTATCGGTTCGAGCGTAGCCATGTCTTCGAACCGCGCATACATCCCGAGCTGCACCGTCGTCTACCGCCGCCATCGGCGCCCATCCCGAAACGCAAGCGCATCCTGGTCTATGGCCGACCGGGTGTTGAACGTAATCTATTTTTGCTGCTCATCGCTGCGCTCAAGCTTTGGGCCAAGGCTTATCGCGACGCCGGCGCTTGGGAGGTGGTCTCGGCCGGCGAACCGCATGGCAAGATCGATCTGGGCAATGGCATATGGCTTGTGCCACTGGGCAAATTGACGCTCGATCATTACGCCGCTCTGCTCTCCGAGTGCGCCATCGGCCTGTCGATGATGCTCTCCCCGCATCCCAGCTACCCGCCCTTGGAAATGGCCGCATTTGGAGTGCGTGTATTGACCAATCGGTTCGCCAACAAAGACCTGTCCACCTACCACGCCTACATCCACAGCGTCGATCCGCCCGAGCCGGAGCGCATCGCCGAGCGCCTCGGCGAGCTATGCGCCCAGTTCGAGGCCAGCGAGGGTTGCAGCACACCCGCTCCCTTCCACGGCATCGACTTCATCGCAGAAGAAGAAGGCTTCGACTTTCTTCCCCAGCTCAAGGCGGATGTCCGAGTTCAGGACTGACGTGCTGTCAGAGCCAGCCTACCGCATCTACGCCATCCTCGTGACCTATAATCCGGCCTCAGGCGAGCTCGAACGCGCCCTGGCGGCGGTGATGCCCCAGGTGCAGGGGACGGTGGTCGTGGATAATGGCTCGTCTCCTGGCCTCGAACATCGGCTGCCGCCAGGTGCGGGCCAGCGGATTCAATTTCTTTGCCTAGGTGCCAATTACGGCATTGCCGCGGCCCTCAATCGCGGCATCGAATGGGCGCGCTCGCAAGGCGCAACCCATGTTTTGCTGCTCGACCAAGACAGCGAGCCGGCACCGGACATGGTTAAGCGCCTGCACGCCGGCCTGCGCGCCTTGGAGCGGCAAGGGGTGTGCGTGGCTGCCGTCGGCCCTTTCCACTGGGATCCTCGTCTGGCGCCGCGATCGGCCCCATCGCGGCCCTTTGTCCGGCGCTGGGGGGTCATGATCAGGCGGATGGCCTGCAAGGGTAGGGAGGATTTGCTGCCTGTGTCGCACCTCATCACGTCGGGCAGCCTCATCCCTGTGCCTGTATTAGACCAGGTGGGTCCCATGCGGGAAGAGCTGTTCATCGACTATGTCGATGTGGACTGGGCGCTGCGGGCCGATAGGGTGGGGCTTGCCCTCTACGGCGTATGCTCAGCCCGGATGCGGCATACGATCGGACGGCAGGCGTACGACATTCCCGCGTTGGGTTATCCGCTGCCTATGCGCACGCCCGAGCGGAACTATTATCTGTTCCGAAACGCCGTACTGCTTTATGGCCAGCCTTCTGTACCACTAGGCTGGAAAGTTGCCGATGCAAGCCGCCTGTTGCTCCGCTTGGGATTCACCTTGCTGTTTGGCACCCCACGCTGGCGACAGCTCGACATGATCTTCCGCGGTATCACTGATGGTTTGAGGCGCCGCGCTGGGCCCATGCCACCCACATTCTTCGCAGCGCGCGCAAGGGGGCAGTGATGCGCCAGGAAAGCGTCTGGCGCAAGGCAGCAAGCTCGGCGGCGAGCCCGGCATGGGCCGGGCGCAGGTCGGCGAGCTCGGCATGGCAGGCTTGCAGTTCGGCATTTCGTTTTTCAAGCTCCAGTTTGCAGGCCTGCGCTTGATGGAAGCCCTCCTCCCGCTGCAGTGACCACCAGTAGAAGGCCCCCCCGAGTTCCCGGTCTGTCAGCTTGTCGCGCCATTTGGCATAGATTCTGGCGCGGTTGGCCAGGTGTTCCTCTTCCACGAAATTCGCCGATACGGCAGACTTGCCAAGGCCGGAGCGATACACGGCGCTCACTCCCGGCGCGTGGAGGAAGCGTGCGTGCCGCGAGAGTTGCAACCAGAAGTCCCAATCCTCCACGCAGTCGAGACTTTCGTCGAAGCGGCAGCCGGCCCGGTAGAGTTCGAGGTCGAAGAGGACGGCGTGGATGGGGATGAAATTGCTGCCGTAGAGGCGCTCGAGCGACCATTCCTCGTCGTATATCTTGACCGTTTGACCTGTGGCATTTTCCAAGCGCACCCCCGAGTAGGCCACACGCGCCCCCTCTTCTCGAAAGGCAAGCACCAGCTTGTGCACGTGTTCCGGCAGCAGCAGGTCGTCGTCGTCGAGGAACATTGCATAGCGTCCGTCTGCCGCCGCCAGTCCCGCATTGGCGGCAGCGGCGCGGGAGAGCGCCCTGCCGTCCTGGTTGACGAGGCGCACCGGAAAGCGGTCGAGCATATCCTGCACCTCGCGGTGGTGACCGCCGCGGGCGTTGACCACCACGACCTCGATATGGGGGTAGGTCTGCAGCGCCACGGAGCCGAGCGCTTCGGCGAGATAGGGCCGGTCCATGCTGCGGGTGAGGATGCTAACCAGTGGGCAATCCTCGGGGCTGGCGAAGGGCACGCCTAGCCGGCGCAAGCGGCTATAGTCCGAGGCGAGCCAGGCGATGTGATTGCGCGCCAAGCTGTCTTGCTCGATCAGCTCATACGCCTCGGCGGCGATCACCTCGGCAGGCAAGGTATAGGTGCGATAGAGATTCAATGCCTCGATCTTGCGGTCATAGGCATTCTCGGCCAATTGGCTCGCGAAGCGGCGCATGGCCTCGCGCTTGATCTCCCAGACGGAAGAGATGTCGAGCAGCAGGTTGGGCCGTAGCGGGGCGCTCACCTCGTAAAAGGCGAGGCGCACTGCTCTCTTGCAACGCCGCAACGCCTCGATGGCGGACAGGGCGGTGGCCCGGTGGTCGGGATGCAGCTCCGTAGGCGAAGGGGCATAGACGAGATCGGCGCGCACTTCCTCGATTTTGTCGAGGAGCAAGTGCACGAGTACCTCGCCATAGGCCAAGGATCGATCCGGCAGGCGCCGGAATTCGGGCGCAGCCAGGCCGAGATCGCTGGCCGCCCGTCTGCACTCCTCTTCCCTGGCCGTGATCAAATCATGGCCTGGGGGGAGGGTGCCGCCTCGCCGACCATCCGTCAGCACCACGACACGGACCGGCACGCCGGCTTGGGCATGCAGGGCCAAGGCCCCGCCACAGCCAAAGACCTCGTCGTCAGGATGGGGTGCAAAGGCGATGACGCTTTGCGCCGGGATAGCGCCGCGGTGGGGTTGATAGGGGATGAGTTGATGTTCCATGCGCAGGAGTCAGGGGCGCTAACAGGGCGTAGCCGGCAGGTCTATGGCCCACCATGCCAAATGTCCATGGCTTAGTGTGTGCAGCACGTAGCGGCCGGGCGGCAAGGCCGCGAGCGGCAAATTGGCAGAAGCCGTAGCGGGTGCCCCCAATGGGCGAAAAACGGCGGGAAAACCCTCTGGACAAGGACTAATGGCCAAAAGAGTCTCCGCCCTGCCCGCGCCGCAGGCCGAAGGATCAGTAGGTACGTTGGCCCTCTTGGGCAAGCGCGCGATCCCCCAGCGTGCCTCTTTGGCGGCGGATCCGGCCAGCAGATCGAAAAGCGCCATCGGCTCCAAACCCAGGCGTGCACCCCAGCGGACAAGCCTAGGGAAATGCTTGCCGAGATAGAGCCGGGCACTCTCCTGCAGCAAGCCGTCCTTGTGGGCGCTGGCGCGCCAATGGTGGATGGCGTGGGCCTGCGGCAGCAAGGCGAGCTGGAAGCCGGCCTGCCGCAGACGACGGCACAGATCGGTATCCTCGTAGAACATGAAAAAACGCGCATCGAACAAACCGCCGGCCGCAGCGACGGCACTGCGCCGCAGCAGCAGTACAGCGCCCGATAGGGCGGGCACGTCTTGGGGGCCATGGGCGGCATGTAGGCGCTGCTGCCAAAGTAGCCAGCGGCGGGCGAGGGCTCGGCCGAACAGGATGGGGCAGCGTCGCGCCAGTGCGCGCAATAGCCACCAGAGATGGTTTTCCGGCTGCAGCGTCGGCAGCAACCACCGTCGAGCGTCGTCCCACCAGGTCGCAGGCGCCACGGCCGCCAGACCCGGATCGTTGTCCAAGGCCATGCAAAGCTGCGTCAGCGCGTCGGAATCAAGACGTGCATCTGGATTGAGCAGCAAGACATACTCGGCATGGCACTGAGCGTAGGCGAGATTGCAAGCGCGGCCAAAGCCGAGATTGCCTGGGGCGATGGTCACGAACGCCTTGCCGAGCAGCCTTGCCGTGAGCAGTGCGGCCTCCTGCGGACAATCCGAGTTGTCGACCACGTCGATGCGCAGCGGCAATGAGGTACCGAGCACGGATTGCACCGCCTCGATCGTATCGGCGGCACAATGGTAATTGACGATGATCACCTGGCACTTCAGCATGACCTTTGCGCCACGGCACAGAGCGCATACGTCTCGAGGCTGTCTTGATCGATCGACAGAGGGCCTTGCAGGCTGGAGGGCTCGAACCAAGGGGGCGGCGGGATCTTGAGTCGCGCTTCGCGCTCGATCACAAGCCTTGCATTGTTGAGGAGTTCCCTCACCCCCTTGGGCGTGAAAAAGCGCAGGTGGCTGATGCAATGGATGCCCGCCGGCGCGTAATCCCAGCGGCCCTCGAGCAAATCCGCGATCACTGACCAATGGCCCACGTTAGGGATGGACAGCACGATCGAGCCACGTGCATCGAGGTACTGCAAGGCGTGCGCGAGGTAGCGCTCGGGCTCGACGGCATGCTCGAGCACATCGAGAAAACAAATACAGTCGAAGCTGCGGTCGAAGGTCATCTCAAGGAAATCCCCTCGCCAGACGTAATCTGCGTTGACTGCGGCGAGCTGGCAGGAAGGCTCGTGCGCCTCGGCCAGGTGAGTTTCGCACAAGGGCCGAGTCGCCTTCAACGCGCGCAGAAAGCCGCCCTCGCCGCCGCCGACATCGAGGATACGCCGCACTCCTGGCGGCACGAGGGGGATGATCTCCTCGCGCCGGTGTTGCCGGTAGCCAGAAAAATCGTGCGCCCAGGCGGTGGGCACTTGTACGGCCTGGTTGCGCCAGGAGTCGTCGCCAAGGCATTTTAGAAGCGTGAGGGCCATTGTCGGCTCTTCTCCGCAGGGCAGGGGCTGGACAGGCGTAGAGGCAAGCGCCGCGAGGCGATCGGCATAGCGTTCGAAGCCGCGCAAGGTCAGGTAATCGGGGGGAGATAGCCTCGCCAGCAGCTGCCGGCTGGCCGGGCAGGCGCAGTTTGCGCCGGCGTCGATGACGCGAGCAAGCGCCTCCAAGCAGCCGGGTGCGGGCAGGATCAGCGGGTCGCGTAGGAGCAAGATACGCGCCTGCGGGCTCATTGCATGCCCGCTTGCGGCCTGTTTCGCATACTTCGCCAAAGCGGGGAGGGTGTTCGCCGGCAGACGCCAGATGGTGGTCATGCCTGCCAGACGCTCGTTTTGGAGCCGTGTGGCGAGGTTGGATTCCGGATCATCGTCGCCGCCATCGGGCATGCCGATGGCGACGGCATCGATCACGAGGTCACCTCATTCGGAAAATGCATCTTGCCGGCCAGGGCAATATTGTTGCAGTCGCAGTATCTTGCTTGCCGGCAGGCGAACAACGTCGAGTTTCTGGGTTGGAAAGTGCGTTGCTTGAGGTTGCCGCACTCCCTGAGTGTGTCGATATAGGGGCAGCCTTCAACACGCCCGTCATTCCAGATGCGGAAATAGCGGGAACCCGCCGGGCAGAGCACGTGCTCGAATGCAGCGAAGCGAGTGGCGAAGTCCTCCTGATGCACCTCCTCCACCAAATCGCCATAAGTGTTGCGCAGACGATCCACTAAGGCGAGATCGTCGGCGTTGAAGGGATGAGCGACATCCTGGATCAGCACCAACGGCTGACCGGTAGTGCGGTAGACGTGCCGTTCATAAAATTCGACCGCTTCGCGCCAGAGACCGCGTTCCGGAGGAGACAGAATCAGCCCGGACAGGAACGACGCCCCGCCTTTGCGCTCGATCAATGTGTTGGCATTACGAATCCAAGCCTGTGCGGCGTTTGTTTTCATGACTTGGGTGTAATGCAAGGTCAAATTGATATAACGTATCTTGCTAAGCTGCGTAGTAGAGAGCTCTGCGAACTCATGGAGGATGACGCCGTTGATGTCAAGCGCAACCTCGATGTCATGGTGCAAAAGTCGATCGAGCAGTCGTTCCGGCTTACGATAGCCGGCGAAAAAATCGCCCTTGCCGGAAAAGATGAGAAAGGCGCGCCCCCCGATGCGCTCGAACAAAAACGAGAAGTCCTCATAAGTCAGCGACGGCAGATGTTTGGCCACTGGGCTGGCGACGCAGTAGGCGCAGTCGAGCGAGCAATGGCCGGAAGAGCACACGAACAATACGTAAGGGCAGCCCGTGCTCAGGTCGAGTTCACGGACACGTCTTGGGTTGGCCGAGGGCATGGTGTGCAGGGTTTATGTTGTTCGAGAGTTCGAAGTCTGGCAGCAGGTCGGCGGCCCACCAGCGTTCCGGTGCTGCGCGCACGTAACCTTCAAGAAACCCGTAAATATACGCTATGTTAGCAGCGTGACTGCCTTGCGCATCGGGCCAGCATATGCGGCTGATGTGGATGCGAAAACCGCTGGGCTTGCGCAGGCAGACGAAGGCGGCGAGGGGTGCGCGGCAGCGTTGGGCAAGGCGCAGCGCCCCGCTCGCGAACCATCGCCGCTTACCCATGAAAGACACCTCGACCCCCTTGCCTGCCGCAGTGGCGTGAGCATCGCCGAGCACCACCACGCCATGCCCACGGCGAAGACGACGGTAGAACTCGGGCAGGTGTTTCTCTTTGTGCATGACCTGGCCGCCATTCAACAGCGCGGACAGCCCATCATACTTTCGCCGATAGTAACGCCCAACCGCTGCGGGCACGCGCGCATCCTCAACCACGGCGGAAGACATGGGGCTCAAGAGCAAGCCAGCCCTTCCGAGCTGACCGATACCCCAGATTGCCGCATCGTAGTGAAAGGTGACGAGGACGATGCCCAGGCCTTGGGCAAGGGCTGCGCGTAGTTCGTCTAACCCGTCGATCTCGCAGGCAAGTCCAGGATCTTTCCCCATGCCCAGCCAATGTCCCTCTAGCTCTTCGAGTGCCGCGTGCACGAAGCGTGCCTGCAGCCACTCAAGTCGTTTGGCAAGCGGGGCGTCGGGGAACATATCGGCATAGGCGGCTAGTGTCTTGGCGCGTACAAAAGACCGGCACAGCGCGACGCTGCGCCATTCGCAGTCCCAGCTTGCCATCCAACGGCCCCACCAACGCGCGCCGTCTTGCCCCGCGATGGGGGGCAGGCGGGCTAGGAGCGGATAGACGAAGCGAAACCCGCATTCCAGAAGCAGTTTTTGCACGCCGCAGCGCATAGACGGGACTAACCGTTCATGGCCCAATGGCCGCCCCCGCCGATGAGAGACGTCGTTGACGGCCATGAACGGTCCCTCTCCTTAAGCCCCTTTCCCCCGAGGGGGAGGGGAGCGTCGAGAGTCGCTGTCGCAACCTTCAGGTAGCGGTCTCATAAAAAATCATTATCCCCGCCCATCCACCACCAACGCGCGCCCCGCAGGGCGTCCTCCGTCGGTGTGGAGGCGCGCGCCACCGCGAGGTAGGCGGCCGTTCCCCCCGGCTGCCCGCCGCATGCCTGCAGGCGCTCGGCGAGGGCCGGGCTCGCCCAGGCGGACAGTGCGCGTGCACCCAGCGTCTGGGCCAGCGCTTGCAATGCAGGGGCGGTGGCGGTGAGGGCTGAAGGGGGGCCGATGAAATCCAGCCACAGCACCTGCTCCGCCTCCTGCCGCACCACGGCCAGGGCCTGGGCGCGGCCGGTCCAACGGTTGGTCAAGGCGAAGAACCGATAACAAAGGTCAGGGCGCCGCGCATAGCGCGCCAAGACGAAGTCGGCATCGCGCTCGCCAATCACCCAGTCCGGACAGTGCGCGCGCATGCCTGGCCAAAGCCGGGCGGCCAGTTGGGCGGCGGCCTCCGCCGACAGCGGTGCCAGACGCCAGCGCCAGTTCACCCGTCTAGCCGTGGCTGGCCAGACCACTTCAGCGATCGGCCCGAGATCGTGATAGAGGGCCAATTTCTTGCCCAGCATCAAGGCGCGCTCGTTCGGAAAGCCGAAGGCGAGCTCGAATCCTTTTTCAAAACCGACATGCTGCTGGAAAAAACGCGAGCAGACTTGATAGAACGCCCCGCGGCGCGTCAGGAGTGCACGCGCCCGGGGCGCCACCATGACGTCGCCGATCTGGATGGCTAGGCGCCTTTGGCCCTGCCAGCGCAGAGGGCGCGGGAAACCGGCATAGTGGGCGATGAGGGCGCCATCCTCGTCCCAAAGCCCCATCGCCCGGCCATCGAGCCCCGCCGGGCCGTATTTCCACGTCCACCAGCCCGCCGCTGGCGCGGTGCCAAACACCACGCTGAAGAGCTGCTCCACCTGTTGCTGGTGCTCCGCGCGCAGGGGGCCGATGGTCATGGGCCGCCCCGCCTGCTCGACGACTTGTGCCTTATCGTGAAAGTCGCGCAGCCGGCTCACGACGCTCCCCTCCCCCTCGGGGGGAGGGGCGGGGGGAGAGGGACCGTTCATGGCCATCGCGCGCCTTTCATCGGCAGGGGTGGCCATTGGGCCATGCACGGTTATCGTGAAAATCGCGACAGCGACTCACGACGCTCCCCTCCCCCTCGGGGGGAGGGGCTGGGGGAGAGGGAACGGACACGGCGACATTCATGCACTGGGATGGCCGTCGCCATGTCCGTTATCGTGAAAGTCGCGTAGCCGACTCACGACGCTCCCCTCCCCCTTGGGGGGAGGGGCTGGGGGAGAGGGAACGGACACGGC
>Ga0209207_1000719_pt1 | contig 18422 bp, 20 predicted proteins | sample SaghotsprinmetaG_FD_184140 | JGI IMG/M metagenome (GOLD analysis project Ga0209207, IMG submission 184140) | Hot spring microbial communities from South Africa to study Microbial Dark Matter (Phase II) - Sagole hot spring metaG (SPAdes) (version 3) | ecosystem: Environmental > Aquatic > Thermal...
ATGTCGAAATGCGCTTCCTTGAACGGCGGAGCGACCTTGTTCTTCACCACCTTGACCTTGGTCTCGTTGCCGATCACTTCTTCCCCTTTTTTGATCGATCCGGTGCGGCGGATGTCCATGCGTACCGAGGCGTAGAACTTCAGCGCGTTACCACCGGTCGTCGTTTCCGGATTGCCGAACATGACGCCGATCTTCATGCGGATCTGGTTGATGAAGATGACCAGTGTGTTGGTGCGCTTGATGTTCGCGGTCAGTTTCCTGAGCGCCTGGCTCATCAGCCGCGCCTGCAAGCCCGGCAGTTGATCGCCCATTTCGCCCTCGATTTCGGCCTTCGGTACCAGCGCCGCCACCGAATCGATGACGATGACGTCGACACTGCCCGAGCGGACCAGCATGTCGGCGATTTCCAGTGCCTGCTCGCCGGTATCCGGTTGCGAGATCAACAGGTCGGGCACATTGACACCCAGTTTGCCGGCATAGACCGGATCGAGCGCGTTCTCGGCATCGATGTAGGCGGCGACGCCGCCGAGCTTCTGCATTTCAGCCACCACCTGCAGGCAGAGCGTCGTCTTGCCCGAGGACTCCGGGCCGTAGATCTCGATGACCCGACCGCGCGGCAGACCGCCGACGCCGAGTGCGATGTCCAGGCCGAGCGAGCCAGTGGAGACGACCTGCAAATCGCCCACGATCTGACCCTCGCCCATCTTCATGATCGAGCCTTTGCCAAACTGCTTTTCGATCTGCGCCAGCGCTGCCTGCAACGCCTTGGCCTTGTTCTCGTCCATTCGTTTCATCCTTGCCGAAAGATTGCCAAATTATGGCACGTGTTTTGTCGGGAGCTCTTTTCCGCCGCCGAAAGTCAGCCCGGTGAGGACGGCGGCAGCCGGGCGAGCAGTCCCTGCAACGCATGGATGACCGCCTGGCGGCGCACCGCCTCGCGATCGCCCGCGAACCGAAGCCGCTCGCACTTTGGCGTTTCGCCTCGTCGGCACCAGGCAAAGCAGACCGTGCCCACCGGTTTTTCCTCGCATCCGCCACCGGGGCCGGCGATGCCGGTGATGGCTAGCGCGATGTCGGCGCGCGAGTGGGCCAGCGCACCGCTGGCCATCTCGGCCGCGGTCTGCAGGCTCACCGCACCATGCTCGGCCAGCGTCTGCGCTCGTACCCCCAGCATATCGATCTTCGCCTCGTTGGCATAAGTGACGAAACCGCGCTCGAACCAGGCGGAACTGCCGGCGGTCTGGGTCACCACCTGCGCCAGATAGCCGCCGGTGCACGATTCGGCGCTCGCCAGGCGCCAGCCGCAGCGGGCTAGCCCGGCGCCGACGCGGGCTGACAACGCCTTTAATTCGTCGTCCATCTCATTTTTCGCTCACAGTATTCAAGGGAACGCTGGAGAAAGCCGCGAGGGGGATGAAGTCGCTGGTGCACGCAGCACGGCGACCGTAACCCGATCAATGGGATAGGCGGTGGAGCGAGCAGCGCGCACCGCCGCGATGCGCCCGCGCAGCAATTTCTTCAGCGTTTCCTTTACGCGCCACAGCATTTCTTGAGTTTCTTCCCCGAACCACAGGGGCACGGATCGTTGGGCCGACTCGGTCGCCTGTTGTTCGTAATAGCGGCGAACGGCAATGTTGCGATTGAGCCAATCTTCGTCGAACCAGGCGCGGACGCGTGCGATGATCCGCCCCGGATCGAGCTCGCCGACCATATAGACCGCTAATCGATCGGCTCGCGTTCATAGTTCCAGGCGCCACGGCGCATGACTTCTTTCTCGCGCGCACACAGGCGCTCGAGAAAAGCCACCAGGGCGTCGGCATCGGCGTCGCCCTCGATGACCCGGATCTGCATCGCCTTCAGCGCCGCATGGCGGCACCACATCGCCGCTTCCTCGGCCAGTGCCTTGAGCAGCGACTCGTCGCCGTCGCACAGCGAGGCCAGTTGCCAAGGCAGGCCATCGGTCAGCTCGTCACCGAAGATCAGATCGGCACGCTCGCTGTCGCAATGACTGGCGGCCACCAGTGGCCGATAAAAACGCACATCGCGCATCTTTGCCGCCAGCCAGCAGCCAAAGTAATACCGTGCATTCAGCTCCTCTTCCGCTTCGTCGAGAAAAGGCGAGCCGCCGCCGGCAAGGTGCTCGACTTCGGTGATGAGGTAGGGCGCCCATTCATCCCAACGCCGACGCAGTTCCTCCAGTGCGTCGCGGGAAAAAGGCGGTTCGAAGCGCGCCAGCGCATTGGCGACATTAGGCCATTCCATCACTGTTCCCTTCCTGAGAACGAACGGCTGCCCTGAGTTTTGCTGCCCTTCGGGCATCCGGCGTTTCGGGGTGGGCTCATATCCTATCGAGCAGCGCCTTGAGCAGCGCGATCGCGAACACCGCGTAGGCGGCGGCCACCAGGTCGTCCATCATGACGCCGAAGCCATTCTTCACCCGACGGTCGAAAAAGTCCGCCGGAGGCGGTTTGATGATGTCGAAGCCGCGAAAAGCCAGGAAGGCCGCTAGCTGCCAGAAGAACCCGGACGGCACGAACGATAGCACCGTCCAGAAGGGTACGATCTCGTCCCAGACGATGCTGCCGTGATCGGCTTCGCCCAGTGTTCGGCCGGCGATCTCGCAGGCAGCGATGCCGAGCACGAACAGGATGGCGAGCAGCCCGGCAAAAGCCAGATCGTCGGGCACGAAGCCGCGCAGCAACGGATAAGTCAGCCACGCGAACAGCGTGCCGGCCGTACCCGGCGCTACTGGCACAAGTCCACTGCCGAAGCCGCAGGCGATCAGATGCGCCGGATGACGCAGCAGGAAGGCCGGGGGCGGCGGCGGGCTCATGGAACGAAATGCTCGTAACCGTGCGGGCCAGCGTACGGCTGTCCGGCACCATCGATGATCGCCCCGGCTGGACCACCCTCGATGCGACCGATGCGGTAAAGCGGCAGATCGAGGCGGACCGCCAACGCTTCGATCTCTGCCCGGCGGTCGGGCGAGACCGAGAACAGCAGTTCGTAATCGTCGCCGCCGGCGAAGAAAGCCGTGCGCGCGGCGTCCTCACCCACGGCCAAAGTCAGTTCCATCGGCACGGCGCCATCGACCCGCGCCGCGACAGCCGAAGCGCGTAGGACATGGCCGAGATCGGCGAGCAGGCCGTCCGAGACGTCGATGGCGGCGCTAGCCAGTCCGCGTAGCGCCAGACCCAGCGCATGGCGCGGCTGCGGCCGCTGCAGCGCAGTCAGACACGCTGACCGGAACGGCTCGGCCAGGATCAGTTCGCCACGCAGATGGCGCAACGCCAAGGCAGCCCGCCCCGGCCAGCCGGAAATCCACAGCTCATCGCCGGGCCGCGCGCCACTGCGCCGCAATGCCATGCCGGTGGGCACCTCGCCCAGCACGGTGACGGTGAAGCTGCGCGGCCCGCGGGTTGTGTCGCCACCGACGAGCGCCAGGCCGTACGCCGCGGCGCAGGCATGGAAGCCGCGCGCGAAGGCCGCGAGCCAGTCCTCATCGGCGGCCGGCAGCGTCAGCGCCAAAAGCGCCCAGCGCGGCGTGCCGCCCATGGCCGCGAGGTCCGAAACATTGACGGCCAGTGTCTTCCAGCCCAGGTCCTCGGCTGCAGTGCCAGCGAAGAAATGCACCCCCTCGACCAGCGTGTCGCTGCTCGCCAGCAGTTCATGTCCCGGGGTCGGCGTCAGGATGGCCGCATCGTCGCCGACGCCGAGTACGGCCTGCGGTGTCGGGCGAGTGAAGTAGCGATCGATGAGGGCGAACTCGCCGCTCTCAGGAGCCACAATCTATCTCCGTGATTTCTTGCTTCTTCTTCATGAATGACGACCGAAGGGTGATTACTGCGCCCTCGAGAAAAACGAAGGGCCGCCCCTCAACCGGCGCGCCGGGGCATGGGGTGGCCCTCGGCGGCCACCTCATCCGGCCGCAATTTAGCCGCCAGTTTGTCGAGTACGCCGTTGACGAACTTGTGACCATCAGTGCCGCCATAGGCTTTGGCCAGTTCGATGGCCTCATTGATCACGACGCGATACGGCGTTTCCGCATGGTCGCGCAGCTCGCAGGCGCCGATGAGCAAAATGCTGCGCTCGATCGGCGATACCTCCGCCCAGCGGCGGGCGATGAACGGCTCGAGCAGGGCGCGCAGCGCCTCGAGATCGCCGAGCGTGCCCGTCAGCAAAGCCTCGAACAGCGGCCGGTTGGCGCGGGAAAATTCCTCGTCAGATTCGGCATAAACGCGGATCGCTGCTTCATCCTGGCCGCCGACCAGATGCTGATACAGCCCTTGGACGACAAATTCCCGCGCCTTGTGGCGGGCGTTGCCGGCGCGCGCGCGCGGCGGCCGTCGCGTGGTGACATGCTCGCCGCTCATCGCAGTCGGGCCAGCAGATGCGCCATCTCGATGGCCACCTGGGCCGCCTCGACCCCTTTCTGATGCATGCGCACCAGCGCCTGATCGTCGTTTTCGGTGGTGAGGATGGCGTTGGCCACGGGTAATCCGGTCGCGAGCTGCACTTCGGTGATGCCGCGCGCCGATTCGTTGGCGACGATCTCAAAGTGGTACGTCTCGCCACGGATGATGCAACCGAGGGCGATGAGGGCATCGAAGCGGCCGCTTTCGGCCATCGTCTTCAGTGTCAGCGGGATTTCCAGCGCTCCGGGCACGGTGGCCAGAACCGCCTCGCCCACCCCGAGGCGGCGCAATTCCTGACAGCAGCCAGAGAGCAAGCCCTCGCCGATCTCGCGATTGAAGCGGCTCAAGACGATGCCGATGCGCAGGCCGGCGCCGTCGCTCACCGGTTCGATCTCGACCAGCGACTCGCAACGGCCTGCGCCGCTCGCCGTGCCGGCCGTAGGGTTGGGCGTGAAACTCATGAAATGGCCTCCTCGGGCGAAGCGCCGCATTTTACGCTGCTGCTCCCAGCCGCAGAGCCGAACCCGGATGCACGCTCAGGCGAGCGCGCGAAGACCAATGTGTTCAGGGGCGATGAAAAAGTGGTTTATGATCATCCATTCCTCCTGCAGTCCGTTCGTAGTGCCGTGATTCTTTACGTTTTTAAGGAAACACTGAATAAATTGCCGCGCGGGCGCATCGCGGCGTTGCGCGGTGCTCGCTTCCTCGCCGATCTCCTTGATAGGCTGCGGCCGCTTCCCGCGGCGCGCCTTCTGCTTTCACCCGCTCGCGGCGTGCGGGACCTTTCCCGTGGGGCGTGCCGGAAACCGGCGCTGCGCCGCGCAGCTTGCGCCGCGGCATCGGGCGCCGTGGCGCAGCGTCGCATGGCGATGGCGGCCCACCCCGCTACCGAGGCAGGCACAGCGTGAGCGCCGTGCCCAACGCCGCACCACCGATCAGCTATCAGCTGCTCATCGAAGTGGCGCGCGCGTCGAGCGTTCCGATTGGTCGCTTCGGTCTGTGTCATTTCCCGGCCGGCTTTTACCTCTACACTGGCTCGGCGCGGCGGAACCTCGAAGCGCGTATTGCCCGCCATCAGACGCCGACGAAGAAGTTGCGCTGGCACATCGACTGGCTGCTCACCGCGCCCGGCGTGCGCATCGTCGAGGTACGGTGCTTCGCGATGGCGGAATGCACGCTCAATCAGGCGACCGGCGGTCAGGTGGTCGTGCCCGGTTTCGGCGCCAGCGATTGCCGCGCCGGCTGCGGCAGCCATCTGAAATGGCTGGGCGGAAAAGTCGGCGGCTGACCGGCCGGGAAGGCGAAAGTCAGCCCGACCGGCACGGCGTTACGGGCGTTCGTCGCGATCGAGTCGCGGGTAACGCACCATATCGACGAGCTCCTGGATGCGCGGGCTGGGCGCGGGCGAAAGCAGAGAGCCGACGATGACGCCGATGAAGCCGAGCGGGATGCCGAAGACGCCGGCAGCGATCGGGTTGATGTCCCACCACTTCGGTCCGTTGATGCCGAAAAATTCGTAGGTCTGCACCATGTAGCTCACCGTGACGCCCAGTCCGACGATCATGCCGAACACCGCGCCGGCACAGGTGGCGCGTTTCCAGAAGATGCCCAGCACCAGTGCCGGGAAGAAGGCCGCGCCAGCGAGCGAAAAGGCGGCGCCGACGAGGAAAAGGATGCTGCCTGGCTTGAGGCTGGTGACATAGGCAGCGATGAGTGCGACGGTCAGCAGCATCGCCTTCGATACCACCAGCCGGCGCGTCGTCGGCGCGTCGGGGTTGATCATCTTGTAATAGACATCGTGCGACAGCGCATTGGCGATGGTGAGCAGCAGACCATCAGCGGTCGACAAGGCGGCGGCGAGGCCACCAGCCGCCACTAGACCGGTGACGACATAGGGCAGTCCGGCGATCTCCGGCGTGGCGAGCACGATCAGATCGCTGCCGATGGTGATCTCGGCCAGCTGCACGATGCCATCGAAGTTGAGGTCGGTGATGGCCATCAGCGTCTTGTCCACCGCTGCCCAGTTCGACACCCAGGCCGGCAGATGCGCGAACGACGAACCGACGAGATTGCTATACACCTCGTACTTGACGAGGATCGCCAGCGCCGGCGCGGTGAAGTAGAGCAGGAAGATGAACAGCAGCGACCAGAACACCGAGCGGCGCGCCTCGCGCACCGAGGGCGTGGTGTAAAAGCGCGTCAGAATGTGGGGCAACGCGGCGGTACCGACCGTCAGGCAGAAGACGAGGGCGAGGAAATTCTTGCGGGCGATCGCGCGCGCTTCTTCATCCGGCGCGGCGTAGGCTTCGACATGGGCTTTCACCGGCGCGGCGCGCGCTTCGGCCTGCGCTTTTTCCTTGTGCCACAGTGCCTTGGCAGTTTCGACGTTCGCTGGGAATTCGCGCAGCGCCTTTTCGATCTCGTCGATGGCGCGCGGATCGATCTCAGCCGAGCGAGCGGCGTCCAGCTTTTTCTCCAGGGCGCGCCGTTCGCTGCTCAGATAAGCGTCGCCGCCGGTGGCCAGCGCCTGCAGGCGCATCTCGACCTGGGCGGCCCGCATACGGAAGATTTGCCGCACCTCTTCCTCGGCGCGTCCTTTTTCGCTCGCCGGATCGTTGAACTCCCGTTCGAGTGCGCTGACCTTGGGTAGAGCTTCGGTGTAGGCGACGATTTGTGGCAAAGGCATGCCAGTGTGCTTCACCGCCAGCCAGACCACCGGAATCATGTAGGCGACGATGAGGATGATGTACTGGGCCACCTGCGTCCAGGTGACCGCCTTCATGCCGCCGAGAAAAGAACAGACTAGGATGCCGGCCAATCCGACGAAAACGCCGACACCGAATTCCAGGCCGGTGAAGCGGCTGGTGATGATGCCGACGCCGTAGATCTGGGCGATGACATAGGTGAAAGAACAGAGGATGGCGGCGAGCACGCCGATCAGGCGCGGCAGATGGCCGCCATAACGCGCGCCGAGGAAGTCGGGGATCGTGAACTGGCCAAACTTGCGCAGGTAAGGGGCGAGAAAGAGTGCGACGAGGACGTAGCCGCCAGTCCAGCCCATGACGAAAGCCAACCCATCGTAACCGCTCAGATAGAGCGTTCCAGCCAGGCCGATGAAGCTCGCCGCACTCATCCAGTCGGCGCCGGTGGCCATGCCGTTGAACAGCGCCGGCACGCGCCGGCCGGCGACGTAATATTCGGAGACCTCGGCAGTCTTCGACAGGAAGCCGATGCCGGCGTAGAGCAGAATGGTGGCGAAGAGGAACAGGTAGCCGAGCAGCTTGTTTGGTACGCCCAGGCTTTCGAGCAGACCGACGCCAACGATGAAAACGACGAAGCCGGCGGTATAAAAGGCGTAGTATTTTTTCAGTCGCGCGTTGAACAGCGCCTGGCCGCGGCTGGCCATCAGTCGTCCTCCTCAGCGACGCCGTACTCGCGATCGAGCGCATTCATGCGCCGGGCGTAATACCCGATGATCAGGACGTAGACGATCAGCGCGCCCTGGGCGCCGATGTAAAAACCGAGCGGCCCGATGAGTTCGATGGCATTGAGCTCGCGTGCGAACCAGCTGGCGACGAAGGTGACCAGGAACCACACGCACAGCAGCACGGCGGTGAGCGACAGATTGCGCCGCCAATAGGCTTGGTGTCTCGCCGTCAATTGCATGGCTCCATCCTTCCTTTCCGCTTACGGGCGGGCGCCGATTGTGCCATAGCGGCAGCGTTTCACTTGGCGCTACACTGCCGGCAGTTCGATCGGGCGGCTGCTTCATGCCCTTTGCCCGCTGCGCCGGACGCGACGTTCGGCGGTTTTTTCGTTTGGGATAAAAATGCTCAATCTGCGTCAAACCTTAGGCATAGCCCTGGCGGCCATCGTCGTGACGGTCTCGGTCAGCGGCATCTCGAGGTGACGCAGGATGTCATCCTGCCGAATACCATCGCGGTGCGCGAGGCGATACGTGCCGGCATCCAGGTGCAGGCCGCCGTGCGCGCCGTCGCGCTGGCGTCGAACGATGAACCGGCGCGCAAAAACCTGAGTCAAGCGCTGGACGAATTTTCGGCGCTGATGGCCGAGCTCGAGGGCAAGGCGCGCCGCGAAGAGGTCAGGCGCGCGCATCGGCCGCGGTGTGGAAAGAGAACATCGTACCGAAAGTCCTCGCTGCGCGAGCCGCGGCTGAGAAAGGGGATGCCGGCGAAGCGAAGCGCCTGATCACCGAGGAAATCAATCCCCCCTGGCGCGCGTTGAGAGCCAAGCTGGAAGAGATGGCCAAGGCGCGCGAGCAAAGCAATCGACACGAGTTCGCCGCGCAGTGCAACGCTGCCAGGCGCGCTTTGCTGCTCATCATCGTTGCCAATGCTCTTGTCGTCGCCTAGGCCATCGGCATCGGATTGTGGATCGATGCGCGCTTGCGCCAGCGTCTCGATACCGGCCGGAGTATCGTGCGGCGGGTGGCCGATGAGCGCAATCTGAGCGTTAGCGCACGAGCGGCCGATGTCGGCGGCGATGAGCTCGGCGAAATGATTTTGGCGGCATCGACCGACTGTGCGGCGCGATGCGCGCGCTGATCGAGCAGCAGCAGGCACTCAGCGCCGTGCGCGTGGCGAGCGAGGAGCAGACGCGGAACGCGACGGCGACCGATGGCAGCATACGTCGGGTCGCGGAACGAGCCGAGCGCATGGCCGCGTCGATCGAAGAGCTCTCGTCGAGCATCGCCCAGCTCAACGATTCGGCACAGCACACCGATCAACGGGCCGGTGGCGCGCACGAACGGGCAACCGAAGGCTGCCGCATCATCCAGCGCACGGCCGAGGAAATCAGGACGATCGCCCAGGTTTCCGGCGAGGCGAGCGCTTCGGTGATCGATCTAATCGAAGTCAGCGGCAACGCAGCGGATGATGGTCGAGCGCGCGCGCGACGAAAGACCGCACATCGGGCGGCAGGCGTGCCTGCGCTGTTTCGGCCTCTTCTTGGCTGGCGAACTCGGCAAAGCAGCAAGCCCCTGAACCGCTCATGCGCGCCAGCGGTGACAGTTCTCGCAGTAACGCGAGATGACGCGCTACTTCCGGATAACGTGCCGTCACCACCGGCTCGAGCATGTTGCAGCCGAATCCCGGTCGCCACTCGCGCGGGTCGATGGGCGGCGCATTGCGCTCGAGCTCCGGCGCCGAAAAGATCTCGGCCGTCGACACCGACACCGCGGGCACGGTGATCAGATAGACCGCCGGCGGCAGTTCGACGTCGTGGAACCGTTCGCCGATGCCTTGGGCAAAGGTGCTGCGGCCGTGGATGAACACCGGCACGTCGGCGCCGAGGCGCAGTCCCAGCGCCTTCAATTCATCCTTCGAGAGATGGCGTCGCCATAAGTCGTTCAAACCCATCAGCACCGTTGCCGCATCCGAACTGCCGCCGCCGAGACCGCCGCCGGCCGGAATGTGCTTTTCGATGCCGATGGTCACGCCGGCATGGCTATGGCAACCCTCCTGGATCAAGCGGGCGGCACGCACGGTCAGGTCCTGCTCCGGTGGTACGCCGGGCAACGGCGTCGCCAATTGCACGACACCGTCGATGCGCGGCGCCAGCCGAATGCGGTCGCCGAAGTCCAGCAGACGGAAGACCGTCTGCAACAGATGATAGCCATCCGCCCGGCGGCCGACGACATGGAGAAAGAGGTTGATCTTGGCCGGTGCCGGATACTCGCCGAAACGACAAAAGGTCAGACTCATCCGCGATCCCACCGATCGATCTTCAGGCGCAATTGCAGCCCGTCGCGGCGCAGATCGATGAGCGCGGGCCAGGCATCGGCTTCGTCCGACTCGTAACGCAGCACCTCGATGCGCCAACCCTCACTCTCGGCCAGCCGGGGGCGCCCGAGAGCGTCACGTCGGGTGGCCGGGATGTCGCCGGTGAGCCAGCGTTCGAGACCGGAAAGCGGCAGCGATTCGCCCAGGGCTTGCGCCGCGAGCCGTTCCCAGTTCTCCGCCTGCAGACGTTCGCCGTTCATTTCCAGCAGCGCGCCTGCGTCATCGCGCCGGAGGCGCGCCACACCCGGTCCGAGCGGTCCGCCGAGGAGGATTTCGTCGCCGTTGGCCGCGTGATGCCACTGCAGGCCGACATGCAGCCGCTCTTCGTCGCGGGTGATGGACAGGCGGCCGTAGAGCACCCAGGCGGCACGGTCGCGCGGTGGATGAGCCGCGGCGGGTTCGGCGGCGGGCAACGAAGCGCACGCCGCCAGCCAGGGCAACAGCATTGCCGCGGCCAGCACCCGCCGACGGCGATGTCCCTGCGCCTTCAGCGCGACAGACGGCGTTGCGTTTCGATCAGCACCTCGTTGTCCGGGTGCGCCGCGATGGCTTCGGCCCATAACTTTCTCGCTTCGTCGTGTTTGCCGAGCTGCCAGAGCACCTCGCCGAGATGGGCAGCGATCTCTGGATCGGCACGCCGCGCATAGGCATCGCGCAAAACCCGCAGCGCGCCTTCGAGATCGCCGATGCGATAGAGCACCCAGCCTTTGCTGTCGAGGATGAAGGGATCCTCGGGGGCGAGCGAGAGGGCCTTGTCGATCAGCGCATGCGCTTCGTCCAGACGCAGATGACGATCGGCGAGCGAATAACCGAGCGCATTGTAGGCGTGGGCGTGATCGGGTTTGAGCTCGATGAGTCGCCGCAGGTGCCGTTCGAGCAGATCGACCCGCCCCAGACGTTCGGCCAGCAAAGCGGCGTCGTAGAGCAGTTCGGGGTGGTCGGGCATGTCGGCCAGCCCGGCTTCGAGCACGGCCATCGCCTCGGCCAATTGCTTCGCATCGCGCAGCAGTTGCGCTTCGCCGATCAGGAGCTGGGCCCGCTCATCGCGGTTCGCCGCCGTGCTGTCGCGGAGCAGCGCACGCGCTTCATCGAGCCTGTTCAGCTGCCGAAGCAGCGAAGCCATGCGCAGCCGTGCCTGCAGATACTGGCTGCCGACGCCAATGCGACCATACCAAGTCAGCGCGTCATCGAAACGCCGGGTTTCCTCGGCGATCTGACCGAGATAGAAACGTGCGCGGTCGGCATCGTCGCCGCCGAGCTCGATCAGACGTTTGAACTGCTTTTCGGCCTCCGCATGATCTTTCAGCTGCAGCGACAACAGCGCCACCGCGTTGAGCATCTCGGCGTTGTCTTCGGCATCGGCGAGCAGCGCCAAGAACTCGCGCCGGGCCTCGCCATAGAACTTTTCACTCACCAGCAGCCGGGCGAGCAGCAGACGCGCCTCGCGTGCCGCCGGATTGTTGCGCACGAAGGCGCGCAAACCGTCGATCGCCGCCACCGGCGGCTGCGTCATCTCGGCCCGCAACATTGCCGCCGGCTCTAGATCGCCGGCCAGTTCGAGCGCGCGCTCGACCGCCGCGCGCGCCGCCGCGGCGTCGCCCGCCTGCCAGGCGACGACCGCGCGGGCATAGTGCGCCTGACCAAGCTGGAGATAAGGTTCCGTGACCCGGTCGACCAGGGCGCGCACGGCCACGCGATCGGGCTGACGGGAGAAGATGCGCGGCAGATGCAGGAGCGCCATCCTGATCCCGTCGCCTTCGGCGCTCAGCGCCTCAGCGAGAAACTCCGTCAGTTCGTCATGGCGCTGGGTCATCGACAACAGCATGATCACCGCCTGCCGCGCCTGCGCCGAGGCCGGTTCGATCTCGCGCCACAGCCGGGCCATATTCAGCGCCAACTCGGGTTGACGCTGATGCAGTGCGATTTCCATCGCCCGACGGGCAATGCGTGGATCGCGCGTCAGGCCGGCCAGTTCGCGGTAGATGCTTGAACCGATGCTGCCCTGGCCGCGGCGCAGCGCGATTTCCGCCAGCAGGATCTGCTGTATCCACTCCGGCCGCAACGCCAGTCGTGGCAGATTCGCCGACTCGGTGGCAGCGGTGGCCGCATCCGCCGACCGTTCTTGGCTCTGCGCCGGTCCGGCCAGCCCGGTCGCTAAGGCGACGAGCAGCGGCGCCCAGCCGGAAGAGGCGAGCGCGGCGAACACGCGCGACGGCCCTTCGTGGTGAAACGATTTCGATGAACGCATGCGACGGGGGAACATGGCGAAATGGACCGAAGGGGGAGGAGCGGCCAGCGGCGTCGAGGACGAGGCATCGCGAACTGGCCCAGCTGGCCTCGTGACGTCGACCGATGACGGGGCAACTACAATGCGCGGATATTACCGTGGAACCGTCTCAGGCCGCCATGCCAGCGCTTCGTCCAGGACTGGCGGACGAAACCTTCGAGCCTCGTGGGAGCCGGGATGCCCGAATTGCCGGAAGTCGAAGTCACACGCCGCGCGCTGGCCGACGCGCTGGTTGGGTGCGCCGTCGAGGGCGCGCAGGTCCGCACGGCCGCCCTGCGCTATCCACTGCCCCGTGATCTGGCGCCCCGCCTGCGCGGGGCGCACCTCGCCGGCATCGCGCGCCGGGGCAAGTACCTGCTCTTCGACTTCGGCGATGACCGTCGCTTGCTGGCACACCTGGGCATGTCCGGTCGGCTGCGCCTCGTGCCGCCCGGGACCCCGCCGCAAAAACACGACCATGTCGACATCGACTTCGGCCCTTGGCGGCTGCGTTATACCGACCCGCGCCGCTTCGGCGCCCTGCTCTGGGTCGATGGGCCGCCCGAGGCGCATCCACTGCTCGCGCCGCTCGGACTGGAACCACTCGGCACCGGCTTCGACGCCGTGGCGATGGGGCTGACTTTGCGCGGCCGGCGCAGCGCCATCAAGCCGGCGATCATGGATGCGCGGCGGGTGGTCGGCATCGGCAATATCTACGCCTGCGAAGCCCTGCATCGAGCCGGCATCGCCCCCAGCTGGCCGGCCGGCGAACTCGACGCCGCACGCATCGCCGCCCTGGTCGATGCCATCCGGGCGACGCTGAACGAAGCGATCGCCGCCGGCGGCTCGACGCTGCGCGATTATGCCCAGCCAGACGGCACGCTCGGTCGTTTCGCGCTGCGCCACCGCGTTTATGATCGCGCCGGTGCTCCCTGCCCGGTCTGCGGCACGGCCATCGCCCATTTTCGCCAGCTGGGCCGCTCGACGTACTACTGCCCGAGGTGCCAACGATGAGCGCGCTCGACCGTGCCCTGAACCATCGTCTGGAACGCCAGCGTCAGATGGCCATCGCGCTCGACCGGCTGCGGCTGTTTCTGGCCGACAATGGCCTTGCCGATGCGCTCGCCGATCAACAACTGGCGCGCGCGCAGGAACGCCTGGCTGGCGAACAGTTCGTCGTCGCCTTCGTCGCCGAATTCTCGCGCGGCAAATCCGAACTGATCAATGCGCTGCTCTTCGCCGATCAAGGCGGCCGCCTGCTGCCCTCCTCGGCCGGCCGCACGACGATGTGTCCGACCGAGATCGGTTGGCGTGCCGGCGACACACCGGAAATCGCATTGCTGCCGATCGAGACGCGCCGTGAATCGCTGCCGACTTCGGCGCTGCCGGCCGAAGCCTGGCAGCGTTTCCCGCTCGACACCACTTCGAGCGCAACCCTGGCCGAAGGCCTGAAGCGGGTCAGCGAAACGCTGCGCCTGGCGCCCGCCGAAGCGCATGCGCTCGGCTTTGCGTCGGGCGCGCCGGCCGCCGACGGCCTGGTCGAAGTACCGCGCTGGCGGCACGCCCGCATCCGCCTGCCGCATCCGCTGCTCACCCGCGGCCTGGTCATCCTCGATACACCGGGCCTGAATGCCGTCGGCGCCGAACCGGAGCTGACGCTGTCGATGTTGCCGGCGGCGCACGCCGTACTCTTCGTGCTCGCCGCCGATACCGGCGTGACGCAAAGCGATCTGGCCATCTGGCGCGACGCGCTGGGCAACATCCCGAACCGGCGCGTGGTGCTGAACAAAATCGACGGCCTGTGGGATGGCCTGCGCTCCGACGCCGAGATTGCTGCCGAGTTGAACCGGCAGGTGGCCTCGGTGGCGCAGCATCTAACTCTGCCCAGCGAACGTATCTTTCCGGTTTCGGCGCAAAAGGGCCTCTACGCGCGCATTCACAACGATGCGGCGCTGTTCGCGCGCAGCCGCTTGCCTCAGCTGATCGAAGCGTTGGCCAGCGACATCGACGGCACGGCCAACGAGGGTCCGCTCGGCGACGCGCTCGCCGTCGGGCGTCAAATCGCCAGCCAGGCGCGGACGACGCTCGCCAGCCGCGAGGCGGCACACGAAGCGCAGATGGCCGAGCTGCTCGCGCTGCGCGGGCGCAGCGACGCGGTGCTATTGCCGACCTTGGAGCGTCTGCGCGTCGAAAAAGAGGCTTTCGAAAAGGGGCTCAAAGACTATTACGCGTTGCGCGCCGTGCATCACCGGCTGGGCGAAGGACTGCTCAAGACCCTTGGCCCGGCGGCCATGCGCGAGGATCTGCGCCAGTGCCGCGATGCGATGAAGGAGGCCCGCTTATCGCCGCAACTGGTGCGGGCGATGGTTGGCGTCTTTGCCGCGGCCCGTCGCCGGATCGACGATGCCGAGCGCCAGTGCGGCGAGATCTGCGCCATGGTCGATGCGATGATGGGTCGGCTGACGCCGACTCTGGTCCTCGCCCAGCCCGAAGTGACCGCCTTCTCGCCGCTGGCGCACCTGCCCGCCATCGACCGGCTCGAGGAAAGCTTCCGCCGGCAGGTCGCCAGCTTCATGAACCTTCTGATGCGCGACCGGCAGACCATCGCCCGCCAGTTTTTCGAAACCGCCGCCGCGCAACTCAAGGCCTTGTTCGAGGAGATTGAACGCGAGGCCGAAGACTGGCTGCGCGCGACGATGCAGCCGCTCGAAGTGCAGATCCGCGAGCGCCAGGTCCAGATCAAGCGGCGGCAATCCGATATGCGCCGCATCTATGAAACCGCCGACACGCTGGAGGAGAAAATCGGTGAACTCGATCAAGAACGGATCGGACTGCACGAGTTGCAGCGCGAACTGGAACTGCGGCTGGCCGCCTGTGAACGCGGTGCCCGCGGTTCCACCTAGGAGAGCACCATGTCAAAACTGATACGCCATGCCGAGGCCATCACCCGACCGCGCGATGAGCAGCTGGTCGATGTCGCGTTGGTCCAATCCTTGGTCGATCTGCTCGAAAACGGGCGACGACGGGTTGCGGTGCGCGTGCATCGGGTACAAACGATGGGTGGCAGAACACTCATCACTTGCACCGCCTGGAACGCCGGCCGAACCGTTTTTTCCGGTGAGGAAGACGTTGCGGAGCCATCGGCGGCGCTGCGCTCGGCCATCGAGACCTTGAACGCAATGCACGAGACACGCGAAGACTCCGATGGCATCATGTACATCCACCATCTGCCGGTGACCTACGAAAGCCATACACTCGGCGCCATCGAGTTGGCATCGAGCCGCGAGCTGACGGCGCAGGAGAGAATGCTTGCCGATGGCATGCGTGGTCTTTATGGCAATTACCTCAGTCTGCTGCAGACGAGCCAGGTCGACGTTCTTACCCGTCTGCTCAACCGACGCACTTTCGACGAAAACCTGCGCCGGCTGCTGGCGAGCAGCGTCGAGCCCACTGCCATACCGCAAGGCGGCATCGAACGGCGCGTCGCCGTCGGCAACGACAACTGGCTGGCCATCATCGATATCGATCGTTTCAAGAAGATCAATGATCACTACGGGCACATCTTTGGCGACGAAGTACTGATTCTGGTCGCCGACATCATGCGCTGCGTCTTCCGCCGCCGCGACAAACTGTTCCGCTTCGGTGGCGAAGAATTCATCGTCCTGCTGCGTCAAGCATCCGAGGAAGGTGCGCGGCGTGTCTTCGAACGCTTCCGACAGACCGTTGCCGCCAAACAGTTCCCGCAAATCGGCCAAGTCACGGTCAGTGTCGGCTACACCCGGGTCAGCCCCAGCGACCATCCCACCGTCTTGCTCGGTCGCGCCGACGAAGCGCTGTATTACGCCAAAATGCACGGTCGTAACCAAGTCCGCCAGTATGAAGACCTGCTTGCGGAAGGCAAAATCGCGGTCAAACGCGCCAACCGTGAAGCGGAGTTCTTTTGACGCCCTCCGGGCGTCCAACAAACTTGGCTTCGCCGAGAAAGAATGTTCGCTGCCGCGAACGCATCGTGCGACCGCTGCCACACCGAGCCGATGGCACTGACTTTCGCCCCCGTGATGTCACCGATCCTCGATTGCGGCCTTTTCGCACTCGAAGTGCGCTGCGAGAACGATACGCTTGTCGAACTGTGCTTCGTGCCCCCTGGACACGTGCGTGCGGCCCGCACGGCGCTCGAACGCGAAGTAGCGCGCCAGATCGCCGCCTGGCTGAAGGATGCCTGCTTCGAATTCACGCTGCCTCTCGCCCCAAGGGGAACACCGTTCCAGAGCCGTATCTGGGCAGCGCTGCGCGAGATCCCGCCCGGACAGACGCGCCGTTATGGCGAGCTGGCAGGACAGCTTGGCACCGCCGCCCGGGCGGTCGGTGGTGCCTGCCGCGCCAATCCCTGGCCGCTCATCAATCCCTGCCACCGTGTCGTCGGCGTCCACGACGAGGGCGGCTTTGCTGGCGAGCGCGATGGCTGGCTTTGCGGGGTCAAGCGTTGGCTGATCGAACGCGAACGCCGCCGATGACCATCGAGACCGTTCACGATGAAATCGATGCAGTGATCGACGAATTCGTCGATCGGCTCTGGCTTGCCGATGGTTTGGCGAAGAACACGCTGGTCGCCTATCGCAGCGATCTTTTGCTCTTCGCCCAATGGTTGGCCGAGCGTGGGCGCACTCTGTCCAACGCCGGTGAAGCTGACATCGAAGCTTATTTCGCTGAACTCTTTCGCCGCCGCGTGCGCACCTCCAGTCAGCGGCGCCTATACTCGACGCTGCGCCGCTTCTACGGCTGGCTGCTTGCCGAACGGCGCATTGCCGCCGATCCTCTGGCGCGCGTGCAGTGCCCTGTCCCGCCCTCCCGCCTGCCGAAGAGCCTGCCTGAAGCCAGTGTCGAAGCACTGCTCGCTGCGCCCGACGTCGCCACGCCGCGCGGCTTGCGCGACCGGGCGCTGCTCGAAACAGTCTATGCCACCGGACTGCGCATCTCGGAGCTCGTCGCCCTCAAGGTCTTCGAACTCAGTCTCGGCGAAGGTCTGGTACGCATTTTCGGCAAAGGCAACAAGGAGCGGCTGGTACCACTCGGCGAAGTAGCGGCCGAGTGGCTAGTGCGCTGGCTGAGCGAAGGCCGCCCCCTTGTCCTCAAGGGCCAGCAAAGCGATGCCGTTTTCGTTACCGCCCGCGGCGGGGCGATGACGCGCCAGATGGCCTGGACGCTGATCAAGAAATACGCGCTGCTCGCCGGCATCCCCCCCGAGCGCGTCTCGCCGCACGTTCTGCGCCATGCCTTCGCCACTCATCTGATCAACCACGGCGCCGATCTGCGCGCCGTGCAAATGCTGCTCGGCCACGCCGACATCTCGACCACCCAGATCTACACCCACGTCGCGCGAGAACGCCTCAAGGCCCTGCATCGCCAGCATCACCCGCGCGGCTGAAGAAGCGATGCGCTGGCTACCTGACAAAGAAACGAAGGGCCGCCACCGGTTTGATCGTGTCTCGGCGCGTCCGCCAAGCGTGGCTGCGCCGGGAAAGAACGTTCGCGGTCGCGAACGGCTTGCTTGCTCCTCGATGGACGGAACGAGCGCGGCGAGTTCATCGGGGGCTTTGCAGAACAGACGCGACATCGGCCAGACGGCGCTCATTGCTGGGCACCTGTCTTCGCATCCGGGAAGACCGCACGTCGTTTATGTTCCCGATCGGCGCGGAACGGCGGCTTGGCCAGTAACGCTGGGTGTCCAGCGACCGGGGCGGTCAGAACTGGCCCAAGCAACCATACTCGCCTATACAGGGCGATTTTTTTTGCTGCAGCCGAGCGGATTCGGTGGTTTTCCTTACCATGACCTGGTTGCCACCGAACTCGTCTTTGAGCCGGGCATTGCTGCGCTCGGCCACGGTGCGCTCGCTGTAGCGAAGGGCTTCATGAGGCGCAAACTCGATCTTTTCACCCTTC
>Ga0209207_1000721_pt1 | contig 18415 bp, 19 predicted proteins | sample SaghotsprinmetaG_FD_184140 | JGI IMG/M metagenome (GOLD analysis project Ga0209207, IMG submission 184140) | Hot spring microbial communities from South Africa to study Microbial Dark Matter (Phase II) - Sagole hot spring metaG (SPAdes) (version 3) | ecosystem: Environmental > Aquatic > Thermal...
TAATAACCATCATCATAAATAATATTAATGTGATTAATACCAAAGGTCCAAATAGCTTTGCGATTAAAGGTGCTATATTCCGAACAAAATTAAAATTTAAATCAACCAGATAGGTTGTTAGGATACTAACTGATGCGACACCTATTAAGACAATATTCGTAAAGTAGAACTCTGAAATATCAAGATTTATCATAGTGAACAACTGCATTGTAATTCCGGTTAATATGATTCCACTAATTGCCATAATTGTATATAGAACGATAAACTCACCATTAAATCTGAGAAATGTTAATCTTTTTTGATTGTTTCTATATTCATCTGATAAATAGGATGCGCCAATCACTATCCACATAAAAATTGGTACATGTAAATATACAAGTATTGAAACATCACTTGAAGGATTTTGAATAGAATTTACACTCCAGACAACAAATCCAAATAGTGTTAGTAATATTAACAAAAGTTTTTTTGATAACTGATTTTTCACAATGAAATAAATTGAAATAAATCCCATTATTGTAAAAATACTATTGATTGGATTGATAAGATTCTCTTGAATAAAATAGAAAACTATCCTTGATGATAACCCAGATAATAAAGCGATTAGTATTGCGCCAATAAAATCCTTACGATTGAACTCAGACAACATGTCTTCTCTATAATTCAGACGTTCATACCAAACATTTACGATATCAGTATGTTCAACTGATGGATATAGTTCATTAAAACGGGTCTTGAATTGTTCAGAATCCTTTCGATATAACTTTTCAAGTTCATTAGGTTGATTTAAATACTCTTGAATTGTGCGATTCATATAGATATCTCCATTCTTATTAACAAGATTAGTATAACCCTATATTTATCGTTTATCAATAATATTTTATTGTATTATATATATTTATTATCAATAATCAATTAAAAAGGAATGTTTTACCATTCCTTTGTTCTTACCATTTACCCTTCGCAATATGTCCAGCAATTTCAGCTTTTGAATATTGTTTTAGTAATGATGCATGTGCTTTTGCACGTTTGAATACATTCACACAAGATGGATCTAAATTATCTTCGATCCCTAAATTTGAAATATCTTCAATCTGATTTAGTAAATTGATGAGTTCCATATGTAGATCATTTGTATATTCACTACGTCTGGATTTTTCTGCATCCTCTTCACTCATTTCATGATACTTTTCTTTTGGTTGGCCACATTTAGGACATTTGTCTTCTAACTGGCCTTCCGCTAAAATCATTCCACACACTTCACAACGATAGAGTTTTTCCATATTTGTCTCCTTCTTTAATTTGAGTATATCATATGAACTTAACTAAATTAAATAAAGGATGTGTTAAAACTCAATTATTGATTAATATGGATAAGTATAGAAATACCAATTAGAACAGTCATCGTTCTATGAACAATTATCCACCATTTTGGTCTTGGTTGTTTCATGATTTTATCACCAACTACACCACCAATCACATTAGAAACAAATAAAGCACCTGTAATATACCCGGTTACTGTTTCGTTGTCGATAAAGAAGTTCCAACCCGTTTGAATATAGGAATGGGTTAAAATTAGAGCTACTGCCGCAAATCCTAAAAACGGATGTAGTGTTTTATTCCAAGCCATAACCTTCACAAGATACTTATAAAAGGTTGATGTCTTATCTAATTTCTTCGCGTTCGCTTTGAAGTAAGCCTTTAAACCATATCTAAAACCAAGCAATACAAATAATGCGATAATCAGAAAACCAGTAAACTCACCTAAACCAGATCGATCAATCATATTATTCCACTAACTTTCCAACAATTGTGAATTGTTTAAGTATATCTTTTCCATGAGGTGCACTGGAAATAAACTCAGATAAGTCTTTACCTGCTGTCATACCTTGTTCATGTTCCCCATTTAACCATTTACGGTTACCCGTCACATCATAAATATCTCCATCAACCGCAACATATGCTTTTCTACCATCTTTCCCATCAAACTCCGCAAGTTCTTCAAGCGTAAGTTCTAATAGTTCAGTTTCAACTTCACTATTATCTTCAGGTGAAGGTGTACTAGGTTCATTTGGTGTGGTTGTTGAGCATCCAAATAATATTAAACTTATGCTTAAAATGAGTATTAATTTTTTCATTAGTGTTCCTCCAAAATGTTTAAAAAAACTATACCGATTGGTTGAAATAAAATCAAATAATATGCTTAAAGATAAATATGACATAAATCACAAATAATATTTGTAACAAATGATTGAGTATGTTAATATCTTTCAGGATGATTAATTAATAATAAGAAATGGAGATTCATATGGATTTAGAATTATTAGAAGAAGCTGGATTAAAGAAAATCAAATCTACGAGAAATGAACCTTTTACATACTTCCTAAAAGCAATTATGGCTGGATTTTATTTAGGTGTCGCAAGTATCTTATCATACTCATTGGGAAGCATTTTTGCGACGATTGATCCAATGTTAGGAAAGGTTGCGTTTGCCGTATTATTTGGATTAGCATTTATCCTCGTTGTGTTTTTAAATGCTGAATTATTTACTGGAAATTGCCTTACAACTATTATTCCTGTATATACAAAGAAACTAAAGTTTGTCGAAATTTTACCAAACTGGATAATTTGTTATTTGGGCAATTTTATTGGTGCTAGTTTTATTGGAGCTCTTTTCATATTAAGTGGATCTCTATCTCACCAACTACCTGATTTCTTGAGTTCAATTTTAGTTTATAAATTGGACTTTGATATTACTCAACTTATTATTCGTTCTATCTTATGTAACTTTATAGTATGCATTGCTTCTTTTGTTTCTTATAAAGTAAAAAGCGAATCCGCAAAAGTTATCATTTTATTTATTGTTATTATTGCATTCGTATTACCAGGTTTTGATCATAGTATTGCGAATATGGTTACTTTTGCGATGGGAATTACCGCATTTCCATCAACAATTAATTATTCAATGATTCTATTAAATCTATTATTCTCTACATTCGGAAATATTCTTGGTGGTTCTATTTTATTAGCTTTACCTTTGTACTTAATTCATAAGCCAAGTTTAATTAAAGAATAATTATTTTCTCTTTAAATCAATAATTTTTTTTATTTCACTTGGAGAATATCCAGTTATTTTCTTAAATACTTCATAAAAATATTTCATGTCAGAATACCCATGAGAAAACGCAATTTCATTAATAGGTAGTTCATCTTTAATGATTTCACTTATAATCAATTGAACACGATATAAATTAAGAAACTGGTTAAATGTATAACCGGTTTCTTTTTTAAAAGATTGGTGGAGTGAAGTAGCACTTTGTTTACATACTTCTACTAAATCAGACATGATTATTTTTTGATGATAATGTTCACTAACATACTCAATCATTTTACGAACTACCCAACTAGTATCTCCATCTGATTTGAATTTTAGAATATTTATCTTTTCACTAAATTGATTAATGAATTCATTAAAAACTTTTTTCTCCTTAATTTTATTCACTAAACGAATAAGTGCTTGTGTCAATTCTTGATGATCAACTGGCTTCAAGATATACTCTTGTATACCATATTTCATTGCTTCTTTTGCATAACTAAACTCACTATAACCAGATATAATAATCGCTTCATATCGATAATCATTCATAGTATGTTTAATCATGTCTAATCCATTTAATATAGGCATATTTATATCACATATAACTATATCTGGAAGAAATGTTTTTATTGCTTCAATGCCTTCCTCTCCATTACTTGCTTGTGCTACAACTTCGCAATTTAAAGATAACCAAGGTATTGATAAAATTAATCCCTCTCTAATAATTCTTTCATCTTCTATTACCAATACTTTTAACATATTTAACCTCTTGGAAAAGAAACTTTTATTGTTGTCCCATTTTCATTGCTATGAATATCAAATTCTAATTTATCTTCATAAACTAAATATAATCTCTTATACACATTATAAATTCCTTGATGATTAGAATTATTGTTTTTATCTCTAATCATTCGTTTTATTTCTTTTAGCTTATCATTACCTATACCAAATCCATTATCGATAATATATATAACTAATCGATCATCCTCAAAGTACCCTTTTACACTAACATTTAGATTATTTCTTTGTTTAAATCCATGAATAATACTATTTTCTATAATCGGTTGTATGAGTAATTTAGGTACTTTCTGGCTAAGAATCTCATCATGAATATCTAAAGTGTATTCGAATTTTTCCGCAAAGCGTGTTTTTTGAATCTCACAATAGAGCCTTGTATATTCTAAATCATGTTTAAGTAGTACTAACTCATCTGCTTGATGTAAACTATATCGTAAAAGTTGAGTCGTTCTTAATATAAGATCAGATGCTTCATTTGGTTTAGTTAATATTAAATAGCGAATTGTTTCCAATGTATTGAACAAGAAATGAGGATTAAACTGTGCGATTAATTGTTTTTTCTCAGCTTGTGTTTTGAGTGAATTCAATTCAATGTTCCGATTCATAGAATCATTTAATGCGATAACCATTGTATTAAATTGGTTAGCTAATATTTCAAACTCATCATTCGTTTTAAGTTCAGCACGAGCATTTAAATCACCTTCTTTAATCTTATTTACAGTAATCAGTAACTCATCAATAGATTTTGAATTACTTAATGCCATATTTCGAGCTAAACGTAAGACAAGTAAGATGAGTAAGAAACTACTAAAGAGTACTAATATAAAACTAGTAAGATATTCTTGCCAAAAGTTAGGAGCGTATATTAATGTATAAACTTTATAGTTATAAAGCTTATTTTGACTAACATTCACTTTGTAGTCCAATCCATTTCTTAATGTTATAACACTGTTGTTTTTTTGAATAAACTTGTTTGTTGAGTTATAAAACTGATTATTAGATGTAGAAATTATATTATTGTACTGATCCGTTATAATGACATAATTAATAGGAGTATCATCGATTAATTGGTTTATTTCAGATGCATTTACATAATAAATAACATAACCAAGTGTTTCTAATTGACCAATTTTACCAATTACAACATGGGTGGATGTATCATTGAAATAGTTAGAAAATATAAAATTTCCTGTACTCATTTCAATATCAGAATCACTAAAACGAGACATCATTAATGTATTTACAATTGATACCTGTATATCTAACATATCTTGATTAATACTGCTAAATCTAAGTTCTCCTAGATGATCATATATAAATAGTTCTGAATCAATCTGACTTTCACTCATAAAGCCATAATACTTTGAGTAAATGATATTGGATGACGCATTACCATCTAAGAAATCATTCACTTCATTGTTTTCTTCTAACTCAAACACAAAGGTATTAAAATCAGAGTAAATCTTTCGCATCACTTGATTGACTTCCTCTACTGCATTCTTTGAATTCATATAAACATTGTATTCACTAGAGAAATAAGTAAATAACCCGAAAAGTATGAGTAATACAAAAATTGGAATTAAACTTGTGAGTAGAAACTGTATTCTTAAATGGTGTTGATAGGTTCTTTTTGTCATATAATTTGTTTTAATTGTACCATGCAAAGAAAAAGTATGAGCAAGCTCATACTTAATTTATACACTTAAATCTTTATTCTTACTAAACTTCATAAACAATATGAGTGATCCAGCCGTTAGAATCGTTAAGATGGTAGACAGTGCAGCCGCAATTCCATAATTACCACGAATTACTTCGGTATAGATAGCGATTGTTAGAGTTTTTGTACGACCTGTGTACAAAATAATACCTGTCGCAAGTTCTGTAATAATCGTTGTCCAACTCAGTATTGCCCCAGCAATTACACCTGCAGACATCATCGGAACAGTGATTTTAAAGAATGTCTTTAAATTACTCGCTCCTAAACTAATCGCAGCTTCTTCGATACTTATTGAAATTTGTTGGAGTATTGCGGCAGAAGACCGTATTGTGTACGGTAATCGTCGAATAACAAGTGCAATAACCATAATTGTCACACCACCCGCTAGTCGCAATGGTGGAGTTAAGAATGCAGCTAAGAGAGAAATACCAAGTACTGACCCTGGAATTATGTATGGTATCATTGACAATGTATCAATAAATTTCGTTAGGATATTAGGTCTTCGAACTGAAATATAAGCAATTAAGATAGCTAGTAACACAATGATTATTAAAGATAATCCACCTATCACAAAGGTATTTTGTATAGAATTACCTAAGCGATCAAATGCTTGTGTATAACTCATCAATGAATAACCTTCAATAAACAACATACCTTTTGTATTTAAGAATGAAGTATAAATAACATATCCTTGTGGAAGCATTGCAATTCCAATAACGATATAGATGTAAAGATGTAATAATACATTTTTTATACCACCTATCTTCTTAGGTTCAATTGGATGCAAAGCACTCATAGAAAATTTCTTACGATTCGAAATATAACTCTGTACTAAGAAGAAGATTGTTGTAATACCAATCGCAATAATACTAATTGCTGCCGCAAATCCTTTATCTCCTGTTACTTCTCCAATAAACTCAGAGAAGATAAGTACTGGGAACGTTCGATAACCTTCACCAATTAACATAGGCGTTCCGAAATCCGCAAATGCACGCATAAATACTAGGAGAGATCCAGCTAAGATAGTTGGTAAGATTAATGGAAACACGATTGTTCTAAATCGTCTTAATCCTGTATATCCTAGATTCTCTGCTGCCTCAAGAAGTGTATTATCTACATTTTTCATTGCGCCATTAATATATAAGAAAATAAGAGGAAATAATTGCAAAGTTAGAACCATTAAAATCCCATTAAATCCATAGATATCTGGTATTTGGATATTAAATGTTGATTTAAAGAAATTGGTAAATACACCATTTCGTCCCAACAATAAAATCCATGAATAAGCCCCAATAAACGGTGCAGACATACTTGATATGATAATCAAGATTTGTAACCAGGACTTACCCTTTATCTCATACATATTAAAGAAATATGCCATTGGCGTTCCAATTAACAAGGTAAGTATGGTTACAGCAACCGTTACCTTAAAGCTATTGATTAAAGTATTTGAATAATACGGAAACTGAAAGAATTTCTGGTAATACTCGAAAGAAAGGGTCTGAGTTTCTTTATTCACTAAACTCTCAACCACTAAATTAAACATTGGATAAATCAAGAACAACACATATGTTATAAGGATAACAAACGAGATGGTTGTCCAAATATCAAGCTTTTTCTTGGACATTATCGTTTTCAACCCCAGTAACTAAATTTTCTTTTCCATCTTGTGTAAATACATTGATTTTTTCCAATTTTAACCCTAAATGAATATGAGTTCCAGGCTGAATTATGCTATCAATAGAAGATTCAATAACGATTTCAATCAACTCATCACTTTCTAATTTAACAGTGTAATGTGTGTTTAATCCTAAGAAGATATAATCTAAAACTTCACCCTTCATTTGAGTAAAATCATCAGTTATGTAAAATTCTTCAGGACGAATCGATACAACAACATCTTGGTTTTGATTGACTGATTTCTTTAGTGTAGTCATTTTAAACTCAGTATTATGAATTCTTAAAATTGATTCTTGATCATTGAATTTTAATTGACCTTTTATCATATTGGATCGGCCAATAAAAGTAGCAACAAACGTATTAGCAGGTCTTTGATAAATATTCTTTGGTGTTCCAATATGTTGAATAAAGCCATCTTTCATAACAGCGATTCTGTCCGAAATAGACATTGCCTCTTCTTGATCATGAGTGACATAGACTGTTGTTATACCAACAGAACGTTGAATATCACGAATAACCGATCTCATTTCAACTCTTAATTTTGCGTCTAAGTTTGATAACGGTTCATCCATTAATAAAACATCTGGTTTAATAACAATCGCACGTGCTAATGCAACACGTTGTTGTTGACCCCCAGATAATTTCTCAGGTAGTCGATCTGCGTATTGTTCGATTTGCATCGTTCTAAGCATCTCATCTGTTAATTGATTCATTTCTTCTTTTGTAAGTTTACGATTCTTTAAACCAAATTTTACATTTTCTCTTACGGTAAGATGTGGAAAAATTGCATAGTTTTGAAATACCATACCGATATTTCGTTTACTTGGTGACATTTGATTAATGACCGCATCATTAAAATAAAACTCTCCACCCTCTATACTATTAAACCCAGCAATCATTCTTAAAAGCGTTGTCTTTCCACATCCGGATGGACCAAGGAGAGTGAATAACTCACCCTCCTTGATGTTTACTGATAAACCGGATAGGATAGTATTTTCGCCATAGCGCTTAATTGCGTTTTTGATATTAATATTGACACTCATACTATCACTCCTTTTTTAATTATTGTAAGCTAGCAAAGATTTCAGTATAACGTTCTACGATTGCCTTTTTATTAGCACTTACATATTCTTGATCTTCAACGATTACATAAATATCTGACATTGGAGTCATATAATCAGCTGTAGCAGCACCTTCTCTAACTGGACGGTTCGTTAATGTACTACCAAAAATATTTTGAACTTCTTCAGAAAGAACGAAATCGATAAATAATTTAGCATTTACGATATTTGTAGCACCCTTAACAATTGCCATTGTAGCAGGTAGGAATACAGTTCCTTCTTCAGGGTAAACAATCTTAACATTCGCACCATCTCTAACAAGCGTTGCACATGGATCTTCATAGGATAAACCAACAACCATTTCACCAGCAGCTACACTCTTGTAAACTGCAGATGAACCAGAAGCAATCTTACCATCCCATTGATCAACTAATGCTTCAACGTATGCCCAAGCTTCTTCACTTTCATATCCACCCATCGCAAGTAATGCATTGGTTAATTGTGCAAAAGCAGAAGATGAAGCTGAAGGATCAGCTGTCGCTATTTTACCTTTTAAAGCAGGATTCAATAAATCAGCGTATCCATTAATTTCGATATCACCGATTAAATCAGTATTAACTACTAGCACACTACCATCTAATACATAAGAAGACATATAACCTGATGTATTACGGTAAGCTTCAATAACATATTGATCATTCTCAGAAACATAATCTTGGAAAATATCTGGATTAGCCGCAAATTGTGATTTCGAACCACCAAACATAACATCTGCATAAGGTGCACTCGCTTCTGATTGTAAACGAGTCATTAATTCACCTGTTCCAGCTTGAATTAACTCAACTTCAACACCATACGTTTGTTCAAATAGTGGAATTACTGCATTAATAATCCCTTCACTATTTGGTGTGTATACAACTAATTTGTCTGTTGCTTCTTCAACTGGTTCAGCAGGCGTTGAAGTACAAGCAACTAAACTCAATACGATTCCTAAAACCGCAATTATACTTAAGAATTTTTTCATAGTGTTCCTCCATAAATTCTTAATTCTATCGTAATATTTATGCAAACGCTTTCAAATCCTACAAATTTACAAATTATAGGAAAAATCTAAAGTAATTAAATAATTTGAAACTATTTTTTAAGATTCTTACTCTTAAGTTGTATAAAACAAAGGAGTATTTTATGTTCAAAACAATTATTCAATTTCTTAAAGCAAATACCTTATTAGCCAGTATCAGTAAAGTTGTACTAGTCACAACCGTTAGTATAAGCTCAGTCACCGCATCAGCTTATATTATAGATTCTATTTCAACTCCTGAGGAAAGTGATGAAACAGAAACATTTATTAGCACAAATGTAGAATCAGATGAATCAACTGAAGTAGAAACAAACCAAGTGGAAGAAGAAGTACAAACAAGCGCATCAAAATCGACTGAAAATGAATCTGGACTAAATACATTTATTGCGGATATCGTGACTGGCGCATCTAAATTAGTTGAAAGCACCATAGGATTTATAAGTGGTAACGGTGTATCAGATGTAACAACAGGTTCATCTAGACAAAGCTCAACAACTGTCTCCACAAATCCAATCACAAATGAAGATACAAGTACTGGATCAAGTCGCAACAATGGAACTACTCCTGGATTAGTCTACAATGATGACGATTATGATGATGATGGCGAGTTTGAAGATGAAGATAGATATGAAGATGAAGAAGATGATGAAGATGAACGTGAAGATGATGAAGATGAACACGAAGATGAAGATGAGCATGAGGAAGATGAAGACAGAGAGGATGAATAGCTTATTTCAAAAGGAACAACTATAATGAAGGAAATTAATAGTAGAGACTGTATCTTCTATTCTTCATATACCTCATGTCAAATAACCATAATGAAAAATTTGAAACAATTTACCGTGCAACTTTTAACATATTAAGTAAGTATGTCTATTTTAAGGTCGCAAATATAAGCGATGTTGAAGATATTATTCAAAACATATATATCAATTTTTATACCTATATCGTGAAGAAGAATAAAGAAGTAGATAATGTACAATCATATTTAATTCAAATCGCAAATAATGAGCTCACAAAATACTATAAATCAAAGAAAGAACTCCCAATTACCTTCTCAGATGAAACAAACCATTTAATTGAAAACATACAATCTGATATAAATATTGAACATGATGTCTTAAATACATTTGAACCCATAAAAGTATTCGAATTAGTAAAAGAACTTGAGTTAATAGATCAAAAGATAATTGGTGCTCACTTCAGATATGAAATGACATTTAAAGAAATAGCACTTTCATTACTTATATCGGAAAACACAGTGAAAACTCGTTATTATCGAGCTCTTAAAGAACTTAAAAAACTATATGAATTGAACATAGAATAAGAAAGGATAATATGGATAAACTTAAACAAACATTTAATGAAAATCTTTTAAATGAAGATAAGATTCTTCATTCAATCAATCATAAAATAAAACCAAAAAATGATTGGTTTTACCATAAAACCTTTCGTCTTTCGTTTGGACTACTGACATTAGTAATATTATCTTTATTCATATCAAATATCATTCAATCACAACCAGATAAAATAGTAAAAACAGTAGGAATTACAACTCCACGAAATCAATTAGCTTATGCATTAGTGAGCGTTGATATTAATCCAAGTTTTGAGTTATATGTTGATAAGAATGATAGAGTTATCGAAATCAATCCAATAAATGAAGAGGCAAAAACACTTAGTATTGATCAATTAATCGGATTAGAAGTACAAGATGTCGTTGAAGATTTAATAAAACAAGCTCAAGATTTGGGGTATATCAATTTAATAGATACAAATCAAAATACAGTTATAATCTCTACTATCAATTATGGAATTGATGGAGAAAAACTAATTAAGAACATTCAAGTCAAACTAGGTTCAAGCGTGAACATAGATAGAAGTGTTAAATCATATATCATTCGTGCAACCGATGATGATAGAGAAGAAGCTAAAAGAGAAAATATCTCTCTCGGAATTTACATGTTAAATGGAATTATACAAAATAATGGCGTCCCAATGAGTGTTCAAAATTTTGTATCAGATTTAAACAACTTGGAAATTCTTGAAGAATATGCAGAAAAAACTAATGGAACTGAGCTTGTTGAGATTATTCAAGCATTGATTAATGAACTAGTAACGAAAGGAATTGATGTAACATCCTTCCAAAATAGGTTAAATAGAGAAGGTGAAGATTTAGAAGAGCTGATTGACGATTTGAAGGATCAATTCGAATCACTAAATCCAAATACAAGTTCAGTTGATAAAAATGATGATGAGTATGAAGATGATGAATCAGATGATGATAAATCGTATGACGATTCTAAAGAAGATGATGATGAACATGACGATTAAAAAACCACTCTGATGAGTGGTTTTATTCGACTAATAAACTTTTATTTTGTTGTAAGCTTTCTGTATATAGTTTGTAATTATTTAGAATAGCTGACCAACCTTCTCTTTGAAGCTCAATAGAATTTTGATCTTCAGCTTCAAACGTCTCTACAATCCTGACTGAATCTTTCTCACCATAGAATTCAGTCTTGACTAAGCGATTGTCATCTAAACGAGTCACAACTCTTTTTTTATCGACTATTTCTTCATATGTACCAGAAAAATCAAAGCCAAAGCTATTATCTTTTGCTTCCATACGATATACAAATTTACCACCTACTACAAAATTATTTTCTGCTTTTGGTGAATGCCAATCATCTGACGCATGATTCCAATGAACGACATGATTTGGAGAATTCCATGTATCCCAAACTAAATTTATTGGGGCATGAACGAGTGTTTCTATAGTTATATTTACAATTGCCATATTAGCTCCTTTGATAGTACGACTATATCAAATCAATATTAATCTTACAATTGATATACATATTTGAAGTGATACAATAAACTCCTATGAATATTCAAGAGATAAAAGAAATATTACCCGAATCAAATCAAATGATATCAATCACTTTAATTCAAAAAGGATGGTCATCTGATTTTAAATTCAAATTAATAGACAAATATAATCAAAGTATTCTTTTGCGTGTATCCAGTATAAAAGAATATGATCATAAAAAATATGAGTATGAAGTATTAAATCATCCGTCACTAAACGATGTAAATATTATTAAACCTTATAAATTGGGTGTTACACTCGATAATCAGTATTGTTATACCCTTTCAAAATGGATTGAAGGTCAGGACTTAGAAGAAATCATTCATGAGTATCCAATAGATATACAATATAGATTAGGATATGAGGCAGGACAAATTCTAAGAAAAATTCATTCAATAGAAATTGAAACCGATAGAATTTGGGACATTACAAATCAGCACAAAATAGATCGTAAAATAGAAAACGCCTTACAATGTCCAATACAACTAAATAAAATAGATAAGTATATAAATTATATAAATCTCAATCGACATCTTATCAAAAATAGACCAGTATCCTTTCAACATGGTGATTTCCATATTGGAAATACATTAGTAAATCCTAATAATAATTGTGTATTAATCGATTTTAATCGACATGATATAGGCGATCCTTGGGAAGAATTCAATCGTATTCCATTTAGTGCTCGAGTAAGCACTGCATATGCATCTGGAAATATAAATGGTTACTTTAATGACGAAATACCTGATAGCTTTTTCCCTTTGTTAGCCTTATATATTTCTGTTAATCAAGTAAGTTCATTACCTTGGGCAATCCAATTCGGTGAATCAGAAATCAATTTTACAAAAGCGATGTCTGATCAAATACTTACTTGGTATAGTGATTTTAATACGATTATTCCAAATTGGTATATACCAAAAAAATGATTATTTAACTTGTGTATTCATCTTAACCATTCCATAATTATGATATGGAACTTAATTTACAAACCATTCATACCATCATTTCTCAACAATTTCCCCAGTACTCGCATCTTGAGATACGTCAAGTATTGAAAAGCGGACACGATAATCGAACATATCACTTAGGAAATGAATTTTCATTACGTTTTCCAAGTGCATTAGAATACTCTACACAAGTCATAAAGGAACATACTTATTGTAAAACAATACAGAAGATGATTTCTTTTCAGATCACTACGCCAGTAGAGCTTGGTCAACCATCTGACCTATTCCCATACCATTTCTCAATTAATCGATGGATTGAAGGTGAATCAGTAAACTCGATTAATGTTATTGATAACAATCAACTCGCAAAAGATTGCGCAAAATTCTTAATGGAGTTACAACAATGTGATACTAGTAATGGAATAGAACCTGGTATTCATAATTTTTATCGTGGAGGTGATCTTTCTGTTTATCACGATGAAACGATTCAAGCAATTAAACAGTGTACAGAGTTTAATCAAAAACAATGTTTAGATATTTGGAATATGGGGTTAAACGCTAAACATAAAGGCACAAATACATGGATTCATGGTGATTTCGAGAAAGATAATTTATTAGTTAAGAATGGTAAGCTTTGTGCTGTGATTGATTTTGGAAATATGGCTGTTGGAGATCCATCCTGTGATTATGTCATGGCTTGGACTTATTTTGATAAATCTTCTCGAAAAGTGTTTCTAGAAAATTTAAATCTCGATAGCGAAATGATTTATCGCGCAAAAGCTTGGGCACTATGGAAAGCACTTATTACACTGAACAATCCAAAAAGAAGAGAAATTGCGCTTTATACTTTAAATGAATTACTAAATTCATAGGAGGATTTATGAGTCAATTTATTATAAAAACGCTTGTATCTGCAGTGATTATCGCGGTTATATCAACAGTAAGTAAAAGATTTCCAGGTTTGGGTGGTTTAATCGCTTCACTACCACTGACTTCAATTTTGGCTATGATTTGGTTGTATCAGGATACACAAGATGTTCAAAAAGTAATAAGTTTATCTAATTCTATTTTTTGGATGATTATTCCTTCCTTATCATTTTTTATTGTTTTACCTTATCTCGTAAAAAAGTTTAATTTTTATCCAGGCTTATTCTTATCAAGTCTATTTTTAGTAATTTCATATCTAATCTATTCTAGAATACTTAACTTCTTTAAAATAAAAATATAGGAGCACCATATGAAAGAACTCGTACTATATATTGCACAAAGTTTAGATGGATATATCGCAAAAAAAGATGAATCCATTGATTGGTTACTAGAATATAATGATCCAAGCGTAACTGAACGATATGAAAAGTTCCTTGATTCTGTCGATACTATTGTTATGGGTTATTCGACTTATCGACAAGTTATTGAGGAATTATCTGTAGACAATTGGCCATATTCAGATCTAAATGTGTTTGTGTTAACACATCGTTTCTTAGAAAATCCATATGGTGTTACTTTTATACATGGAGATATTAAAGACATTATTGATCAGAGTAAGAATGTAGCTAAGAAAAATATTTGGTTAGTTGGAGGTTCAAGTATTATTGAACAATGTATGAAAAGTAACTTGATAGATCGATATATTATTACAATTATTCCAACCTTATTAGGTGATGGTATTCAATTGTTTAAGAACATAAATCAAACCAAGAAATTAAATCAAATTGGGACCTATACCTTAAAAGATTGTATAGAAGTTGAGTATATTAACGCTTAAATTAACGTTTTTTTAACATCTGTGCTATTATAATAAACGGTATTAAATATAAGGGAATTGATATAAACTTATGTCAGAAAACAAAAAACAAAAAGAAAACGTATTTATTAGTTACGTTGAGTTCATTAAAAATGGATTCTCAAAGATTAATAAAAACAGTTTCCCAACCAATATGAAACACAGAAAACTCAAGATATTCCTAACATGGTTTATCATTTTTGCGATGGTTTCTAGTTTAATCGTTGGAACAATAGGAATCAATTATATTATCAATGTGGCTAAGGATTCACCTGAGTTAAATCCTGATGATTTTACAGCGGCACAAAGTTCAAAAATCTATGATGCGCAAGGAAATGTCATAGCTAATATCGGGTTACAAATCCGTGAGAATATTACCTATGAAGACTTACCTCAGAATGTTATCGATGCGTTTGTCGCTATTGAAGATTCACGATTCTTTGAACATAATGGATTCGATATTCCTCGTTTTACAAAGGCAATCTTTGAAAATATAAAAACGATGAGTTTCTCTCAAGGTGGTTCTACCTTTACGATGCAACTTGTTAAGGGTACATACTTTGAAACAGAAGAAGCTACTGCTGTGCGTTCTGGTTTAGCGGGTGTTAATAGAAAGATACAAGAAATTAACGTCGCATTACAAGCAGAAAAAGTTATTAGTAAAAAAGAAATATTAACATTCTATCTTAATAAAATAAATTATGGTGTTCCTAAAAATAGACGTGGAATTCAGACTGCAGCACAATTCTATTTTGGAAAAGATATTAGTGAAGTTGGTCTACTTGAAGCAGCCGTACTGGCTGGTGTAATTAATGCACCTAATCTGTATAGTCCAATTAATAACTTAGATTTATCCGAAAAGCGTGCTCATACTGTTCTCGATTTAATGGTTTATCACGGATATATTACTAAAACAGAAGCTGAATTAGCTAAATCCGTTCCATTAGAAAATCTATTAGTAGGTGAATTAAGTACCAAAACAACAAATGTTACACATCAAGCGTATGTTGATGCGGTGGTCGATGAGGTTATTGCCTTAACTGGTAAAGATCCTGTGTTAGTTCCAATGCGTATCTATACCGCTATGGATGAGTCTTTACAAAATAAATTCGAATCAATTCAAAATGGAGAAGATCCAAATGTATTATGGCCAAATGATATTATCCAAACCGCTATGGTAACTTTGGATAATAAAACAGGTCAAATATTAGCTATTGGTGGTGGACGATTCTATGAAGGTGAACGATTATTTAACCGTGTTTCCGATATGAAACGTCAACCAGGTTCTTCCGCAAAATTAATATTAACGTATCCACTTGCTTTTGAAGAATTAGGTTGGTCAACTGTACATACATTAGAAGATAAACCAATTCGATATGCGGGTGTAGAAGATGTGATTATCAAAAACTTCGATAGTGTATATCGTGGTAATGTAACAATTGATTATGCAGTTGGAGTTTCACTTAATATTCCAGCAATAGAAACAATGGGTGCTGTTGCCAGCAAAATGGGTAATGCAAATGTTGTTAAATATTTAAATGAATTAGGGTTTAATACCGTAAATACGAATAACTTTGATTTAGGATTTGGAATCGGTGGTTCAAACTTTACAGCATCTCCTTTACAAATGGCAGGTGCTTATCGCGCTATGTTAAGTAAAGGTGAATATATTGTTCCTCATACTGTATTAAAGATTGAGTTTATTGATGGTTCAGAAGATATTATTCCTGAGTATACTTCTAAAGAAGTATTATCAGAAGAAGCTGCTTATATGACAGCTGCAATGATGGCACAAAATGTATCTGGCCCATATCGTAACTTTATGCAAATACTTCAAAGAGGATTCGAAGTATACGCTAAAACAGGTACATCTGATTGGGGTGAAACAGGGGTTGAATATGGTATTCCTGCTGGATCCGCAAAGGATAAATGGATGATTGCTGGTACAAGCGAACATACGACTGCTGTTTGGGTAGGTTATGATAAAGCTGACGCCAATCAAATATCTCATATTACTCAGTCTGTCATTAATATGAACTTACCTGGTAAGATAAACAATTCAATTTTGAATGCACTCTACCAAGGACGCTCTAATCCAACCAATATAGTAAGACCAAGTGGAGTTGTGGATGTTACTGTGGTACGCAATGTATTCCCATATGTTGCCCCAAGCCCTTATGCAAATCCAAGTTTGATGGTAACGGGTCTTATTAAACAAGAATTCGCAACGTTGTCTGAAGCAAATTACCCAATTGCCATTTCACAACCACTCGCAATCAACAATGGAGAAGTTGTCAGTGGTCAATTAATTGGATATGAACCTTATAATGGTTACTTAATGTATGAATTAATTAGTGGCCCTTCTCAAGGTAACCTTGATATCTTTGATCCATATACTGGTTACTTCCAATATACACATTTTGGAAATTCAGAGAATGATAGTTTCACATTTAAAGTAAACAATGGAACTCAATCTAACACCGCAACGGTTAGTATCGCGATTAAGAATCCAGAAATTAAAGAATAAGAAAAGAAACCTGTAAAGGTTTCTTTTAACAATGTGCTCCAGCAGGAACATCCATTAACTTTAATTCATTTCTTAAATATGCTTGAATAGCATCCTCAATGAGAATTGGTTCACTTGTATAAAGTTCAATTCCATTTTCTTTTAATAACTCATACGCTGTTAATCCTAATCCTTTTATCACTAATGCATTAACTCCTAATTTTCTTAAATAATTTGGTCTAAGCTTGTGAGTCTCAACATCATTGAAGATTTCCTCGGTTGAAACAACTTTACCCTCTTCAATATCAACTAATACAAATTCATTACATGATCCAAAGAATTCATGGACATGATCATTGTTTTTTGCGATGGCTAATTTCATAACATCCTCCGTAGAAAAATATTATACCTTAATTGACTTGCATAATCATTGAATATTATCTATCCTAATTAAAGGAAATAACTTATGAAAATATCTAGCATCACTAAAAATAGAATACTTCTTTCAATTATCTATCTTTCATTTATTAGTTTAGGTTTACCAGATGGATCACTCGGTATTAGTTGGCCACTTATGCGAATTGATTTTAACCAACCAATTGAGGCAGCTGGACTTATCATACTTATTACTCTTCCACTTTCTGCTCTTTCAAGCATCTACAGTCATAAATTATCTCATCGACTTGGCATAGGAAAGGTCACATTCTTAAGTGCACTCTTAACCGCAAGTTCACTATTAGGTATTGGATTTAGTAAAAACTACACCATGTTAGTCTTATTTAGTATCGGATTAGGACTTGGACAAGGTGCTGTAGATTCCCTTTTAAACTCCTATGTTGCGAAACATTATAGTTCAAGACACATGACTTGGCT
>Ga0209207_1000722_pt1 | contig 18405 bp, 18 predicted proteins | sample SaghotsprinmetaG_FD_184140 | JGI IMG/M metagenome (GOLD analysis project Ga0209207, IMG submission 184140) | Hot spring microbial communities from South Africa to study Microbial Dark Matter (Phase II) - Sagole hot spring metaG (SPAdes) (version 3) | ecosystem: Environmental > Aquatic > Thermal...
GACGCCGAAGTCGGCGCCGTCGCCGCGGAAGGTCTCAAGAAGACCCTGCTGATGTTCGACGCTTTCCACGACGTGGCGGACAAGGCCAAGGCCGGCAACGCCAACGCCCAGGCCGTGATGCAAAGCTGGGCGGAGGCCGAATGGTTTACCTCGCGTCCCGAAGTGCCGCAGAAGATCACCGTCACCGTCTTCAAGGTCGGCGGCGAGACCAACACCGACGATCTGTCCCCCGCGCCCGACGCCTGGAGCCGGCCGGACATTCCGCTGCACGCGCTGGCCATGCTGAAAAACCCGCGCGAGGGCATCGCGCCCGAAAAGCCCGGCGAGCGCGGCCCCATCGGTCTGATCGGGGAACTCAAGAAGAAGGGCCACCCGGTCGCCTATGTCGGCGATGTCGTCGGCACCGGCTCCTCGCGCAAGTCCGCGACCAACTCGGTGATCTGGTGGACCGGCGAAGACATTCCCTTCGTCCCCAACAAGCGCTACGGCGGTTACTGCCTGGGCGGCAAGATCGCGCCGATCTTCTTCAACACCCAGGAAGACGCCGGCGCCTTCCCGATCGAGTGCGACGTGACGCAGATGGCGATGGGCGATGTCATCGACATCTATCCCTATGAGAAGAAGATCGAGAAGAGCGGCCAGGTCATCGCCCGCTTCGACTACAAGTCCGAAGTGCTGCTCGACGAAGTGCGCGCCGGCGGCCGCATCAACCTGATCATCGGCCGCGGCCTCACGGCCAAGGCGCGCGAATTCCTCGGCCTGCCCGTCTCCACCCTGTTCCGCCTGCCCGTCGCGCCCAAGGACACCGGCAAGGGCTATACGCTCGCCCAGAAGATGGTCGGCCGGGCGTGCGGCCTGCCCGAAGGCAAGGGCATCCGCCCCGGCGCCTACTGCGAACCGAAGATGACCTCGGTCGGCTCCCAGGACACCACCGGCCCGATGACGCGCGACGAACTGAAAGACCTCGCCTGTCTCGGTTTCTCGGCCGACCTCGTGATGCAATCCTTCTGCCACACCGCCGCTTATCCGAAGCTCGTCGACGTCAAGACCCACCGCACGCTGCCCTCCTTCATCACCGCGCGCGGCGGCATCTCGCTCAGGCCCGGCGACGGCGTGATCCACTCCTGGCTCAACCGCTTCCTCTTGCCCGACACGGTGGGCACCGGCGGCGACAGCCACACCCGTTTCCCCATCGGCATCTCCTTCCCGGCCGGCTCGGGCCTCGTCGCCTTCGCCGCCGCCACCGGCGTCATGCCGCTCGACATGCCCGAATCGGTGCTGGTGCGTTTCACCGGCCGGATGCAGCCCGGCATCACCTTGCGCGATCTCGTGAACGCGATTCCCTACGCCGCGATCCAGCAGGGCCTCCTGACCGTCGAGAAGAAGGGCAAGAAGAACGTCTTCAACGGCCGCATCCTCGAAATCGAAGGTCTGCCCGACCTCAAGGTCGAACAGGCCTTCGAACTCACCGACGCCTCGGCCGAGCGTTCCGCCGCCGGCTGCACGGTGCGCCTGAACAAAGAGCCGATCGTCGAGTATCTCAAGTCGAACATCGCGCTGATGAAGTGGATGATCGCCGAGGGGTATGAAGACAAGCGCACGCTGGCGCGCCGCATCCGCAAGATGGAGGAATGGCTCGCCAACCCGACGCTGCTCGAACCCGACGCCGACGCCGAATACGCGGCGGTGATCGAGATCGACATGAACGCGATCAAGGAGCCGCTGCTCGCCTGCCCGAACGACCCGGACGACGTGAAGCCGCTCTCGGAGGTCGCCGGCGACAGGATCGACGAGGTCTTCATCGGCTCGTGCATGACCAACATCGGCCACTTCCGCGCCGCCGGCAAGGTGCTCGACGGCAAGAGCGACATCCCGACCCGCCTGTGGATCGCCCCGCCGACCAGGATGGACGCGATGATGCTCAACGAGGAAGGCTATTACGCGGTGCTCGGCCGCTCCGGCGCGCGCATGGAGATGCCCGGCTGCAGTCTGTGCATGGGCAACCAGGCGCAGATCAAACGCGGCTCGACGGCCGTCTCGACCTCGACACGCAACTTCCCGAACCGGCTGGGGCTGGACACGCGCGTCTATCTCAGTTCCGCCGAACTCGCCGCCGTCGCCGCGCTCCTGGGCCGGCTGCCGACCGTCGCCGAGTACCTGGAGCACGTCGATGTCGTCAATCGGGAGGCCGCCGACATCTACCGTTACATGAACTTCAACGAGATCGGCGAGTTCCAGGAAGTCGCGAACGGCGTATCGCTCTGAGCGCCAGCGAAACCCGCTGCGGCAGCGACGCACGCCGTGCCGCACCACGCCGTGCCCATGGGGCTGACTTTCCGCCCACGCCCCGCGGCACAACGCGCGTCTGCCTGCCGCACACGGACGCGCCGGCGATCAGCGCGTCAGCAGCAATTCGGTCAGGCGCAGCCAGTAACGCAAGCCGGTGACGATGATTTCGTCGTTGAAATCGTAATGCGGGCTGTGCAGCATGCAGCCGCCTTCGCCCTCACCGTTGCCGAGCCAGACATAGCAGCCGGGAACGACCTGGGCCAGGTAGCTGAAGTCTTCCGCGCCCATGCTGGCCGGCAGCTGGTCGAACACCTGGCCCCCAGCGGCGACTTCGCCCGCCACCAGGCGGCACAGTGCGCTGGCTGTGGCGTCGTTGATGGTTGGCGGATAGCCGCGGCGGTAATCGAGGCGGGCCTGGACGCGGTAGCTGGTCTCGATGCCGTTGCACAGCCGTTGCAAACCGTCTTCGAGCGTCGCCTGCACCGCGGCCGAGAAGCTGCGCACCGTGCCGCCGAGCACCGCCTGCTCCGGCAATACGTTATCGGCATGGCCGGCGTGCAGGCGGGTCACGCTGACCACGGCCGGCTGCTGCGGATCGAGCGTACGCGCCACCAGCGTCTGTATCGCCTGCACCAGGGCCGAGGCAGCGATGATGACGTCTACCGCCTGATGCGGCATCGCCGCGTGGCCGCCACGACCGACGAGGGTGATTTCGAAAACGTCGGCACCAGCCATCACCGGGCCGTCATGCACGGCGAGGGCGCCGGCCGGCAGACCCGGCCAGTTGTGCAGACCGAAGACCCACTGCATCGGAAAACGCTCGAACAGCCCTTCTTCGACCATCATGCGTCCGCCACCGTGATGTTCCTCGGCCGGCTGGAAGATGAGATAAACCGTGCCGCGAAGATCGCTGCGCCCGCGCCAGCCGGCGAGCAGCTCGGCAGCGCCGAGCAGCATCGCCGTGTGGCCGTCGTGGCCACAGGCGTGCATGACTCCGGGATGAGTCGAGCGATAGGGAATGACATTCAGCTCGTCGAGCGGCAAGGCGTCCATGTCGGCGCGCAGCCCGATGGCGGGACCGCCCTCGCCGAAGCGCAGCACGCCGACGATGCCGGTGCGCGCCAGCCCGGAGAAATGCTCGATGCCCAGGGCTTCGAGCTGGCTGGCGACGAGCGCCGCGGTGCGCCGTTCGTGCCAGGCCAGCTCGGGATGGGCATGGATGTCGCGGCGGATCGCCGCCATGCGTGCCGCGACTTCGTGCAGGTGATCGTGCTCCATCGTCTGCTCCCCCAAAGCCGAGTCCCACAGGTTATCAGAGCCCACCCAGGAGAACTCGCTGTGCTCGCTCTACCCCGCGCGGGACGCGACGACACGTTTGCGGCAGCGGGCAGGCCTTCCCGGCGAAGCCAGACTCGGAGCGGCCCCTTGCGAAGCTGGCCCTCGATCGCCGGCCGCGACGCCGCGACGCGACCAGCATGACCGCCATGACGACCATGACAAAAATGACAGCACTGGCTGTCAGTCACGACGCGGCGATGCCGTTCCCGTGGAACCGATTTCGCCGGGCAGGGACGCACCAACTCCTTGATGTGACAGGGATCTGGACGAAGCATCGCTGCTGGCACGGGTCTTGAAGAAACCGATAATCTTCATTCGCGAGTCGACCATGAACACGACGGCCTCCTCCACGCCCACCACTGTACCGACCGATGCAGCGACCGGCGAAGCGCCCTCCCTGTATGCACGGCGCAAGAAGATCCACATCCGCGCCGTCTCCGGGCTGTTCAACGACTGGCGCATCGCGCTGGTAATCCTGACCCAGCTCATCTTTTATGGCACGCCGTGGCTGGAATGGAATGGCCGCCAGGCGGTCCTCTTTCACCTCGTCGAGCGCTAGTTCTATCTTTTCGGGCTGATCGAGCAGCGCGATCAATCGCCAGCTTTGCTCGAGTCGCTGTGCAACCTCATCCAGGCCAACCGCGCGCGCCTCCCTTAGCCTTTCGGCGACCGCACTGCCGATGACGGAAAGAACGGCAAGGGGTGCCAGCGCCGCACCCCCTCTTTGGCCATTCATCAGCCCGCTAGGATACCGTAATGACCGCTCGCCTGTCCGCCGCGCTCCGCCACGCCGTGCCGGCGGCGCTGACTTTCGTGGTGTGCACACACTTCCGGATGGCGAGGAACGTGGGCTGCCACACATGGGCAGCGCTAGACTTCGCGCCATGACCGATGCCACACCGCCACGACCGCCGCTGCGCCTGCTGCTCGTCGATGATGAAGCCTGGGCGCGGCAACGTCTGCGCGACCTGCTCGACGATCTGCAGCAGCGTCTGCCGACCGTCGTCGTCGGCGAGGCCGGCGACGGACACGACGCACTGAAGCTGATCGATGGCGGAACGACGGCCGATGTCGCGCTGGTCGATGTGCGCATGCCCGGCCTGGACGGCATCGCTCTGGCCGAAAGGCTGGCGCAACGCACCGGAGCGCCGGCGGTGATCTTCGTCACCGCGCACGACGACAAGGCGGTGCAAGCCTTCGATCTGGCCGCAACCGATTATCTGCTCAAGCCAGTGCGCGCCGAGCGTCTGCTGACGGCATTGCAGAAAGTCGTCCGACACGCTTCGCCCGCGATGCCGCCCCCGCGCTGCCTGCGCTCGACCGAACGCGGCCAGCTACGGTTGATCCCGCTCGATGAGGTAATCTATCTGCGCTCCGAGGACAAGTATGTCCTCGCCCAGACGCGCCACGGCAGCCATCTGATCGAAGAGAGCCTGAGCCGTCTCGAGGAAGAGCATGCCGGCAGCGTGATCCGCATCCACCGCGGCGCCTTGGCGATGCGCAGCGCGATCGTCGGCGTCTGTCCGGATCCGGACAATGCCGGCCACCGGCTGCTGATGCTGCGTGATACAAACGAGCGTCTGCCGATCAGCCGCCGCCAGTGGCCAGCGGTCAAGGCGCTGATCGACGCCATTAGCGGGCAACGACCACAACGTTCGGGCGAAGAACGTCCAACTGGTCCCGATCAGAGGTTGCGCAGCGTGAACATGCGGTCGAAATAGGCGGTGGTCAGCGCCCGCTGGATGAAGGGCTGGCAGTTGGCCAGGACGACACTGATGCCGCGCTCGCTGGCGTCCTTGTGCAACACGAGCAGCATGCCCAGCGCCGAACTGTCGATGTAGTCGACCTCGTCCATGAACAGGATCAGCTCCTTGCCGCGCACGGCCGCTAGCGCCTTGCGGCTGGCGTTGCGGAATTCCTGACTGGCGTTCATGTCGAAATGCCCAGCCAGACGCAGGGCATCACTGCCGTCGACGATCTCGATCTTCATCTTCTCCATCCTCTGTCGGTGATCCCCTCGCCCGCGGACATCCGCGACGCCGTGCCGGGGAGACTGACTTTCATCTTTATCACGCAGTAAGCCCGATCGCAACCCCCTGCGGTCATCGCCGATCAAAACAGCTCGACCTTGGCCGGCAGTCTCGACGACGGCTCGCTGTAATTCACATGCGCCTTCTCGCGCTCGCGGAAACCCTCGAGGATGGTCGAGATGGTCTGCCCGCCGATTTCGAGCTGGCTTTCACGCACCTCGAGCGCCGAAGCGATCTCGTCGAACACCCCGGCCTTTTCCTTCTGCGCCGCGTCCATGCGCTCGATCATTTGGCGCACGATGTCCTGATACTGGATGCTGCCCATCATCTCGGTGATCTGCGCCGCCAGTTCGGCATTGATCGCCGCTGCTTCCTCGATGCGCTTCGCCATCGCCTGGCGCTGACGCGCCTGCTCACGCTGCAACGCTCCGGCGGCCTCGATCAGGCGGATGGCGTGATCCAGATCGCTCGACGTCTCCTCGCGGATTTCCTTGTTGAAGGCCGTCGATACGCTGCTCTGTGCCTTTTCGATGCCCTTCCAGACCATGTTGGCCGCCTCGGTCGAACTGGCCGCTAGCTTGCGCACTTCATCAGCGACCACCGCGAAACCCCGGCCGTGCTCGCCGGCCCGCGCCGCCTCGATGGCCGCATTGAGCGCCAGCAGATTGGTCTGCGCCGAGATTTCCTTGATGACATCGACCAGTTTACCGAGTTCGCCGACATCGTCGATGATGTGCAGGAACTGCTCGCGCTCGGCCCGGATGCGCTCGGGCAGTTGCATCAGGAAGCGGCTGATCTCACCGATGGCCTGATCCGAATCACTGCTGGCATGCTCTTCCTCGTGCGCAGGAAGCATCTGCACCAGCCGCGACGCCTGGGCATCGAGCGTGACCAGGCGCTGGGCGACGTCGGCCGCCGAACGCTCGGTGAAGGCGATGATGTCGCGGTGCTGGGCGACGAAGGATTCGTCCAGTTCGCGCGCCCGGCGCAGGATCTCGGCGGTGCGCGTGCACTTGCCGTGCAGGGTCTCGCGCTCCATCTGCAGCAGCGAGATATAGGCCAGCCCGGAAAAGAAGGTGCCCTCGACCCCGCCCCACTGACCGATCTTGATGCGCGTCAGCAGCAGAAAGGAGGCGATGCCGACCACCAGCACCGTGGCGCTGACCGCGATGGCCTCGCCGAAGGCCGGCGACAGTCCAACGGCGGCAATCCCCCCCAGCCAGACATCGAACAGCGCGAAATGGACGATGCCGGCAAATAGCGCGACAGCGCCGAGAAAGATGGCGAAGAACATGCGCACCTGGCGCAACTGCTTGTAGGCATTGGCATTCCAGGATTGTTCGAATTCGCTGGCCATCGTTGGAGACCCATGGGAAACCATCGCCGCGGAAAACGGCAGGAGCTCGGATTATAGCCACAAGACCGCATCTCGCTCGCTTGCCCTCGTCGCTGGCATAACGGCCCCGCCGCGCGCCGGGCTGGGGGCGATGCATTGCCGGGTTCTGCCGGCAGCCCCTCTCGCGCCCGTGGCCGCATTTCATAAAACGGTCATCCTCCGCCCGCCGGCCCATCGCTACAATGACTCACCCGCGAACCGATACTGCAATGCAGCATCGCGACTACAACGAACCGATGGCATGGAATGCTCACCCCCGCAAGCGTGCTCGAGGAGGCCGGCGATGAAGATTCTGCTCGTCGAACACGAAGGCCAAAAAATGCAACAGCTTGCCCACCTGCTGGAGCAGGAAGGATGCGAGGTCATACGGGCGAAGAGTTGCGACGAGGTATTGCAGCGTTTTGGCCATCTCCAACCCGATCTGGTGCTGATGGACATCGCGCTCGCCGACGACGACGGCTACCGCTGCACGCGGCAGATCGCGTTGATGAGCGAAGAACCCTTCGTGCCGGTAATGCTGTTGACCTCGCTCACCGACCACATGACGCTGGAGCGTTTCGTGGCCAGCGGCGCCATCGATTACATCGACGAACCCTGGGAACCGTTCATCCTGCGCGCCAAGATCGCCGGTTTTGCCCGCATGCGCGCCCTCTATCAGTCGATGAAGAAGCTGCAGATGCGCTTCGACCAGGAAGTGCGGCTGGCGCGTCACATGTTCGACAACGTGCTCAGCCGCTCTCCGGCCAGCGTTACCGGCATCGAACGCTGGTCGATGGCTGCCGGCCATTTCAGCGGCGATTTGACCATTCACGAGCGCAGTCCCGACAGCGCCTTGCATGTGCTGATGGCCGACTTCACCGGCCACGGCCTCGCTGCAGCGATCGGCGCGCTGCCGACCGCGGACATTTTCTATGCCATGACGCGCAAGGGGCTGGGCATCGCTGCCATCGCGCGCGAGATCAATCGCAAGCTCGGTGACCTGTTGCCGGCCGGCCACTTCTGCGCCGCGACGCTGCTGGCGCTCGATGCGGATGCGCGCGAGCTCGAAGTGTGGATCGGTGGTCAGCCACCGCTGTGGCTGCTCGACGAAGCGCAGCGTGTGACGCAGAGCCTACACTCGAACCATTTCCCGCTTGGCGTGGTGGCCGACCACCATTTCGATGCCACGACGCAGAGCGTACCGGTATCCGAAGCGGTGCTGGCGCTACTCTATTCCGATGGGCTGATCGAGGCCCAAAATGCCGCCGGCGAAATGTTCGGCGAAGAAGGCTTGCGCGCAGCGATGGCAGCCCACAGCCCGTCCACCACACTCGTGCAGCGCATCAAGGCCGCGCTGATCCGTTTTCTCGACGGGCTCGAGCCGCACGACGACATTTCGTTGCTCACGCTCGCACTCGCAAAAATCTGAGTGGGCTGCTCATGGAACTGTCTTTCAACCGCTGCGCAGCCGACGATCCGATGGCGGCACCGTCGCCGACCGGAGACGGACTGGCCGTGCTGCTGATCGACGACCAGGGCATAATCCTGACCGCCAACCGCCATGCCGAAGTCCTGTTTCTCGCCGGCCATGGCGGCCTGTGCGGTCGCCGCTTCGGCTTTCCGCTCGAGGATGACCGCAGCCGCCTCATCGATCTGCCGGGAACCGGCGACCAACCGCGACGAACCCTGATGCTTTGCGCCGCCATCGGGCGCAATCAAGCCGCCGATTATGTCGTCACGCTGCTGCCCGATACCGCGTTCGGGGCGGCCGACCGGCCGGCGCGTAGCGATGGCCGCAGCGAGATGTTGCGCACCCTGGTGCGCCACTCGCCGATCGCGATCATCGCCACCGATCTGTTCGGCCGCGTCACGATATGGAACCAGGCGGCCGCCCGCTTGCTCGGCTGGAGCGATCTCGAAACGCTCGGCGAGCCGCCGCCGAAAACCTCCGAGGACGAAAGCGACTCGCTGCGCGGCCTGATCGAGCGCACGCAAGCCGGCGAAGAATTCCTTGGCCACGAGCTGATCGGCCAGCACACGCGCGCCGGTCAGAGCATCGATCTGCAGGCGTGGGCGGTGCGCCTGCGCGGCCAGGATGGCCTGCCAGGCGGCGTGCTGATCATGCTCATCGACATCACCGCCCGCCGGCGCATCGCCGCCCATTTCCGCCGCGTCATCGGCCACGACACGCTCACCGGCCTGCCGAACCGCAAGCAGTTCCGCAAACAGCTCCAGCGCACGATCGACAAGTGGCACCGCCGCGATGGCCGCATCATCGTCCTCACCCTGGGTCTGGACCGCTTCAAGGCCATCAACACCACGTTCGGCCATACCCTCGGCGATGCGCTGCTGCAGGCCAGCGCCCGGCGCATCGTCGCGACGCTCTACGAAACCGATCTCGTTGCCCGTACCGGCGGCGACGAATTCTCGGTCCTGCTGCGCGATACGCATCAGGTGCGCGATGCGAAGCGCGTCGGCGAGAAACTGCTGCAAGCCTTCGCCCAGCCGTTCCCGATCGGCGCCCACGACATCTTCCTCACCGCCAGCATCGGCATCGCACTTTGGCCGCATGATGGCGACAGCGCCGACGCGCTCATCCGCGCCGCCGATGGCGCCCTCGATCGCGCCAAACAGGCTGGCGGTGGCAGTTGCCAATTCTTTGATGTGAAAATGGACGAGCGCGCCCGCCATCAGATGACGCTCGAACTGGCGCTGCGTGGGGCCGTTGAACGGGGCGAGTTGTTTCTGGATTACCAACCGCAGTGGCATCTCGGGCGTGGCGAACTGGCAGGTGTCGAGGCGCTGATGCGCTGGCGGCATGGCGAACGTGGCCTGATCTCGCCCGGGGAATTCATTCCGGTGACCGAAGCCTCCGGCCTCATCCTGCCGCTCGGCCGCTGGGCGCTGCAGACGGCCTGTTTGCAACTGGCCGCCTGGGATGCCGATGGCTTGCCGCCGCTAACGCTGGCGGTCAATGTCTCGGCACGTCAGTTCCATCACAGCCGGCTGGTCGAAGAAGTCAGCGAGGCGCTGCGTTTGAGCGGTATCGCACCGCAACGGCTGGAACTGGAACTGACCGAATCACTGTTCGTGCGCAACGCACCGCAGGTGATCGACACCTTGCACGCCTTGAAGGCGATCGGCGTGCGCCTGGCCATCGACGACTTCGGCACCGGCTATTCCGGGTTGTCCTATCTCGTCGATCTGCCGATCGACACGCTGAAGATCGACCAGAGCTTCGTGCGTCGCCTCGAAGAGAGCCCGCGCCACGCCGCCATCGTCGCCGCCATCGTCGAACTGGCGCAAGGCATGATGATCAATGTCGTCGCCGAAGGCATCGAGACGACCGGACAGCTGGCGATGCTGCGCGCACTCGGCACCCACGGTGCGCAGGGCTTCCTGCTCGGCCGGCCACAAACACCGGCGCAGATCGGCGCACTCGCTGCCGCGCCCCCGCCGCCCGAACTCGGCCACCGATAAAACGCACTGAGGTACCGAAGGCAAAACATGCCGATCGGCAATCGCCGTCTTCACGCGGCTGACTTTCGTTCTCTGGCGACCGTCACTGTCTGGCGTCTAGCCGCAGCGAGCCGAAATGACGTTCTGCGCCACCGACGGCGAGGTCATTCCGGCATTGGGCCGCCGGGTGCTCAGGCTTCGACGATCTCCCAGCTGTGGCGCATCTCGGCCGTCTTGCCGAGCATGATGCTGGCCGAGCAGTATTTCTCGGCCGAGAGTTTCACCGCCCGCTCGACCGCTTCCGGCTTCAGCTCGCGGCCGCTGACGACGAAGTGCATGGTGATGAGCGTGAAGACTTTCGGATCGGTCTCGGCGCGCTCGGCAGTGATCTTCACTTCGCAGCCGCGCACGTCCTGCCTGGCTTTCTTCAGGATGTTGACCACGTCGAAGGACGAACAGCCGCCGGCGCCGGCGAGCAGCAGTTCCAAAGGCCGCGGCGCGAGATTGCGACCGCCGGCTTCCGGCGCGCCATCCATCGCCACCAGGTGGCCGCTGCCGGTCTCGGCAATAAAGGACATGCCGGTGTGCCAGCGCACGGTGCATTCGAGTGCCATCGTTTTCTCCGCGACGGTGAGGGTTACAGTCCGGCGGCGGCGCGCAAGGCCGGCGCCTTGTCGGTCGCTTCCCAGGTGAAATCGGCGTCCTCGCGGCCGAAATGACCGTAGGCCGCCGTCTTGCGGTAGATCGGCCGCAGCAGGTCGAGCATCTGCACGATGCCGCGCGGTCGCAGGTCGAAGTGTTCGCGCACCAGCTGCGCGATGCGCTCATCCGGCACGACGCCGGTGCCAAAGGTGGTCACCCAGACGCTGGTCGGATGGGCAACGCCGATGGCGTAGGAAACCTGGATCAGGCACTTCTCGGCCAGCCCGGCGGCGACGATGTTTTTCGCCACATAGCGACCGGCGTAGGCCGCCGAGCGGTCGACCTTGGAAGGATCCTTGCCCGAGAAGGCGCCGCCGCCATGCGGCGCCGCGCCGCCATAGGTGTCGACGATGATCTTGCGCCCGGTGAGGCCGCAGTCGCCCTGCGGGCCGCCGACGACGAAGCGACCGGTCGGATTGACCAGGTACTTGACGCCATCCTTGGTCATCGCCCGCGGCAGCACCGGCTTGATGATGTCCTCGATCACCGCCTCGCGGATCGCTTCCTGGCTCATTTCCGGCGCGTGCTGCGTCGACAGCACCACCGTGTCGATGGCCACCGGCTTGCCGTCGCGGTAGCGCACGGTGACCTGGCTCTTCGCATCCGGGCGCAGCCAGGGCAGGCGGCCATCGCGGCGCAGCATGGCCTGACGTTCGACCAGCCGGTGCGCGAGATGGATCGGCAAGGGCATCAGCTCCGGCGTCTCGTTACAGGCATAACCGAACATCAACCCCTGGTCGCCGGCGCCCTGATCGAGCGGGTCGTCATTGGCGTGATCTACGCCCTGCTTGATGTCCGGGCTCTGCTTGTCATAAGCGACCAGCACCGCACAGCCCTTGTAATCGATACCGTAGTCGGTATCGTCGTAACCGATCTCACGGATGGTCTCGCGCGCCACCTTGATGTAATCGACATGGGCATCGGTGGTGATCTCGCCGGCGAGGACAACGAGACCGGTGTTGGTCAGCGTCTCGGCGGCGACGCGCGCCCGGGGATCCTCGGTGAGGATGGCATCGAGGATCGCATCGGAGATCTGGTCGGCGACCTTGTCCGGATGGCCCTCGGAAACCGATTCCGAGGTAAAGAGATGTTCGTGCGACATGAAATACGCTCCTGTGCCCCTGGTTCCGGCGTGGCCGGCTTCGGGGCAAGGAAGCGGGCGACGCTTTAGCGATATTTGTTTTTCACCGCAACGCGACGCCGTGCCGACGGGACTGACTTTCCCGCCCCAGGCGACGCAGACTGCGGTTGCTCCGCCTCGCAAGTTGTCTGATTAACTCGGCGGATCAGGCGATAATTTTAAGCTTGCCCGCGCTCCGGTCAATCCCACATCCCGCATGGTCTTCCTCTTCCGCCTGCTTTCCCGCCTGCCGCTGCCGGTGCTGCACAATCTGGGCGCCCTGCTCGGTTGGCTGATCTGGCTCGCTTCGCCCGCCTTTCGCCGCCGCATGCGCGCCAACCTGCGTCAGGCCGGACTCGAAGGCGCTTGGCCGCAGGCGGTGGCCGAGGCTGGCAAGAGCGTGCTCGAACTGCCCAAACTGTGGCTGGCACCACAGGAAGAGATCGCCCGGCTGGTGGTCCAGGTCGAAGGCTGGTCGCACGTCGAAGCGGCCGATGCGCGCGGCCGCGGCATCCTGTTCCTGACACCGCATCTGGGCTGCTACGAGATCGCCGCCCAGCACTATGCCGGTTGGCGGCCGATCACCGTCCTCTACCGCCGGCCGCGCAAGGACTGGCTGGCCACATTGATCGAGGAAGGACGCGGTATGCGCCTGCATCTGGCGTCGGCCGACCTCTCCGGCGTGCGCCGCCTGCTCTCGGCACTGCGCAAGGGGCAGGCGGTCGGTCTGCTACCCGATCAGGTGCCACACAAAGGTGAAGGCATCTGGTCGCCCTTTTTCGGCCGGCCGGCCTACACGATGACCCTCGCCGCCCGCCTGGCCGAGAGCGGCGCGACGGTGATCATCGCCTGGGCCGAGCGCCTGCTCTATGGCGCCGGCTATCGCCTGTGGCTCCACCCGCTGGCCTTGCCGGTCGCGGCCAGCCTCGAAGAACGCGTGGCGCTGATCAACCGCGAGATGGAACGCCTGATCCGCGAATGTCCGGAACAGTATCTGTGGGCCTATAACCGTTACAAGCGGCCTGCCGGAGCGCCGCCACCACCACCGGTTGCCGGCGGCGACGATTGACGTGACCCGTCTGGCGCTGGGCCTGATCTGGCTCTTGCACTGGCTGCCCTATCGCTGGCTCGCCTTTCTCGGCGATGGCCTAGGCGCGCTGCTCTGGCGCTTCGGCCGCGAGCGCCGTCATGTCGCGCTCACCAATCTGCGCCTGTGCTTTCCGCAACTGTCCGAGATGCAACGGCGCCAATTGGCCCAACGCCATTTCGCCTGCTTCGCGCGCGCGTTACTGGCGCGCGGCCTGCTCTGGTATGCCTCGCCCGAGCGCCTGCGCCGCCTGATCCAGATCGAGGGGCTGGAACGACTGCACGCCAGCGCTGGCCCGACGCTGCTGCTGGTACCGCATTTCGTCGGCCTCGATGCCGGCTGGACGCGCCTGACGCTGGAGGGGCCGCTGGCCAGCGTCTATGCCCGGCAGAAAGACCGCCATTTCGATGCTGCCTTGCTCGCCGGTCGCCGCCGCTTCAACCAGCCGACGCTGCTGGCGCGTCAGAACGGCATGCGCGGCGCGGTGCGCGCGCTGCGCGCCGGTCTGCCGTTTTATTACCTGCCCGACCTCGATTATGGCGCGCGCGACGCGCTGTTCGTACCCTTCTTCGGCGTACCGGCTGCGACCATCACCGGCCTGAGCCGCCTAGCCCGCCTGACCGGCGCGCGCGTGCTGCCGGTGATCGTGCTGCAGACCGATCGCGGCTACACGGTGCGCATCGATCCGCCCTGGACCGATTTCCCTGGCGCGTGCGTCGAGGAGGATACCCAGCGCATGAATGACTTCATCGAAGAGGCCGTGCGCGCGCAGCCCGAGCAGTATTTCTGGCTGCACAAGCGCTTCAAAACCCGCCCAGCGGGAGAACCCTCGCCTTACCGTTGATGGGCGCGCTCGAGCACGACGAAGGCCAGCGCGTAGGCGCGCTCATCGCTGAGCGACAGATGCACGCGCGTCGCGCGCTCGCCAATCAGCGCCGCCAGCGGCTCGGCGCAGCGGAAGAAGGGCTTGCCCGAGGCATCGTGCGCCACGGCGATCGCCGTCAGCAGCACCGGCGCGCGCAGGCCGGTGCCCAGCGCCTTGGCCAAAGCCTCCTTGGCGGCGAAGCGGCGGGCGAGAAAGCGCGCCGAATCGGCACTGGCCAGACAGTCGGCGCGCTCTTCTTCGGCCAGCAGATGGCCGAGGGCGCGCACGCCATGCCGCTGCCACAGCGCGCGCATGCGCGCCACCTCACACAGGTCGGTGCCGATGCCGACGATCATCGAAAGTCAGCCCCGCTGGCACGGCGTCGCCGTTTTCACGCCGCCGCCTCGCGCATCAGCCGTTTCATCTCGCGCACGGCCTCGCGCAGGCCGACGAAGATCGCCCGGCTGACGATGGCATGACCGATGTGCAGCTCGCGCACGCCTGGCAAGGCGGCGACCGGCTGGACATTGACGTAGTTGAGCGCATGACCGGCATTGAAACGCATACCGGCTTCGCCTATGGCGCATCCGGCGGCACGGATCTTGTCCAGTTCGGCCAGGACGGCCGGACTCTCAGCGTCGCGTCCCTTGTCGAAAAAGGCGTGGGCATAGGGCCCGGTATGCACTTCGCAAACCTTCGCGCCGATGCGCGCCGCCGCCTCGATCTGCGGCAGCTCGGCGTCGATGAAGACGCTGGTGACGATGCCTGAATCGGCTAAGCGGGCGACGACCTCTTTCAGGCGCGCTTCCTGGCCGACGATGTCCAGCCCGCCCTCGGTGGTGATCTCGTGCCGCCCCTCGGGCACCAGCATGGCCATCTCTGGCTTGAGCGCGCAGGCGATGGCCACCATCTCTTCGGTGGCCGCCATTTCCAGATTCAGCTTGATGTGCGTCAGCTCGCGCAGCCGGCGCACGTCCCGGTCCTGGATGTGGCGTCGATCCTCGCGCAGATGGACGGTGATGCCGTCGGCGCCACCCAGATGCGCCTCGACCGCCGCCCACACCGGATCGGGCTCGTAGGTCTGGCGCGCCTGGCGCAGCGTCGCCACATGGTCGATATTCACACCGAGTTCGATCATTGTTCACAACTCCATCAGGTCGATGAATACTTGCCGCGATTTGAGTCCCTCGCCGCCCAGCCGATAACTGATCAGCGTGCGCATGACCTTCTTCGCCTCGGCGAGCGTCTGTGCGTCCCGATAGTCGTCGTGCTCGATGGCGAGCAGCGTCTCGCCGCGGTACGCCGGTCGGTCGTCGTCGTCCGCGAGCGGAACGACGCCGCGATCGGGCAGCACGGCATAGCGACCGGCGGGACGAACCGGTTGCTCGCTGACGGTGCGATCGAGCCGCAAGCCATAACCGAGCTCGCGCAGCAGCACGCGCTCGAAGCGGCGCAGGCCGGCCGCTTCGATACCGCAGGCGAGTTCGGCGAGCGCCGCGCCATAGGCATCGAAGAGGCGCGGATGGGCATCCTCGCGCGGCAGAAGGCGCAGCAGCAGTTCATTCAGATAATAGCCAAGCATGAGACAGCGGCCCGAAAGCAGCGGCAGACCGCCGCGCCACTCGGCGCCGGCCAGCGTCTTCACCTCACCCAGGCCGAACCAGGACAGGGTGAGTGGCTGGAAGGCGAGCAACACGCCGCGCAGCGCCGAGCGCGGTCGCCGTGCACCGCGCGCCAGCAGAGCCAGCCGGCCCTGCTCGCGGGCAAAGATTTCGAGGATCAGACTGCTCTCACTGTACGGATGGCTGTGCAGCACATAGGCGGCCGCGCCATCGACCCGCCCACGTCCGCTCACTCGTAACCCAGCGCCCGCAAGATCCGTTCGTCATCGGCCCAGCCACTTTTGACCTTGACCCAGGTCTGCAACCAGACACGACCGCCGAACAGATTTTCCATGTCCTGACGCGCATCGGAGGCGATGCGCTTCAGCCGTTCGCCGGCGCGCCCGATGACCATCGCCTTGTGTGCCGGCTTGTCGACCAGCACGGCGGCATAAATGCGGCGCAGAGAACCTTCGATCTGGAACTGCTCGATCTCGACCGCAATGCCATAAGGCAATTCCTCGCCCAGATTGCGGAACAGTTTCTCGCGCAACAGTTCGGCGGCAAGAAAGCGTTCGGAACGGTCGGTGATGTCGTCCGCATCGAACTGCGGCGGTCCAGGCGGTAGATAGCTGCGCACCGCACGCAGCAATTCGTCGAGGTTGTCAGCCTTCTCGGCGCTAACCGGTACGATTTCGGCGAAGGCATGCCGCGGGGCGACCTCGGCGAGAAAGGGCAGCACCCGAGTCCGCTCGCTCAGCCGGTCGATCTTGTTCACCACCAGCAGGACCGGCCGGCCAGACGGCAGCAGTCGCAGGATGTCTTCCTCGCCTTCGCCCCAGCGGCCGGCCTCGATGAGCAGCAGCACGACATCGACTTCGGTCAGCGCCTGCGTCACCTGCCGGTTCATCGCCCGATTGAGGGCGTTGCGGTGTTTGGTCTGGAAACCGGGTGTATCGACGAAGATGAACTGGGCATCGTCGCGCGTCAGCACACCGCGAATGCGATGGCGCGTGGTCTGCGCCTTCTTCGAGACGATGCACACCTTGGCTCCGACCAAGCGGTTGATGAGCGTCGATTTGCCGACGTTCGGCCGACCGATGACCGCCAGCGTGCCACAGCGAAAATCCTCCCGCACCGGCATGGCCGCAGCGGCGGGCGTATCAGCGAGCCGATCGGTCATGCAAGATGCTCCATCGCTGCCTGCGCCGCCGCCTGTTCCGCCAGACGGCGGCTGCTGCCCTGACCGGTGACACGGATGTCGAGCGGCTCGATGTGGCATTGCACGGTGAAACGCTGCGCGTGTGCCGCGCCTTCGGTGGCGAGCAGCGTGTAGATCGGCAGCGGCAGGCGGCGGCCTTGCAAGACTTCCTGCAAGACAGTCTTGGCATCCTTGACGCTGCGGCGTGGATCGAAAGCCGCGAGTTGCGGCTGCCACAAGCGCTCGACCACCTGCACGGCCGTCGCGAAATCGGCATCGAGAAAGACCGCGCCGATCAGCGCTTCGAGCGCATCGGCGAGGATGGATGGCCGCGTCGCACCACCACTTTTCAGCTCGCCTTCACCGAGACGCAAGCAATCGCCCAAAGTCAGCCGCGTCGCGACGGCGACCAAGGCCCGCTGACAGACGAGGGTTGCCCGGTGACGCGAAAGCTCGCCCTCGCTCAGATCGCCGTGATGGCGATAAAGCCAGGCGGCGATACAGCAATTGAGCACCGCATCGCCGAGGAATTCCAGCCGTTCGTTGTGCGCGGCGGCGAAACTGCGGTGCGTCAGCGCCTGATCGAGCAGCTCGCCGCGCCGGAAGACATGGCCCAGCGCGGCCTCGATGCGTTGCCGGCCCTTCACTGTTGCGAGGAGCCTTGGTAGTCGATGAGCAGATTGACGTTCTTGAACAGATTGATCTTCTGCGAGTACGAAAAGGAGATGATCACCTCGCCGCCCTCCTTGGTAATTTCCAGATCCTGGGGTGAGACGCTCTTGAAGTCGTCGATCGCGCTCTGGCGCTCGTAGGCCTTGCGAATCTCCGTCACCGACATCGTGCGCGTCGCCGGATCGGCGCCGAGTTTCTTCACCGCACCGAGGATGTTGTAGTACTCGATGACGCTGGGCACGACCTTCATGCCAGTAATGGCCAGCAACGCGATGACGATGCCCCAGAGGATCAGCGTCGTCAGCGACAAACCGTCCTGTCTGTTATTCATAGAACCTCCGCAAGGAAACCCGCGATTTCAATCGCGGGAGGAATTGCGGGTGCGCGAAGCGCACCATGTGGTGTAAACTGTTGATGTCTTCACGAACCGCAATTGCGTCTATCAAACAGCCTACCATGTGATCTGGTGTCCGAAGTATCGGCGCGATGTGCTGACCGGAACGGTCGCGGGGGTAACGGGGGGCATGCTGGACGCGATTTGCAGGGAACGGGGCTGGCCGGTAATCTCCAAGGAGATTCAGCCGGATCACATCCACCTGTTTCTGACCATCCCGCCCGCCATCGCCGTAGCCGATGCCGTCAAGGTGCTCAAAGGCGTCACGGCCC
>Ga0209207_1000724_pt1 | contig 18355 bp, 18 predicted proteins | sample SaghotsprinmetaG_FD_184140 | JGI IMG/M metagenome (GOLD analysis project Ga0209207, IMG submission 184140) | Hot spring microbial communities from South Africa to study Microbial Dark Matter (Phase II) - Sagole hot spring metaG (SPAdes) (version 3) | ecosystem: Environmental > Aquatic > Thermal...
CTTCGGAGCAATAAAGGCCCAGACTTTTTGAACCATCCCCTCGGCGATCGCTGCGGCCGCCAACGAACCGCCACACTCCCACAGCACTGACATGACCCCACGCTGATACAGTTCCGCCATCAGGGTTGTTGGGGTGAGTTGGGGCAAACACAAAACCTCCACCCCAGATACCAGCAGCCGCGGCACAAGGGGATGATCCGCAGGGGCAGCCGTGGCCACCAACGTGGGAGCCACCTCCGTTTGCCACAGGTAGGCCTCAAGGGGGAGTTCCAGATGTCGGCTCATCACCACCCGTAAGGGGGTATGGGCATGGCGGGAGGTGAGGTGGGGGTTATCGCGGCGCACCGTATTGCCCCCAACCACAACGGCATCACATTCGGCGCGCAGTTGGTGAACCATGGCTCGTGCCGCTTCACCACTAATCCAGGTACTGTGGCCGGCACTAGAGGCAATTTTGCCATCGAGGGTCATGGCGTACTTCAGAATACCAAAGGGACGCTGGTAGCGCACCCGATGCACAAAGGCTTCGTTGAGCCGCTGACAGGCCACTTCGCACACCCCCACGGTGACGGCAATTCCCGCTGCCCGTAGGCGTTCAACCCCCGCCCCCGCCACCCGCGGATCCGGGTCAATCATCCCTACCACCACCCGCAGAATACCTGCGGCAATAATGGCCTCGGTGCAGGGGGGCGTGCGCCCGTAATGATTGCACGGCTCAAGGTTAACGTAAAGGGTGGCACTTGAGAGCAAGGGGCGATCGGCCACCGTGACACTGCGCAGCGCAAACACCTCGGCGTGGGGTTCCCCCGCTTTGGGATGAAAGCCTTCCCCAATAATCCGCTGCGCCGCGACAATCACACAGCCCACCAACGGATTGGGGGACGTGCGCCCCCGCGCTTGCTCAGCCAACTGCAAACACCGCTCCATATAGAGGACATCGGTGGCAGTGGCATCCGCCAAGGGGACAGAATCACAGCGCATGGCTTAGGGGCAACGTTGGGACAATTGTATTTGGTGTATTGGGTGTATTGGGATGATGGGGGTGAGACCTTAGCGTTCGTGTTCCGTTTCCGAGGACTGTCGCGGTAACTGCTCTGCCTCGGGGCACTCCTCAGAGACCGCCAGTTCAGCATAGCCCCGCGGTACCGCCGCTAAGCGCCGCGAGATGGAACCAATGCTCTCAATGTTGACGATTTCCTCCCATGCGCAGACTTCGTCCTCCTCGTCGGTTTCGTAGCGAATGGTCACCACATTGCCCTCAATATCGACAATGCGTGCCCGATCAATGAGGCGTTGTTGATCCCGCAAGTAAATCCAGACTTCTTGGCCATCGGTGTAGAGTTGATAAAGCTTGCGGTGTAGCATAGGACGATCTCCTTCTCGGAATTAGGCTTAGCAACAGTTGGGTGATGGTTGCGCTGAAACCTCTTGCCTGCCATCTTACCCCCAGAGTTGGCAGCAAGCAGCAATAGACAACATTTTGATTCCAAGGCATGACCCAGTTGTGGCGATGGCAGGGTGCAAGGCGATTCTGACTCCCCTGAATAGATCTCGTACAATCGAAGAAGCGTAACAAAGGGTAAATAATCCGCTACCATAACGCTATTCATTTATTCTAACCAGTGCGGAGTCGTTCAAACGGCATGGGCAAAATTGTTGGCATTGATCTGGGCACAACCAATTCCGTCGTTGCTGTACTGGAAGGGGGAAAACCCGTGGTGATTGCCAATGCGGAAGGTTCCCGTACCACTCCCTCGGTGGTGGCCTTTGCTAAGGATAATGAGCGCTTGGTGGGGCAGTTGGCACGGCGGCAGGCGGTGCTCAACCCTCAAAACACGTTTTATGGGGTAAAGCGCTTTATTGGCCGCGACTATGCAGAGCTGAGCACTGAGTCTAAGCGAGTGCCCTACACGATCCGGCGGGACGAGTCGGGGAAGGTGCGTATTAAGTGCCCCCGCCTGCAAAAAGAGTTTGCCCCTGAGGAAATTTCGGCCATGGTGCTGCGGAAGCTGGTGGAGGATGCCAGCCGCTACCTAGGAGAGCCGGTGACGGATGCGGTGATTACTGTGCCGGCCTACTTTAATGATTCCCAGCGGCAGGCCACCCGCGATGCGGGACGGATTGCGGGCCTGAATGTGCGGCGCATTATTAATGAACCCACGGCGGCGGCCTTGGCCTACGGTCTAGATCGCCAGAAGGAACAAACCATTTTGGTGTTTGACCTCGGCGGCGGCACCTTTGATGTCTCGATTCTGGATGTGGGCGATGGTGTGTTTGAGGTGAAGGCCACCAGCGGTGATTCGCAACTGGGGGGGAATGACTTTGATAAGTTAATTGTCGATTGGCTGGCGGAAGACTTTTTAGCCAAGGAGGGGATTGATCTGCGGCGCGATCGCCAGTCGTTGCAGCGGCTCACCGATGCGGCGGAAAAGGCCAAAATTGAGCTATCGGGGCTGCAAGAGACCAGCATTGATCTACCCTTTGTGACGGCCACGGCTGAAGGCCCCAAGCATATTGAAACCACCCTCAGTCGCCGTCAGTTTGAAGACCTGAGTCAGGAGTTACTCAAACGCCTCCGCTTTCCGGTGGAGCAAGCCCTGCGGGATGCCCTGCTCACGTCGGCGCAAATTGATGCGGTGGTGTTGGTGGGGGGGGCCACGCGCATGCCCATGGTGCAGGCGTTGGTGCGCCAGATGATTGGCCGTGAACCCAGCCAAAATGTAAATCCTGACGAAGTGGTGGCCGTGGGGGCGGCCATCCAAGCGGGGATTTTGGCAGGCGATATGAAGGATATTCTGCTGTTGGATGTAACGCCCCTTTCGTTGGGGGTGGAAACCATTGGCGGTGTCACTAAGGTGCTCATTCCCCGCAATACGACAATTCCTGTACGCCGCTCTGATATTTTTTCGACTTCTGAAAATAATCAAAGCCAAGTGGAAATCCATGTGGTGCAAGGGGAGCGAGAACTGGCGGAGCACAATAAATCCTTGGGACGGTTTAAGCTCACTGGCATTCCACCCGCACCGCGGGGGGTGCCCCAAATTCAGGTGTCCTTTGACCTTGATGCCAATGGCCTGTTGCAGGTGGTGGCGATCGATCGCTTTAGTGGCCGTGAGCAGAGTGTGGTGATTCAGGGAGCCTCGACCCTAGGGGAAGAGGAAGTGCAGCAGATGCTCCTAGATGCGGAGTCAAACGCGGCAGGCGATCGCCAACGGCGCGCACGGGTGGACAAACGCAACCGCGCCCAGGATTTAATTCAGCGGGCCGAGCGGCAGTTGCGGGAAGCGGCTCAAGAGTTTGGCTATCAGTTTGCCGCCAATCAACGGCGCACCATTGAAGCCCTTGTGCGGCAATTGCAGGAGGGTATTCGCAATGACGACGATCGCCAAATTGATCTGACCTATGCGGCGCTAGAAGAGCGACTGTACGACTTTGTGCGGGAGCTCCGCCTGAGCGAGGAGGAGGCGGACGAAGACGAGGATCTGTTTAAGCTGCCGAACCTGAAAGAGGCGATGAATAAGGGCCTAGAGGCAGTACGGGGACGAGAGCGCCGCCGTGAGCCGGAGGACGCGGCGGAGGACTGGGATCGCCCCCGCCGTAGCTACGAACAGCGGCGTGAGTCATGGGATGATTGGGATGATGACGACTGGTAGAAGGTCATTCAGTAGGGAACTAAATGCGTAATTTTCGAGATTACTACCAGCTTCTGGGGGTGGATCGGAGTGCCAGTAGCGATGAAATTAAACGGGCCTATCGCCGTCTGGCGCGGCGGTATCATCCGGATATGAACCCGGGCGATCGCGCCGCCGAGGAAAAATTCAAAGACATTAGCGAAGCCTACCAGGTGCTTAGTGATCCGAGCCGCCGCGAGCAGTACGATCGCTACGGCGAATACTGGTCCCAGCCGGGGTTTCGCAGTCGCAGTCCCCAACGCACGGCCAGCCGTCGCAATGGCACCAGCCTCAAGGACGATCCTGACCTCAGCGAAGATAACTTTCAGGAGTTTTTAGACCAACTCTTGGGACGGCGATCGCGCCCTAGTACCATGCCTCCCGAACCGCCGCGCCGTTCGCCTAGTATAGAGACAGATTATTTTCGACCGGGCACGGTAAAAACGGCCTATACCGCGGTGAGTCGTCGAGATGCTGAAGCCACCCTTGAAATCCCCCTTGAAAAAGCCTACGAGGGGGGACGGGAGCGCATTCGTCTTGGGGATGGCCGCTCCTTGGAAGTTACCCTGCCACCGGCGATGGTGACCGGCCAGCGGGTGCGGCTGCGGGGACAGGGGACAGGCGGCGGCGATCTGTACCTAAAAATTAACGTCCTACCCCACCCGCTCTTTCGCCTAGAGGGATACGATGTGGTGTGCGAGCTACCGGTAACCCCCAGTGAGGCTGCCCTCGGCGGACAAGTGGAAGCCCCCACCCTTGATGGCTGGGTGAAAATGGCGGTACCGGCGGGGGTGCGTAGTGGTCAGCGCTTGCGCCTTGCAGGCAAAGGCTATCCCCGCCCCGATGGCGATCGCGGTGACCAACTCGTAGAAATTGTGATTACCCTGCCCCCCCAGTTAAGCGATGCCGAGCGTGAACTCTACCGCCAGTTGCACGTCATCGAATCCTATAACCCTCGCGCCCATTTGGCCTATTCTTAGCCCGACCAATGGAGGACTCAGTTGTTGTGGATACTGCTCCAGAGGCCGCTCAGCCAATTCTGCAAGAGATCTTCGCCTACTTAGAAACCGATGTTGCCGCGAATGCCAACCGCATCGACCAGCAGAAGTCACTCCTGTTCGAGAGTTTACAAACGCTGGCTCGCTTGGGTCTATTCCAGTTAGCGCCCCCCACCGCTGCGGGTGGGCTAGGCTGCTCTTGCCATACCCTTTGGCACTTAGGACTCAAGCTCGGTGAAGCCTCCGGTGCCCTTGCCTTCCTCTCGCAGCAGCACCAGACAGCCCTCAGTATTATTTTGGAGCACCCCGATAGCCCCGTTGCCCACACCTATCTAGGGGATCTCATGGCGGGCAAGCTACTCATTGGGGTTGGCTTTTCTCACCTGCGTCACCACCACGAGGACTTAAAGGCACTACCGACCACTGAGGGCTATACCTTGACGGGAACCATTCCTTGGCTGAGTGGTTTTCAGCACATGACAATGGTGGTTGTTGCGGCGGAATTACCCGATGGGCAAGTATTATTTGCGCTGCTGCCCCTAATTAATGCGCAGCAATCTAGCGGCGGCATTTTGCACTTAACCCTCCCCTTACCTTTAGCGGCAGTGCCCTCTACCCAAACGGTACAGGCGGAGGTCATTGACTGGCTGGTGCCGCCGGAGGATGTCGTGGGCATTGCTGGGGCAGATTGGATTGAGCAGCGGGACAACCGCCAGATTCTTAAAGGTACGGCTGCGCCCTTGGGCTGTGCTCGTGCTAGTTTGCAGGTGCTAGGGACCGTGCCGGAAGCGGCGGAGTTGTTGTCTGGTTTTCAAGATCAGTGGCAGGCGCTTTACACCACGATTCAGCAGGAGTTAACCCAAGTGAACCCCACCTACCATGCGCAACTGCGCTCAGCAGCGGTTCACTTAGCGGTTCGTGCGGCTCAGGCGGCTATCATTACCACCGGCGGCAGTGCCCTGTTACTCAACCATACGGTGCAGCGACTCTACCGCGAAGCTATGCTCTACATGGTCACGGGCTTAAACAGCCATTTGCGCCACGCCCTACTGGCAACACTCCTTGCGGAGGAACCCCACTGATCGGGAGCGAAGGGGATGGCGATCGCCCTTGACCTCAACTGGTTTGCTCGACCTGCGCCCGACGTGGCCCCTGCCCTCATTGGCTGCATGGTGGTTCGGCGACATCCCGACGGCCAGATTTACCGCGGACGCATTGTTGAAACCGAAGCCTATATGGCCGGTGACCCGGCCTGCCATGCTTACCGTCGTCAGACGGCGCGCAATGCCCCCATGTTTGCTACCGCTGGCACCATTTACGTGTATCAAATCTACGGACTGCACCACTGCCTCAACATTGTTAGCGATCGCCCCAACGTGGCCAGTGCGGTGCTGATTCGCGCCCTCGAAATGCTCACCCCCCGTCTCCCTAGCCGCCGTGCGGCAGGCCCCGGAAAACTGTGCCAGCTCTTGGCCATTGATCGCCAATTGTCCGGAGCCGTACTGGGCGAGGCCGCCGGCCTATGGATTGAACCACCTGACCAGCCTGTGGTGGACAGCATTGTGCAGACCTGCCGTATAGGCATCTCCCAAGGGAAAGAGATCCCATGGCGATGGTACTTGCAAGGCAATGCCGCCGTCTCCCGCTACTCGTAGCTGCCGGTGGATACCTCCAACAGTTGCTCCGGTTGCTCTAAAAAGAGAATCGCCTTCTCTAGAGCCTGTTGGCGATCGCTCACCACATGATCGGCGGGCAAACGCTCTAAAATACGGAACCGCTCTAAGCGCTGCTGCACCTTCGCCGAACCATTCACCAGAAAAATGGCTAGGCGGTGCTTTTGTGCCTCCTCAATTAAAGACTCAATCGCTAGGGTAGCGGTGACCCCCAACAGCGGCACACTGCTGACATCGAGGATCAACACCTTATAGTCCGCCATAATCGCTTGACGCTGGGAAATTGCCCAAGCCGAGCCAAAGCTCATTGGCCCCCCTAAGTGCAACAGCAGTAGGTGCCCTTTCGCTTGCCGGAAAAGCTCTTTCTCCTCAGGGGTTAGGGGCGTTTGATCATCCGCATGGGTAATCGCCTTCACCTCTTCCGACTGAATATCCGCCAGCCGCTTAATGGTGAGCATATTGGCAATAAAGACCCCCACACCCACCGCCACAATCAGATCAACAAACACCGTCAGTAACATCACGCCGTACATAATGACGGCAGCTCGCATCGACAGGACATGCGCCCGCTTAAGAAAATTCCAGTCAATGATGTCAATGCCCACCTTAATTAAAATGCCGGCCAGCACCGCATTGGGAATCGGCGCTGTTAGGGGAGCCGCCCAGAGCACCACCATCAAAAGAATTACAGCATGACTCATACCCGAGAGGCAGGTGCGCCCGCCCGCTTGAATGTTGACCACTGTGCCCATGGTTGCCCCCGCCCCGGGTAACCCACCAAACAGACCTGACATGAGGTTGCCAATCCCTTGGCCAATGAGTTCCTTATCCGAATCGTGTTGGGTGCGGGTAATGCTGTCGGCAATGACCGATGTTAAAAGGGAGTCAATACAACCGAGCATTCCGAGCATGGCGGCATCCACCAGCATACTTTTTAAGGCGGGCAGCGAAAATGTTGGTAACACAAACTCGGGCAACCCCGTGGGAATCTGACCAATGCGCACCAAATCCGCATCGGCAAAGAAGACCATCGACAGGAGCGTTCCTAGCACTAGGGCAAGGAGTTGGGGGGGCACCAAGCGCCGCAGTCGTTGGGGGGTAAAGTAAATGAGAGCCAGCGTAAACAGACCCAGAATCAACGCCGCCGGATTCATTGTCTGAATAAATTCCGGTAGGTTTTGCACCGCTCCCAGCACGCCACCTTTGCTGCTGTGCCCCAACAGTGGCCCAATTTGCAGCAAAATCATGATCAGGCCAATGCCGGACATAAAGCCGGAAATGACAGTATAGGGCATCATGGTGATATATTTACCAAGGCGCAGCAGGCCAAATAAAATTTGAAACCCCCCCGCTAGCATCACCACCGTAAAGGCCATGGCCAGCCCCTGTTCGGGGTATTCGCTGGTTAAGCGGGTAATGACCGCCGTAATCACCACCGTCATTGGGCCTGTGGGGTTCGAAATTAAGGTGGGGGTACCGCCAAATAAAGCAGCAAAAAATCCCAGAAAGATGACACAGTACAGACCAGCAGTTGCGCCTGCGCCAGAGGTGACCCCAAAGGCCAGCGCCATGGGCAGTGCCACAATAGCGGCGGTCAGGCCACCAAAGAGATCGCCGCGCCAATGCCGAAACTCTACTCGATTAATTACGTTGCCTAGCATTCCTGCCTCGTGTGTTGACTAGAGAATTTCAATCTAGGGATGTTTCATAGATCAGGTTATGAACCATATTGTCTAACCGGCTGCGGGAGCCGGTAATTTCTCATAACTTATCACTCAGACGGGTTGAAATTCGTAACAGAGCGTTACATCTTGCATGGCAGGTGGTGCTGGTTGCCAATCAGTGTTCCACTCCACTACTGCCCGCCCCGACACAGTTCTAGCTGCACATCTCTTAACTGATCTAACAATTTGTGTCTCCCATGCCTCAGGCTTCTTTGTTACTCTAAAATTAAATATGCAATCAATACTATCTTCGTGAGCAGACTGTCCAATGGCAAGTACGTGTTTAGGAATTTCCATAAACCCTCAATTGCTCACCGATGTCGATACGGTAAATGGCTAATACCCGAGTGATTGAGGCGCTAAACTAAGGCTTTTTTACGGGTTAAGTCGTGGTCTAAGCGGTCAGTTAATCCAAGGATGGAAACAGTGAATTTTGTAGAAATTCGATTTGGGCTTGTGGGTACCACTTTACCTGCGGATCATGGTTATGCCCTGTATAGTGCGATCAAGAAACGCCTTCAAGAGGCCAAAGACGAATCATTTCCAAAGGATTTATCCCCTGATGTGCGCTTATGTACTGTACCGGGTATTCCGAACCAAACAGGCATGATTTATCTAAGTCGCGTCTCTCGCTTCAGGCTACGCTGCCCGTCAGAGCAAATGCAGATTTGGTATCGATTCTTGCAAAATCAGGTTCTTGATATTCGAGGTCATCTTGTTCGACTGGTTCAGCCCCAAATTACGTTACCAGAAGCTAGTGAGGTCTTGGCTTCAAGGCTGGTGACGTTTAAGTTAGAAGCCATCGATCATGTGGATGTGCCGCGATATTTTCTAGAGTCATGCCAAAAGGGATTAGAACGCTTAGAAATCAAGGGAAAGGCTTTTATTCCCAGTGATAGCGATGGCGACTTAGCACGACGCACACTACAGGTGAAAGGCAAGAAAATTGTTGGGTATAGCGTAGTAGTCGAAGGGCTAAGCCAAGAGGATTCTCTAAAGCTGCAATGGCATGGACTAGGCGGGCGGCAACATTTTGGATGTGGCTGGTTTTATCCCATCCAAGAGAAAGTAAATGTCCGCTAAAAATCAGCATTTACGACCCAAGTTGTTATTAGCCAAATCAAAAGAAACACCGTGGAAAGGGGCTTATACCCTAGCTGGACATACGGCGGCTGTAGTCGAGGCAGTGACGACGCTGCTCGATGAGTTAGGCGAGGGATTGATCAAGCAGTTGGGGCTATCTCAGGATTTTGAAACCTTGCGTGCTACGGCTCGGCTTGCGGCGTTTCTTCATGATTTGGGTAAAGCGAATGACCATTTTCAAGCGGTGGTGCGTAAGCTCAAGAACCCGGTAACCCATCCGCAACTGATCCGGCATGAGGCACTATCTGTTTTACTGGCATGGGAATTGAGAGAGTGGTTAGCCACAGGAGCGGGGGATTTGATGGTGGCGATCGCTGCGGCGGGTGGACACCATCTCAAGTTAGGCGGTGCAGCAGGAAAGCAAACGGATGAAGTAGGAGAGATTCGAGAATCTGGTGTAGATGAGTGGACACGGGGCGATCGCCTACTGCTTTACACCAACCATCAGCACTTTATCAGCTTGTTGCGGTATGGGCAAAAAGTCTGTGGGTTTGCGCCAACACTTCCCCAAGGCTTACCGACCACTTGGACGATTACCGACATCAAACAGCGGCGACAAGCGCTCTTACAGCAATTTGCCGCATGGGATGCTGATCCTGTTTTCACGGCTGTGGTGAAAGCCTTGTTGGTGGCAGGAGACACCAGCGGTTCAGCCCTGCCTGCAAATAATCTCAACATCCGATCGTGGATTCAGCGGCAAATTCGCTACACTCTCATGGATGCTGAACTCCAGCGCGTAGTGCATGAACGATTGAACGGTCAATCCCTACGCCCCTTCCAAGAGCAGTTGGGTAACACAACCTCACGGGTGACGCTAGCACGGGCAGGGTGTGGCACGGGTAAAACATTAGGAGCCTACAACTGGGCAAAACGCCATGCGGTGGGGCGTAAGCTGTTTTTCTGCTATCCGACAACTGGCACCAGTACCGAGGGCTTTCTCGACTATGTTCATGAAAAAGTAGATGCGACCTTACTCCACAGTCGAGCTGCCGTTGACTTGGCGCATTTAGACCTGCAGTCCACAGGCGATGATGATGACCTAGAAACCAAGCTAGAGTCCTTCAAGGCTTGGAGTACCAAGGTGAGTGTTTGCACAGTGGATACGGTGCTGGGGCTGTTGCAGTGTAATCGTCGCCCCATGTATTGCTTTCCCGCGATCGCTCAAGCGGCCTTTGTGTTTGATGAAGTTCATTGCTACGACGATAAGCTGTTCGGAGCCTTACTGCGATTTTTGGAGGTTTTCAAGGCTCCAATCTTGCTGATGTCGGCTTCATTTCTGCCGTGGCAGGTACAGGCAATTAAGCAGGCAGTGGGTGAGTCGCTCAATATTATCCAAGGCCCACAAGACCTCGAAACTCAGCCTCGTTATCGGTTTCATTTGGCAGACGCACCGGATTGGGAACGGGTGAAGGCTGAATTTGACCAAGGCGGCAAGATTTTGTGGGTGTGCAATCAGGTGAATACGGCGATCGCGGTCTTCGAGGAAGCCCAGCAGCGGGGGCTAAAACCGTTGCTGTACCACAGCCGTTACAAGTATGGCGATCGCGTCAATCACCACCGGGAAGTCGTGGATCGGTTTAAGGCGGATGGGGCGGTGATGGCCGTTACCACCCAAGTGGCCGAACTGTCGCTGGATTTGTCTGCCACGCTGTTGGTCTCCCAAATGGCCGATCCATCCGGATTGATTCAACGGTTAGGACGCTTGAACCGTCGCTATTGCGGTCATGCTCTGGATGCTCTGTTCTATCCTGATGAAAAAGTGGGCTTTCCCTACGGGCAGCATGAATTAGATATGGGAGCAGCTATGCTTCAAAGCTTCAGCGGAGAAGTTTGTCAGGCAGACCTAGCCTCGTGGCTAGAGCAAGCTGCTGTGCAGGGTAAACCGGATCGGGATTCTGTATGGCTCGATGGCGAATGGCGCACCTACCCGACTTCCTTGAGACAAGCGGGATACACCACAACGGCTTTGCTGGAGCAGGATGTAAAAACGGTAGAAGAATTACCCACCAAGCTTTTGCCACGCTATACGGTGCCGCTGGCAGTCGGTGCTAACCAAACGAAGAGTTGGAAGAAACATCGGGGATATCCGGTAGCGCCGTCTGAGATTTGGGGTTACTCCTCAGAGATTGGTGCTTATGAACTGAGCAGGAGGTGATTCATTTTGACGGAACTGGTACTATCCATCTTCGACCCAAATACATTGCTACCGCATCGGGCAGGGATAGCGGGGTTGGCGCTGGCGTTGTCAGCAATTGACCCTACTGGTGCCCCAATGCAATGGGAAGTGACAGAAGATGCCGTGAAATTATCGTGGGAAGGAAGCGATTTAGAAGCTATCCAATGGCTTTTGAAGCAGACTTACCGCTCTGAGCAGGGCTATCTAGAGGTGCCTGCCCTCAAACTGGATGAACAGGGTCGCTATATCTTTACAGAAGGAGTGATGTCCACCTTCTTGCAGCACATTCAGCAGCGCACTCGTGAGAAGCAAACTGTTTCTTTATCATTCCTAGTTGAAAAGGACAAGCCCGAGATTCGGATTGATTATTATCCTGTTGTAGATTGTTACTACACCTGCGATTCCAAGGATGCATTCACTAGCAAAGGAGCTTTCAAGAAAAGCATACCAATCAAAAGTCATCATTTGCCTGGGTTAATTGAATGTTTTGTTAATGGTGCCTATGTTGAGTCACCCACGGGATTTCTATCCCTCTTGTTTCTGCCGTTGGCCTGTGGCTACTACCAGTTGCCAGGGTATCGTTCTGCACTGGTGATTCCTGAAGTTCGAAACTTGAAAGAGTGGGTGAATTTGCGCCGCAGGATACCAGGGCGCACCTATCGTAGCTTTCGAGCCAGTAGTGCGGGAGAGTCTGCCCTAAGTTTTTTACTTCGCGAAAAACTGGTTGAAGATGCCCAGCAATTTCGAGTGGATTACTGCGAGGTTTACCAGCTTGGGAACCAGCCGTGGGATGGCAATCAGTCTTACCTCAAGCAGGCTGTGCATCGAGTGCAGGTTAATGACCAGGTATTAGGACTATACGAAATAGCCTCTCGACTATTGCCACCCAGAGTCAAACTTAAGCAGGATGGTGAAGGAGTTTGGTTGGCAGAATCCAAGGTGCTGGCGTGGATCAGCGATAACCTAATCACCAACAAAGCTTGGTACAGCGGTTTTTTTGAATTTCGCAAAGCGACCACTATTTATCCAGAAGATCGGAGGGGACTTGTTGTCATGACCGAACACTTAAATGCAGATGAGCAAGTGTTGTTTGATGCGGTGCAAGGGGCATTTAGCGCATTTCTACGTAACCAGATTCAGCAAGCCCAAAAGCAAGGGCGACCGCTTGATTATGGTCAAGTGACTGATAAGGTCATCTACCGTTTACAACGTCCCAATACTCAACAGGAATTTGCAACGGCTCTGGTTGATTTTCTGAGTCAGTTTCGCAGTAAAGCTGCCCGTGCAGCAGGCCCACAGATCTTTTGGTGGATTCATCAGGAATCGAACTGGCGAAAAGCTAGGGATTTAGCTCTGCTGGCGATCGCTACCTACACCAGTAAAAAGGGTGATGCTTTGGACGGAGAGGAGGTGGCGATCGAATCATCGGGCGATAGTGAGATACACTCTGAAACACAGCAAGCAAATGTTTTGTAGGTTGTTGACATTACCGGAATCACGATGACTCAAAAGACAACACCTCACCGTATTCGTGGCACAACACCAGAAATTCAGCAGGCCGCGCAGCAACTCAGGAAGCAAGCAACGCCTGCAGAAACGGCTTTGTGGCAGGCCTTGAGAAATCGCCAACTTAATGGTCTGCGCTTCCGTCGCCAACATCCGGTTGGACGGTTTATTCTCGATTTTTATTGTCCCTCAACTAAGTTAGTCATTGAACTAGATGGTGCAGGGCACGAAAATCAACAGGATTATGATACAGCTCGTACCCAAGAACTGGAAGCTCATGGTTATCGAGTGCTTCGCTTTGATAACCAACAGGTTATGAATGATTTAGGCGCAGTCTTAGATGAGATTTATCAAGTGTCGATTAGTAGCCATGCTAGTTAACCCCTCAGTGTTCCTGTCCCAAGTCTGGGAGGAGCTAGCAGGTGATTCATTCTCCCCTTCTCTCAGTGATGGGAGAAGGGGTCGGGGGATGAGGGCAAATTTCCTCAAGACTCACCGACAAATGCTCACCAGTCGAGTCATTAAGTCTGTGACCCTCTCCCCCTCAGTGTTTCTGTTCCAAGTCTGGGAGAAGCTAGCAGGTGATTCATTCTCCCCTTCTCTCAGGAATGGGAGAAGGGGTCGGGGGATGAGGGCAAATTTCCTCAAGACTCACCGACAAATGCTCACCAGTCGAGTCATTAAGTCTGTGACCCTCTCCCCCTCAGTCCCCCTCTCCCAAGTCTGGGAGAGGGAGAGGCCGGAAAACTCTGCACGAGGACACTAACCATTCATTCCCTAAAACCAAGGAGCAATAACTATGTCTCAACATCTATTTGCAACGATTGTGACCTCTACTGCTGTGGCTGCCAACAACCGAGGAGAAGGTGATGGCAGTACACTATCAACGCTGCAAAAAATCACTCGTGGTAATGATCAGTACACTACAGTGAGCGCAGAAGCAATTCGTTGGGGATTGCGAGAGTATCTCCAAAATCATTATGAAACTGAAACTAACCGTACATTCAATCCTGATACTGACAAGTACAGCTTCAAAAATGAAAAATTTAGTGCCGAAGAGTTCATTGACGATGACCTGTTTGGCTACATGGATGCCAAGAAGGGTAAAGACAACGAAGATGCCACAACCAAGCGACGGGGAGCGCTAGAAATTAGCCGCGCCATCAGCCTTGACCCCTACTGGGGAGATATTGCCTTTGGTTCTAAGGGAGGCGAAAAAGGCAAAACATCGATCCACAGTACCGAAGTTCACTGCACTGCCTATCAATATACAATCGCGCTCACACCCGAAAGCCTGAAGAAGCCGGAACGAGCCGCGTTGGTGCTAGATGCAATTGGTGCAGTGCGCCACGTGGGTGGTAACCATGCCCGGTTCTTGTATGACTTCCGCCCAGAATCCATCGTCATCCGCATCACCGATGATCCTAGTCCTTGGATTATGGACAGCTTTAAGCGGATGGGTGACACAGTGGGTTGCCCCAAACTGCTGCGCCTAGTAGAAGTTGGCGATGTGGCAGCAAGCGAGTTGATTGTAGCAGGTGAGATTGCCGATACGCCCTATGGTGAGCAGCTAAGCAAATTGGGTGTGAAGGTCTTTCGAGGGGTTAAAGAAGCCATTGCCGAAGCTAAGCAAACGCTAGGGACTCCTCAACGTGTTTAGGAGTTTGTCCTAGTGATGTTTACCAGAGGTCGAGACAGATCAACGTATGCAGCTTTATCTTGATTGTCCCTGCACAAGCTTTCCGCGCAGCTTTGCACGGGACTACAAAGAAACCTATCAGTATCCGCCGCCTTCTACAATTTACGGGCTACTGCTATCTCTTGTGGGCGAAGTCGATATGGAAGTCCATCGCGGAGTAAAACTTGCGATCGGCCTCATTGGCGATGATCCGCCCATTTCACGCATTCTGCGCAAGCAGCGCCATCATAAATTTAGTAAAACACACATGGGTACCTATCCCACCGGTAAATTCTCTAAGCCAAATTACCAAGAGATTTTGACGGATTTAGAAGTGGTCATCAAGGTTGACTCCAGTGAGGAAGCAGCCCCCCTCAAGTTGACGGAGCGCATCGCGATCGCCCTCACAAACCCGTCTCAAATCACGCGCTTTGGCGGGCTAAGTTTAGGCGAGTCATGGTCAATGGTAAATGGTCTTCGTGACTACCGAAACACCGATGGGGCAGTTCGCTGGCTGATTAAGGATAACCGTGGACTCATCAGTCTTCCTATTTGGATTGATCGCAAGACAAGTCGAGGAACATTTCAGCGTTTTAGCCTGAGCAATCACTGGCAGGAAAACGGCTGGGTTATGATTCCCAAGTCACCGAGCAAGGAGCCACTTCCTCAAAAAAGAGGGCGATCGCCCCGATAGGATATAACTACCATTGATCCCGATAGGATATAACTACCATTGATTTAGTATCTTTCACCGATGGTCTTCCGCCATGGCGACTGCCCCTCCTGTGTATCTGCCCAAAACCCTACGGGTCACTCAAGAGCAATTTCTGGAACTTGTCAAAGCAAATCCAGAGCTACGCTTTGAGCAAACCGCTACTGGGGAATTGACTGTAATGCCACCGACCGGAGGTGAAACTGGCCGCCAAAATGCTCAACTCATCCTGCGGTTAGGGATATGGAATGAAGCGGCTCAACTCGGGGAGATTTTTGACGCTTCGACGGGGTTCCGTTTGCCCAATGGTGCGATTCGATCGCCTGATGTGGCATGGGTTGCTAAAGATCGCTGGCGATCGCTGACCCCCGCAGAACGCTGTGGTTTTGCCCCCTTGTGTCCCGATTTTGTGATTGAACTGGCCTCCCCCAGTGACTCCCTAGAAACCCTGTCAGCCAAAATGCAGGAGTACATCGAGAATGGCTGCCGTCTTGGTTGGCTCATTGCACCTGAACTAAGGTTTGTGGAAATTTATCGACCCAACCGCCCTGCCCAGCGTTATGCTCTCCCCTTGGAACTCTCTGGTGAAGATGTTTTGCTTAATTTTACATTAAAAATTGACTAGAAGATAATTTCATCTGCTATATTTCAAAAAAGGAACACTCCTCAAACTATGGGGGTAGTTATGGAAAGTGGCAATACTGAACTACCCCATGAGGAAACCCTCCGGGTTAACTCTCTCCATGCATTCACCTATTGTCCACGCTTATTTTATCTTGAAGAAGTTGAAGAACTTTATACGCAAAATGCGTCTGTTTTTGCTGGACGTCGGTTGCACAATGAGTTGCAAAGGTCTGAGCACGAAGACTGGCAACAACTCAGCCTTGAAAGTGTAGAGCTAGGACTCCGTGGCAAAATCGATGCTCTGCGGACGACTGAAGGTTACTTGATTCCTTACGAACACAAAATTGGTCGTTGCAGTCGTGGCTCCCAAGGGCAAGCACAGCCATGGCCTAGTGACAGGGTGCAAATTTTGGCGTATGCCTGTTTGATTGAAACAGTGTTGCAAACAACCGTTCCAGAAGGGCGAATCCACTACCACAGGGATAACGTGACGGTTCGAGTTCCTGTTAATGATGAGGAGCGCCAGCTTGTTCGTAACACCATTGACCAAGCGCGCCAATTACGAGCCTCCCTTGAACGACCGCCTGTCTGTAATAATGAAAAGCTCTGTCTGAACTGCTCATTAGCCCCTGTGTGCTTACCTGAAGAAGCACGCTTGTCCCATGATCAAAGTCACACACCATTCCGTTTATTTCCGCGGGATGATGAGCGTGACATCATCCATGTCACCGTAGGCAAAGCCTTAATTAAGCGCTCAGGTGAGCAGTTACGCATTTGTATTGATGATGAACCTGAACAAAAGCTACCCATTCAACAGATTAGCCAGATTGTTATCCACAAATTTGCCCAAATTACTACCCCAGCAATTCATCTGTGTGCCTATCGTGATGTTGGTATTCACTTCATTAGTAGTGGTGGACGTTACATTGGCAGTGTTGATAATCGCCATGGCAGTATTCAGCGGCGCATTCGCCAATATCAAGCACTGACCAATCCTGAAATGTGCCTGCGCTTAGCTCAAGAGTTAGTAAACTGCCGAGGCCATAGCCAACGTCGTTTCCTATTGCGATCGCAGCGCAATAAACAATTACAAGTGGAGGCTCTAGCTAACATTACTACGGACATGGCACTGCTCCTAAAAGCTGTTCCTGACACTCACTCTTTGGAGGAATTGCGCGGACTTGAAGGAAAACTAGCAGCACTCTACTTTTCAGGTCTTCGCTATACTCTTAGCGATTCAGTGACTCAGGAGCTACACTTTAGTGGCCGTAACCGTCGCCCACCGAAAGATCGGTTTAATGCTCTACTGAGCTTTGGGTATTCCCTACTACTCAAAGATGTGATGAATGCTATCTTAACCGTTGGATTAGAGCCAGCTTTAGGCTTTTATCATCAACCTCGTAGCCAAGCACCACCCTTGGCTCTTGATCTGATGGAAATTTTTCGGGTTCCTCTTGTGGATATGCTTGTTGTAGGGTCTGTGAACCGAATGCAATGGAACCCTGACACTAACTTTGAGGTGCGTGGAGAGCAGGTATGGCTGAGTGATGAAGGTCGCCGCAAAATGATTGAACTTTATGAGTCCCGTAAAAGTGAGACATGGAAGCATCCTGTGACTAATTATTCACTCACTTATCGTCGGATTCTAGAGCTAGAAGTGCGCTTGCTTGAAAAAGAATGGTCTGGAGAATCGGGTCTCTTTGGCAAATTAATTCTTCGCTAAAAACTATGGGTGAGTCCAAAAATTGGTATCTCATTTGCTATGACATTCGTGACCCGAAACGATGGCGGAGAGTTTACAAAAAACTAGAAGGCTATGGCGAACGATTGCAGTACTCTATTTTTCGCTGTCGATTAACTGCAAGAGAGCGAGAAAAACTGCGCTGTGAAATCGAAAAATATCTGACTGAAGAGGATGATTTGTTGATTATCGGTCTTTGCAATCACTGTGTAGAACGAATGAGTTATTGCAACCGCCCGAATGTGTGGCAGTTGCCAGAACACAATTTCAGGATTTTTTAAGATTCAAGGATCGCTGGATGCAATTATTCTCTGGCCTTTTGGATATTTTGAGGTCTGATGTTGACAGTGATTGGGAGTTTTTGTTAAATTTAGAGGTGCTTGAAAATCTCTGAACCTCGCTCCTACTCAGGGGCAGACAACTAAAGATTGAGTGCATATAAAAATTTTCTCTTTACGGGAAAATCGTTTGTCCTAGGTGCTTGAATTGTACTATCGCAAACCCTGTGATAGACTAGGTTTTACGGAAGTACTGTGCCTCTACCTCTGATGCCGTAAGGCGTTGAGCACCGGGGTACACGCTCGTGCGATTGACGTGCAGAATTTCCGCCGTGCCTCTACCTCTGATGCCGTAAGGCGTTGAGCACTAACCTTAGACGTAACCCTTAACTGTCTCTAATAGTGCCTCTACCTCTGATGCCGTAAGGCGT
>Ga0209207_1000726_pt1 | contig 18306 bp, 18 predicted proteins | sample SaghotsprinmetaG_FD_184140 | JGI IMG/M metagenome (GOLD analysis project Ga0209207, IMG submission 184140) | Hot spring microbial communities from South Africa to study Microbial Dark Matter (Phase II) - Sagole hot spring metaG (SPAdes) (version 3) | ecosystem: Environmental > Aquatic > Thermal...
GCTGGATTTGCCGGCACCGTTGGCGCCGATCAGGCCGGCCTTGTGGCCGGGGTGCAGGGTCAGCTCGGCGCCTTCCAGCAAACGCTGGGGGCCACGCTGTAGAGTGAGGTTCTGGAGTCGGATCATACGTTCCACTACGCACAAAACTGTAAATCTAAGAGCAAAGAGGTGCCTAGATTGAGTCCTGCTATCGTACCACGCCCCCTAGAAACTGAGGGAAATCAACTGCTTGCTTTGTAAACCGCGAAGAACTATCCTTCTAAGTACGCTTTTTTGTAAACATCTTTTCAGAAGCGATACCGGGATTGGAATGCCGTACTCAGTAAGAACGTTCATAGCCAGCAACGGCGAGAGATTTTCTCAGTTGTACGACCTAGAGCATCCTGGCTTCCCTCTCTTCTATCCCACTGCATTCATATCTCGCTCGGTGCGTATAGGCACGACTCATGAAACGCAGAAGGTCTATCTAGAAGCCATAAAGCGTGTTTGTGAGTGGGAGTTGAAGAGAGATATAGATTTAGCCTCTCGATTCCACACGAGACAATATCTAACCGTAGCGGAAATTGATGATCTTGCTCTCCACATCAGAGCAAGAAAGCCCCCCCATCAAACCGGGGTGATCGGAAACCTCAAATACAACACATACATTCGCTATACGGAACAATATCTGCGGTGGTTGTTACATGAAGTGATCACCGATTCTAATAACTTAGAAGTTAAAGCTGCTGCTGAAACCCAGTCCAAACTCATTCTCAAGAAAAAAATCCGTAAGACTGGATCAAAGTCAGCACGTGAGCAGAGCGCAATCTCGAAGAAATTACCCGCCACAGCGCAAAATCAACTTCTTGATTTGTTTCAATCACCATTTATACGCGCGGAGCACAAGCAAGACTACGGCCCTCGCCTACGTAATGTAGTGATCCTACGCATTCTGTATGCAACAGGAATGCGAATTGGAGAAGCACTCAGCCTGAAGTTGAAGAATTTTGTTGAGGCTGTAGGCGGAGAGAGTGCATATCTAATTATTGAACGTAACCATGATGATCCACACGACCCACGCCCAAGACAGCCTGCGGTGAAGACACGCGGACGAAAGCTCCCTATTTCCCAAGAGCTTGAGGCGCAGATTCTAGAGTACATAACGGATTGGCGTGCAGACGTACCAGGCGCAGGTTTTTCTGACGAGAGTTTCATCTTCATTACCCACCGAGCTCGTCGCAGCCAAGGTGACCCTCTACAGATAAGTGCATTTGAGGCTGGCGTCGGCCATCTTAAACGCACATTCCCTGCACTCTCATCTCTGCACCCGCACCTTCTTAGGCATGACTGGAATTATCGGTTTTCCATTATTGCCGACTCGCTAAACATGCCGAGCGAAGAAGAGGCACGCTGCCGCGAAGAGTTAGAAGGCTGGGAGACCGGATCAAAATCAGCGAAGAAATATAACCGTAGGCATATTGAAGAAAAAGCATTCGAGATGGGCCTATTGGTCGCAGCAGACACTAGCAGGTATCGTTAATGAGCGCAGATGGAACAGTAGAAACGATTATCGCTGACTGGGATCACAACGACCTAGATCGAACCTGTCGCACCCAGGCCACAAGCAATGAGTTTTACTGGGACGAAGATGCGATGGTGTGGCCAGGACACGGAAGTGTCACCATGGCGGAGGCGCTAAGCCCAATGAGCGCAGCTATGAGATCTGCATTTAAAGAAAGCTATATAAGCTTCATGGAAGAGGCATCCTACTCTCAGATCTCATACAAGACTCAACTTCAAAATTTAAGTTTCGTATTGAAGTCCTATCCAACCACTAGCTTTGATCTTCCCTGGATGTCCAATGCGGTTAAGTCTGATCAGTTCCGAAGGCTCAGGGTTATGCACCACTCTTTCCTCGACCATCTCGGCTGCCGTTACGATGGAAGTGTTAGCGAAGAAGCGTTACGCCTCCTTCTTCTAACGAAAGCAAGTCATTCGCAATTCGCTAACGTACTTTCTGATGATCCCAAGAAAAGTTGGTTAACAGATGAAGAGTATGAGTCTCTGTTGCGCACTGTTTGGGACAACTATGAGAGCAACACTGCCTGCACCCAAGTTACGCTCTTACGACTACTCTCAATGCAATACGCCAGAAGGCCTAGACAATTTGCTCATCTGAAGATAGGAGACCTGCTCCCTCCGGGAGCACCAGACAACTCTTTCAACGAATGGGTACTAAATTTCCCTGGCGTTAAAGATATAAACGCGGAACGAGGATTTCGTGATAGCAAATTCGAGCCACACCCGCTGCCCGACCACCTTCTACAGTTGGTTAATTTGCAAATCCGCGAGGTAAAAACTCTTTTTGAGAGCAGTCTCGGATTCGAAATTAATGATCATGACTTAAAAAACCTTCCACTTTTTTGCTCTGACCTCCGACTTATTGAAGCGGTCAACTTTATTCAAAATCATTACAAACTTGACGTAACCGCCAATCTACATCATGAACTATTTCATTTAAGGCCGGCATTAATTAAAGAGTGCCTATGCTGGAGAAGCCTAAGTCCAAATCTGATCCAGCGAGTTGGGAGAAATCAAAACACTAAAAGACCTGTTCCCCCAGTAAGCCACAGAACCGGGCGAACATTAGTCGTCAGCTCCATAAGAATGCGACATACAAGAGCACGCCAACTCGCGCGAAAAGGAATGCCGCGCCATATCCTTTCACATTGGCTTGGGCACACATCAGAAGACGCCATCAAGCATTACTATAATGATCCCGCAGAGCAGGCCAGGATGATCAATGAATCTATGGCGCCAGCTCTAGCGCCCTTGGCAATGGCATTTACCGGAAATCTCATTGAGACAGTCGAAGAAGCTAGCCTTGCCCACGACTCAAGTAAAAGAGTTGAGATGGCCAGATCTGGCGAACTTTTAAACGTCGGCCACTGTGGAAAATATAGCTTTTGCTCACTTACAACAATTCCTATCCCCTGCTATCGTTGTAAATATTTTGAGCCTCTGGTGGATGCGCCTCACACTGAGGTGCTGAATGCGTTGAACCAAAGGCAAAACGCCGAAAGTCAGAATATTAAGATTGGAGGTCAGCGGCGACTGATTCTGCCTATTGATCTGACCGCAGATATTAAAGCGGTTGAGAGCTGTATTGCCCGATGTGAAGCACGCAAGGCAGAGCGAGAAGATGAAGAATGAATGCCATAGCTGAGTTCAAGCCAAAGCGCGATCTGACTGCGCTTCAAAACTTAGAAGCGTTCATATCCCTTTCTCGTGACCAGCTAACCTTATGGAGCAACTTACCTGGATTTAACTGGAACAATGCAGAGCGCTGGCCCACAACGTTCAAAACCATAACCTTTCTAAGCTTAAAACACACTCACCTCGCCAAAAGCAAAACCATTCCTGCCGAGGCGCTTCTTCATCCAAATTTTATTCTATTTGCAAAAGCTTATCTAAGGTATTCGCACACGCTTCATGACACCAAAACTCTGGACGTTGAAATCAAATCACTGAGAGTCATTGAGCATGTTCTTCTTAAAAACGCGCTCATCCCCGATATAACTCAGTTCTCACGGCGTCATTTTGATGCAGCAGTTGAACTCTTAGAGCCCGTACCCAATCGCCAGGATGTGTGTAATTGCATACTTAAGATCTTGGCCGCCATGGCCAAGCTTTATATCGTAACAGGCGATGCTCTTTCATGGCGCCACCCCTATAAAGGAAAGCTATCTTATGACTCGTTAAACGGAGCAGGTGCTTCAGCTGAAGTTAAAGATAGCAAGGTAGCTGACCAAGATGCGCTTCTCGCGATTGCTAATGTATTTTCTCAGGGCCTGACCAGTTCGATTTCTGACGTCGACACCATGATAACGTCAACCACTGCAATTCTACTTAGCGCGCCGATGCGCATTAATGAAGTACGTCGACTTCGAACCAACTGCGTAGACCATGACACAAACAAACATGGAATAGTAGAACACTTTCTCAAATATTACGTCCCGAAGACTGGGCAGTTTACCCGAAAGGGTATACCTGCCGTAATTTTCGAAGTCACTGAAATCGCCATTGACCGTCTGATAACTATCACAGAGGAAGGTCGCAGATTAGCTCTATATATGGAATCCGAGCCTACTAGGTTCTATCGCCATCAAGACTGCCCTAGCGTGAGCGATGAAGAAGAACTGACCCCAACGCAGATAGCCCAAGCACTAGGATATTCAAGCCGTCGATCTGCGTCTGACTTCCTTGTCAGACATACAGGAAGTCGCTCGGGAAAAGGCTATAGCCTCAATTCGCTATGGCAGTTGGTGTTAGCCGAACACAAGTCGTTGAACCCGCATTTCCCTTATCAGGAAGATCCAGACGCACAGAAATACACACCATTAAAGATGTCAGAATCGCTAATGTGCTTCCGAAGAAACCAACTTGGCACCCGGTCGGGGACAAGCCCGGTACTATTATCTCCCTTTTCCGGAGACGCCTATTCGCTTCGACTAGGGGCGGAAGTATCCCATGATGCGCTGAACTTCTTCACACGCCACGGCTATGACTCTCTTAAACTAAATTCCCATGGCATACGGCATCTACTGAATCGACTTGCGAAACAGTCGGGAATCCCCATAGAACTCATCACAGAGTGGAGTGCCCGAGCAAGTGTCAAACAAACAAGAACCTATCTTCACGATGATCAAGCGCAAGTAGCCGCACGTGCAGCAGCTGCTCTCGGCACGATCCAAGAGCAGACTCCGCTAAACCCTATCACTGAAGAAGAAGCATTGCTCTACAGGCAAGGCCCCTATCACCGCAGCCGCTACGGAATGTGCCGTCGCAGCTGGCGCATGGGGCCTTGTAACAAATTTGCCGACTGCCTCAACTGCTCGGAACTACTGATGTGCAAAGGTGACAAGATTGCTCTAGAGCTAGTTCAGCAAGATCACGATAACCTTGCTCATACCTATACGGCTGCAAAGGAAGCCATTTCCCAAGGAGAGCGCTCTGCCACCCGATGGACAGAGGTTGCCGAAGTACAGATTCCCCGACTAATTGAACTACTCGACGTTCTTCAAGACCCCAACATCCCTGATGGCAGTCCTATTGAGATTGCTGGTGAAGACTTCAGTCATGAACGCGTAATCGTTTCCCAAAAGGCCGAAGCGGCAGGCATACGACTGCTTGACAGGGAATCATTAGCCCTGACGTACAGCCAAGAACTGCTTGAATGTCTCGACACTCTACTTGACGACGAAGATGCCTAAATTAATCAGCGATCAACATATAAAGCAAATCTCACAGATGATCCGAAACTGGCCGACTAGCGATTCGCTTGACTGGAATTCGGTTTGCCTTGGCGCCCAAGAAATATTGGGCTGGGATAAGCCCCCAACTCGTCAAGCACTAGATAAAAAACCCTTAATTAAATTCGCTTATACAACAAAGAAAAACAGCCTCAAAAGTGAAAAAGCCAAACTCAAAGGAGTTCCTAAGCCACGTAGTAGCCTTGATGCGATGAAACAAATTTCTCGTCTTCAGGATGAAAATGATGCATTGAAATTAGAGCTTGCAAAAATGGCGGAAATTGCAAATAGATTTATCCACAATGCTTCTTTAGCAGGGCTATCTCGTGAACGCTTAATGGCCCCCCTTCAAACTGTTTCTGAAGCCGGTAACGCTCGTCGCAAGAAATCAAAGAAGATATGAAGCGATTACAGCCGCCTAACTACTCTTGGCTCGCGTAGACCAATATCAATCCATCGCCCTGAATGTCACTGCGACTCGCCTGTGTGTACGGTTTTCCCTTACACCACCTGCATGAGGCACCCTACCGACATGAGAATGGGTGGATGAAGGGCCAGCTATCTGCACACAAGGAAGATGATCGATGGATCAGCAGTCTTTTCCTGTGGGCTTGGCGCAGTACCGCTGCACCGTCCTGATCGTCACATCTAGCTCTTTGGCGATCTGCGCATTCGACAGACCTAACTGCTGTAAACGAAGAACCTCATCGCGAACGAAATTCGACCTCAGCCCCCTGACACCCCGAGAAGCCTCAGATTCAGAAAAAGGCTCGAAGATGCCTGCGACCACGTGCTTACGAAACACCTTTGCATGAGTGGCAAGGCACGCTTCAAGGGGCTGGCCGGCAAGACGCGCCTCAACAGCCAGGAGTAGCTGGCTAGGGGTGACGCCAAGTATTTCGCATAGAGCACCCAGCGTATTGAGCTTAATGATGCTCATGCCTTTCTCGACTTCGCGTAGGTGGGATGAGTTGATGATCCCAGCGAGGTCTTCATGTGGGATGCCTTGTCGCAGCCTCACATCTCTGAGCACTTCGCCAAGCACCTTTTCGTAGCTCATCTCATCGCGCCTGGCAAAAGAGAGCATATAGCCAGTTTTGACGCGACATATCCTGTGGGCGTAGCATCGTCTCATGTCGCATTAGATGACTTTCCTAGCTGTCAATTAACGCCAATGGAAAAGCATCTATGCGACCAGAGCAACCAGCCGCCCAGATATCCCGAGACCCACCGAATGCGTCCCCACGATCCCGCCCACAAAGGCAAAGCTGACTTTGCCTTCAGTTCCACATCGCCTGGTACATGGAACTTATCCCTCGAAGGCAGTGAAGCCTGGATGCACCTGACCCTTGCGAGCGCAACCGAGCAAACAGTCGTCAGAACCGTCGCCACCAACGACATCGAGCAGATCAAGCAGACCCTCATGGCGCCCGGCGAAGGTCTCGTGGTGCGGTCGTTTCAAGCGGTCTTCGCCTCCGACTTTCCAGACAACAGCGGCCTCGGCGTGGCAGAGGTTTACGACCTCACGGAAGGGAAAACAAAGAAGGGTGAGGTTTTCTATCGGCTTAAAACCAAGTTCGGCGTATTCCGATTTGGAGGGCCGGTTCAGTTGCCAGCGCGACAGGAAAATCTCGACTGGAACGTGCGGATCTACTCCGCTAAACGCCCAGCCAAACGCTATTACGCGGAATGACCATGAGCGTCGTACAACAAGCTGCTGACCTCATCTACGGCGACGGCATTCCCATGCCCGGACTCGAAATCCCCCAAGATGAAGCCATCCAGGTCACACGAAAGCACTTCCCCTATTTCGACTACTGCTTGGTGCGCGACTGGGCCTGGATTGACCTGGACTTAACTCCGGAGCAAGCCGAAGCCTTCGCGAGAACGCAGCGCAAACCTGCGATCATCTTCGCGCGCACAGTCATTTTCGACATTTCGCGTCGTTTCGATGTCGGAGACTTGGTGCGCACTAGCCCGCTCTACCGCTTTGAAGAGGGCTTCATCTTTGCCACGCTCAACTCCGCATACCTCCTCATGGGCGATGGCGTGCGCAAACGGGCGACGCTCGAAACCGTAGCCAGTTTTTTCTTTGCCCATTAGAGGCACCTAGAAGCTCTCAGCAGGCGAAAATCTGATGCGTCGTCCCATCTACGATGAAGTGATGAACCTGAGCGCCCGGCTCGCCGAGAGGTGCCACCCAGGTGTCGCCGATCAGCACGCTTCGTTGCTCGCACGGTACGCACGCCTCGCTACGGCTTGCGCCGCCTTCGAGTCTTTCAACGGCTGCCGGCCAGGTGACGATGAAGACCTTTTCCAGGCCATGGCTCAGCGTCGCCGGCAGATCGCCGATGTCCTTGCGCACGCCAATCTGACTGCATTCGAAGAAGAGGCAGCCCCCGGCCTCTACCTGGGCATCCCATATTTCGACCGCTGCTCGGACAAACAGCCGGTTTTTCTCGTTAATCGAACGACCCAGCCGACCACCTACATCGGACGGAGGCTGTATGCGTATGCGAGCACAGACGACGGCATCGATGAGTACAGTGGCGCAGGCAGTGGCTTTGCTGACGGCATCGCGGCAGTTGCTGTGGTCGAGCCTGGCGCAAGGCTACAGATCGATGATTACTCGATGAGCTTCGACGGCGACTTCGTCAGCAATCGACGGCTTGTGCTTCTGGTCGGCGGCGAGAGGTCGGAATGGTTCGTTAGCGTTTCCAAGCTGGGCGGGTATATGTGGGACGAAGACCTGCATGGGCTGCATTTGCTCAAACGAGTAGAGAGCCTTTAGCGCTGTAGTCGACGTGGCCGCACCGGGGCACCGCTGACCTCAGCCCACCCTTCAATGAAGCCTCTGGAAACCCACGTCTCTGGAGTGCCATCATCAACACATCCCTCGCGGCTAACCATAGGTGCTGATGTGACAGATGTGATTTCATCCGCAGCTGCAACGATCCTCAAAACGATCACGGAAAAGGTGGTCGGCAAGCTATTCGACAGATTCTTTCCCACGAAGAAAGAAGCGCCCACTCCCCCAGTCCAGGCTTCACAAACGGCCAGCACCTACGCTCAAGAGGTCGGCGGCAGAGTTCGTTTTATTCGTGAGAGCCTGCTTGGCTTTTCTATGCGCCAGATGTGCGAAAAGCTCAACATCGAGAGCGTCACGCAGCTTGAGAAGTACGAGGCCGGGACGGAAGAAATCCCGATCCATATCACTCGCCAGATAGAACAAGAGTACGACGTCGACCCGGCTTACTTAGACGGAAAGACCTCAGCCGTATTCACCGGCTTCCCCACCGACAAAGACACCATGATCGGGTATCTGCGGCGGGGTTTCACCCCCGTGATAGCGACCATCCCAAGACCCCTGGGGGTCACAGAAAAGCTCTACTGCTACATCACTTTCGAGAAGCGTGAAGCAGATTTCACTCGACATGCCGTGGGTATGTTGTTGTGCTCATTTTCATCGCACGGCTGCGGGCGAGGAAATTTGCATGAGCTGATTTACGCCATGCTGGATCTAGGCATGAACCCTTTCAGCGTAAGGGTCGTCGAGGCTACCTGGTATAGCTGGGAAGCCATTGAAAATGGCACCTACAGCTCCGAGACCTCTGCTCGATCCGTTAGAAAAACGGACTATGACTGCCTCGACATTTGGGCAGAGTGGTGCGAGCGGGTTGTAGCGTCCAGAGACAAATGGCGGAGGATGAACCAAGACCCTATGATGGAGCTCATTGCGAACCCCAAATTCAGCCAGCTCCTGGGCCCCTCCTCTTAGCCCGAGATCTCCTGAATCGCCCCCGCTATACCTGAGCTCCAGTGCGAGGCGAGAGGAGCGCACGTAAGGTGGAAAATAAACCAGCACGCATAGATGCATGAAGGCTCAAAGCATTGCGCCGTTGAGAGCTTACCGTGCGCCACTTCGTGCCTCAGCATGGGGCCACCTTTGAGGTTGAACAGGATGTGGAATAGGTACGTGTTATCTACCCCAAACACCTGCTCGATCTCTTCCCAGTAGTTCTTGAGCAACAGCTTGAGTGACTGATCTTCCTGGGTGAGATCCACATTCAGCTTGGCGGTATTCGATCTGCGGCTGGTCAGCACATGCCTAAGGGCGTTCTCAAGCTGCGGGATCAACAGGTGAGCTGCCGCGACCATGTCCCCCTGTACAAGCTTCGAAAAACCCTGGGCGAAAATTGCCTCGAACCCTGGCGGCACGAATCCGCTGCTACAGACAATGGGCTCAAAATGCCGATCATCAATGAGCTGACAACGGCTCATCGTGATGCACGCTGGCCGAATAAAGGCCTCTGTCGCTATGTGATAGTGAAGTCCCGCTTCAGTAAGGCTTTCGTGATCAAACCACTCCTGCGGCGGTTCACTGTCATGGGGCACATGCGCCGCTGTCGCGATCACCTTTCCTCGATCATCGGCAAAGGACTTACCGGCCATCGACGAGAAGAAGTATGTGTCTCTCTTCTCCAAGCAGTTTTTATGAAGCGCTTTTTTGTCAGGGGCACGAGATGTGAATGCCAACCGCAGCAGCATTTCGTGAACATCAAGCGGCTCAAATTCTTCTATCGTCGCCCGACGCTCATCCGTTAAGTCCAGCGGCAGACTGAACGAGCCAAACTCGGAAAGAGAATCCTCTTCGTGCTGCTGGAGTTCCTTCTTGAGGAGTTCGATTCTTTCTGCCATGCCGCCAATTGCACGGAACTCCCCAATAGCAGTGCGTGTCCATGAGGCTTTTGCCATGGCGGTGCTGACTGCATCACGCATCCGTAGCGTCTGCTCGACAGCACTCACCCTGCATCTGACAGCAGACTCCTTGTCGTCCACCTTGAGATAAGCACGAGCCGCGTGGTGCCATACCTTCTTCACGGCTTCGGCATACAGCTTATCTTTCGTCGCTTGCGCCAATGCCTCGGCCACAACCGCGATTTCCTGCCATTCAAGCAGCCCACATTCCTGGGCAATGGATGACAACTTCACGAAGGCGACCAGGCACTCATTGTCCTTGGCCGTTTCATAGGCCAGTTTCAGCACCTGCTTGGCACTGTCTGGGATTTCATTGCGCTTGCCAGCAGAGGCGTAGATAGCGAATGCCCGGTCAATGAGATTAACCACCTTGAATGGCATCGCAGAATCCGACTCGTATTGATCGAGCAGCTCTTTTTTGAAGAAGAGCTCTACCGCATTCATATACGAACTGGCGGCAAGCGCGGCAACAGCATGAAGCCTTCGGTTGACGTACCAACAGCTGTCAGCGATTCGGGCCCGTAGCAAGGGGTGGTCAATCTGCTCGGCAATCTGGACAAGAACGCCCTGTTGCGCGCCCAGGTAATCACTCGGGATAAGCGTGCGCTTACCCTTAAAAATGATCTGGGGAGAGAAGGTGTCGGGCCTGCTGGGATTGAAGTGATAGCTACAGACAACTGCCAAGACGCTGTAGGCCCTATGAGCAGCGGCATCGCCTGCATTTTCTGCGGTCTGGGCAGCCTCTCTAAACGCATGCTCCAGCGTGTGAAAATGCAGCGAGTTGCTCATCGCCATGATGGAGGCTGGATTGATATGCGCGAAGTCTTCCAGCGTCGCCAGATCCATCAGCGGGTTCTTCTTATCTTCCTTGCTCGACACAAAATCACCTCATTCGCGTAGCCCAGGTTGCTACTCAATTGGTCTTCAGCCAAGAGCGCGAGAGCCTATCACCCTAGTTATGCCTATATTAATCAAAATTATACTTGAGCTTCGGTCGAAGCTCACGGTACAGCTCTGATATTGAATCCCGCAAGCAACTGTCAGCTTCAACCAACACTGCATTTTCACTCTTTGCGATCAAAATATTATCGATAAAGAAATGCAAGAACTCTTTATTTGAACTGATAAAGCCGTTTGCTAAATCTACTCTTAGAATGTTCCCTAACCCCCACCTTTCCTCTAGCTGGCAAAGATCGAAATTATCTGATTTTGAATACTTTGCTTCTAGGCTGGCCTTCATTTCATCAAAGCTTGAAACAACGAGATCCTTTAATATTCCATCCTTCAAGAAGACACTTTGTGCACTCTTGATCTCAAAATATGAATAGATGCGCCACTCTTCTCCAAAACTATCAATTTGCGGTGAGAGATAGGGCACAGCATTGTGCTTCAGGAAATTATTGATATCGATGTAGATGCCGTGCTTTACGCCTGACGAACTCATGGGGTTACAGAAAAGAGGCTGCATGTAGTAGATATACTTTTCTACTCTTGGATCGATCTTAAGCTGGCCTTCTGACTCACCAATCTCAAGATGAAAATCACTAACACCCGATACTCCGTACTCTTTTAGTGTATGAGTGATGGCGTCACTTAGAAAGGCTGACCAGTAATCACGAAGGTCAACTGAATTAATATCCATTAAGTCCGAAAGCCTTGCATTGAAAGCATCTCGCAATGTTTTGATCGTGGCTGTTGACTTTTCAGACTTCAGAAGCTTTGAATTTTTAACTAGGAAACTATTGCTTAATGACCTGTATTGTATTTTTGTTACCTTGTCCTCCGCAGCCCCAATCTTCAACATACAGCAGATGCAGTAATAATCAATAAGCGATGCCATTGAGTTAAGTATTGCGTCGGACAAAGCCTGATTTAGTATTGAGTTGTCTTCATCGGCTTCTATCTGGGGATTCAAGCGATCATTGAGATACTTATTGTTTGTTATCTGTCTCTTGCTGAGCAAATTCTGAATTTTCTTGAATTTAAATTCAATATTTTCTTCAATATTGCTTATTAGGTCTTTTGAATTCATTTGCTGGGTTGCTCGATAATTTTAAGTGACCGCGCCTACGCGGAATGGCAAACAGCTAGGTGCTCGTAGAACTTAACCTTGGGGATAGATGGCCAAAACGGTCTCTCACGAATGACAACTGCCGGCCAAAAGCAAACTGATATAGCCCGATTCAGGTGGACTAAATTCATGGGCTTGGTTTTAAAGGTCGACGTCATCAAAAATGCTCCGTTCAGTTCGATGACTGGATGCGAACATGAGATCCTCATTGCCTATTGAGGCTTCGCTGTTTCGCTCGTGAAAAACCTCAGATAACCAATCGTTGATGCATTCCCGCTGAGTTTGGATCGTTTGCTCAATACCAGGCCAGTCCGGGTAAACGGATAGAATGCAGTCCAGATGATCCACCAAATCAGCTACATGACTTTCCGGATCATTCTCGTAGTCATACGCACGAGTTAAGCTTTGACGTACGCCATCGAGATTGGGCAGGACAAATTTCTGCACATCATCTAAAAAGCCATGCAGTTCACTGGGCGTGAAGAACTCGTGCATATCTTCATCATAGATGTAAGAGAGCTCGTCGATCTCCACGACTGCACTTATGATCTTGGCCACTATCGAGGCTCTGGCAGGCTCTGGTAATAACCCTTCACGGTACAAGCGCAGAGCTAGATCGGCGGTGCTGGTGAACCACGACCTCGCAAACTCATCTACGAGGCCGGTGATCAAGCCGGCATCGACTTGCAGATACCTAACCAAAAAGTCACGGCTGCTTCGATTCAACAGGAACGAGTAAAGACGCCCACGCCTCCGATAGTCTTTAGAGAATGTGGGATCTGCCACTGTGTACTGATAAATCCGCTGTACGAGCTCCTCGAACATGCCACTAGGAATGATCGTTGCGTTCGTCAACCCTACATCCCCGCAGGACACTAGATCCATCAACCGCTCCGTAGCGGTGCCGTCGATAAAGATCCTGAGATGCTCGGGACTTTTGGCAAGGATCAGAGCGAAGGCATCACCGATGGTAGGGTGTTTATAACGCCAGACACGTCCATCCTGGGTGTCTACCAGTTGCACGAAGCTGCCATTAAGGTCTTCGAGCGCTCGAATACAACTTGCCTCGCCGCTCCCCAGCCTTGCAATTGCCCTGACTTCCTCTGCCGCTAGCGTGATCGGACTTTCTATCGCCCCTTCCTTCATGTAAATCAGTGCTAGGGCAGCATGGCTGTCAGCATCCATGCAACGCATCGTCTCAACAAGCAACTGCTCCTGCTTGGCGACGAAGTCGTTGACGCAGTTTTCGGTGATCACAAGCGCTTTGGTGAAGTTGCTATTTCCCAGCCTTCGCGCTGTTTCTGGGACGAATTGGCTATGTGCAGCCACGGTCGGGAGGAAGCGTTTCAAGTTTGATCGGAAGGACTTGGGCTGATCACCTAGCTTCACGTGGTTATACAGAATCTGCTGCCTCTCTTCAGGGGTCAGCTTCTTTACATCAATCACCACTTGGCTTTCTTCAAACATTGGGAAGGTCGACCGTTTGAGGTCACGCCTGGCATGGTTGTAGATGTAATCCCGACTGGTCATCACGATACGATGACCGCGCCTGATCATCGCTGAAACAGAGTCTAGGGTGCGGTTCCATCCCATCACCAAGTGAGACTCGTACTGGGTGACACCGAAGGCGTCATCTACCCAAATGAACTGCGACACCTCTTCAGTATTCCAGTGCTCCCTGACCTGATCAGGGGTTTCAAGCTTGAGCACTGGAGTCTTCCACTCATCCATCGCACACATGGCCAGCAAAGAGGCGATGGTGGTCTTACCAGCCGCCGGCTCGCCGACAAGGAGAACAAAACCATGCTCCTGAAGGGCTTGCAGAGCTTTCCGGTAGGTATCAGTGACCACCGTCTTAGCCAAGTCAGGCTGGAGCTCACTCAAGAGGGCTCTCGTCTGCATGTAGCGTCGCTCATCGAGGATTTGACTCAGGTCGCCCAGTCCGTAGAGCCTTGGGACGTTCATTCTGAGGCTGCTGTACGTATCGATTTTCTGGCAGATCCAGGTCGAATCGAATATCAGGGCGTGCTTGACCCCCACCGCCTCGAAAGCCGTGGTGATTTTGAGATGGCTGTTGCCTGTCACCCCAGCGTTCGTCATAAGCACGTAAACATCACACTGGCCTTTGTTGACCAGACTTTTAGCCTTACTCAGCTCACCGGCGACATCGGAGTATGTGAGGTTATGTTCGCGTCGAGCGCTGAACTTGCATTGGATGACAAATTTCCCTTGATAAACCTCATTTTCTTGAGGCGACCAAGACCCTCTGAAGGCGCCGTCTCGGCCTGCATCATTGCCATCAAGGAAAGATTCGACTGTCTGACCTAGGACTTTCGTGGTAACCGCAATGCAAAGCTGCTGGAAGCTGTGCCACCCCAACTGGTGTAGATCGTACTTCCGAGTGCTCATGCAGTGCCTAGCCCTTACCCGAACAGTGTCATGAAGACATCATAAGGGCGAGCGCCTTACTCCCCAAGCATTGCAGGATGAGCACGCGGCCAATCAGGCTTCCACGAGATAATCTTTGCCAATGCAACTTATGGCCGACAGCAGCCTGCCCAGCCTCCTAAAACGCCCGAGACGTCCTTGCCGCCACCGAAGCAGGTCACCTATACCCACAACGTACAGGTCTTGGCCGGTGACACCGGAACACAGAGTCGGTATGGAACCGACTCCGGTACTGGTTCGTGATTGAGAGGTCGGATGAGTCCTGTATCGATGAGGAAGGTGATCAGGATGATGAGTGTAAGTACGGGTTCTTTGAGTTTTTTGAACATGGTAATTCCTTGTGGTTACCATGTATTTAGTGAAGTGACCGTTCAAAACGACCCCGTTTTGGGTTTTTTTTGAAAAATATTTTCGTCCTTGTGAGGCCGCGCAGATGGCCCGGCGATATCCTCGCGTCGCGACCCAACAGTGTTGTCTCGTGGGCAATCCAAAGGGCAGCGTCCTGGTGTGAATCGGCGGATCTTGTCTTCGCCCAATCGCTTGGTTATCTTCTACCCTAGGCGGTGATGGTCGCCTGGCGCCTGTTACGCGAAGCAAGAGCCCATCGCTTTACCTCCCCCAGAAGAACCATGGCAATCCCATCATGGACAGTCCGGTGAACAGGCAATCGGTCATCGCGTCCATGGCACGAGGAATGTCATGTCTACTTTTTCCGCACTGACCGTTTTCAAATCCCTTTCCAAATCCATTGCCCAGCAACACGGTCGGCAGCTTTCAGAGACACGAGAGCAACAGTCGCTCGCCGCAGGGTTTTCCAGCTACCACGAGCTACAGAGCGTCGGGCAGCGATACCCCGATGACGCGCGCTTGCTTCGCGCTGCCTTCGGCGTTGAAAAGTTCGCTGACGTAGTTTTTCTTCCAGAGGTAAGCAAGGAACTGGCCGAGCAGATTACTCAGCGCGCCCACCTTGACGACCTGGCACCAAAAGCTCCGGACATCAGATTCGTCATGGACAACCTGCTCGTGGAGAGCCGGTATGACGCCGAGAAAGGAGTGTTGATCGCCTGTGGCGAAGCTGATCTAACCTGCATCGAGCAATATCGCTATGGACAGGGGTTCCATTGGTTCAGCGCACCCTTGGACTTTGAGGTGAAGTTCCGAAAGCAGTGCTGGCAGCTCGTTTCCTCATCGATCTCAATGCGCCTGGAGGTCAACGATGAGGAGGGCTTTATCGAGGAATCAATCGACGACTATCCGCCCACAGAGTTCTGGGATTAGGGCGTGAGCTGAAACTCATCTCCTGCCGCGCACCTGCACTGGCAGGAGTACCCGCCAAAAGCCACACAAGCGCGTCAAGCCAAAAGGTCTGTCAGCTCGACAATGCGGTATGTGTACTCGTGGCGCCCGCTTTCCACTGTGTCGATACGCTTTATTTCTTGCCCTATTTCCAAGGGGCGATCCAGCAGCTCGAAAGCGATGTTGCTCTTGTCTGCGTAGCCCCATTCGGCGACGTACCTCAGGAAGGACTCATCCTCGCTATGCAGAAGGCCTGGCATTAGCTGCCGCCCCTCATCAGTCTCCTCATAGAGATGGAAATACATCTCTTCGGACGCCAGCTTCCCGCCAGAGAGAACCGCATGGATCCTCATCGTCTGAGACTCGTCGTCGACCCAAACGAGGTCAATCTGAACCGCTGATTTGCTCATACAGGGCTCCTCGTCACTGCGGTTTAGAGGGTGACGGGACGCCAGCAAAAATCGCGAACCACGATCACGTTGTTGCCGTAGATGACGTGCAAATCGAATTTTTTTACCTGCTTGGCGATATTCTCCATGACCACATCAGCCAGCCGGTCACGCTCGCAGAGCTTGTAAAACTGATCCCATTTCAGGGTTACGCACTCGTTTCCGTTCTTGCGCATGATCTCGTTCAGATCTGTGGCGATGCTTTGTGCTGACTTAGCCATGACGCCCTTCCTTACAGTGACTGAGGCGGTTTGAAGCGATCCTATAGCTATCTAATAGAATGTCAATAGCTTCCTTATAAACTACTTAGAGTGCACTTGCAGATTCGCGAGCAAACCGACTACGAACCACATTCTAGAGCCTCCAGAAGCGTAATTAGATGCCCCTGCCATCAAGGTTGTACGAATAATTCTTGAGGCCATTCGAGGAAGCAGTACGCGAGTTTCGTAAGAGAATGACTAACATCTCATGGAGAGAAACTGCGACGCCCAACAGCTATGACGACCTACGATCAGGATGAAGACCGGCAGCCTGAAGCAAAGCGCCCGACTCGCATCCAAGGCCTGCAAAACCCAAAGTCAGAAATTTCGATCTGAGGGGCGCCCGAGCAACGAACCTCATTGCCAGCGCTCACATTCGGCCCGATAGTTCAGTCACACCACGAGAGACAGCTTGATGAAAAAGCCGGGCCACCCTACGTCAACATCCCCAAGCTGGTATCAGGATCGTGGGCCATCCCACATCGAGGATGAATTCAGCAAGGCTGCTGCTGACCTGGCGGATTTGATCGAGCGGGAACACTGGTTCGGTGACGCGCAGAAGCATCATCGCTACCGAGTAGATTTTTTCTTGAAAGATGCACGGCTCATCATCGAGCTTGATGGGCATGCCTATCACTCGACCAAGGAGCAGCTAGAAAGGGATGCAATCAGGCAGCGCTACCTAACTCGGGCTGGCTACACGGTCATCCGCTTCACTGGCCGGGAGATCGTCAATGACGTACAGAGCTGCGTTGCAGAGGTCAGGCAGATGTACAAGGAGCGCATGCAACGTGCGCCTGCCAAGTATCGGGTCATGTACGTTGACTACTCATTTGTCAGCAGCCAGATGACGGAGGCCCTGAGCTTTTATCGCGAGATCCACCCCGAGAAGGCGCTGACCCCCCAACCCCTTGAGAAGATCATCCCTCATGCAATCGAGTGGCTGCATGAGAAATCATTCATCACCGCTTTCGTCTTCTGCCCTGAAGACCTTCACAGTGAAATCGCCCACCTGAACTCAACAGTCATTGACTATGCCAAGGGAGAGATCAGGTTCAATACGCTGGCGAGTGAGTGGTACTCGTTTGACCTGGGTGAGCACATGGAGGATTTTGCTCACCTCTTTGACGAGTTCATGGTGGTCGCTGACGACCCAATCTACACAGAACGCATTCGGACTGTGTTGCCAACAGAGTTCAGCGAACGAACCATAGAAACCTTTACTCACAAGTATCTTGCAAACGCCAAGCTTCTACGCCTTGGGAATGAGGAAACATCCTTTGTCGGCACAGAATTGGCACATGTACTCTGGCAAAACATTTGGTATGTGATCGGTACAGCGCTAGGGCTCAAAGATTACGAACTCTAGAAGCATGACCAATAGCATCTAGCCAGTCATGAAAGATAGGCATCCCATTTCACCCCACGCATGACTAGCCGGCCAGTTACCTTTGAAAGCAATGCCAGAAGCCTGGCAAGACCAACAGCGGGATCGTCAAATCTCAAATATTGGCCAGATCCATCCAGATCAAAAAGCAGTCCCTCATTTTTAATGAGAACCCCTTTATTCAGGTCGAAATAGACGTCTGGACGCCCTGACTCCTTCGGTAATCCCCCCTGAAATCAGTACTCGTCAGAAGTAGAATTTTCTCCTAATCGGATCAAGGAAATTTTGCGTGAAGACATCGCGTTTTTCGGACAGCCAGATCATCGCTATCCTCAAGCAGGCCGAA